>JAABUO010002754.1_pt1 | contig 21251 bp, 21 predicted proteins | sample 5559291 | NCBI WGS metagenome assembly JAABUO01 (sample SAMN10711878, study PRJNA513372) | rock metagenome | isolation source: Antarctica rocks | place: Antarctica: Victoria Land, Finger Mt sud
ACTCCGGCCCGCGCGCGCCCGGCCCGGGCGCTGCCAGGCCGCGGTCGGCCGCGCCCAGCGCGGGCGCGCGCGCCAGCTCCGCACGCGCGCCCGCGGCCGCGCCGGGCAGGCGCACGCCCAGCACCCCCTCGCCCAGCGCCAGCGGCGCCAGCTGCGGGAGCAGCGCCGCGGCCGGCGCGCCGCCGCAGCGCGCGAGCGCCGCGGCGGCCGCCACGCCCGCGCGCGCCGCGCCGGCCGCCACGCGCGCGGCCAGCGCCGGCGCGTGCGGCGGCGCGCCCGCGCCCGCGCCCAGGTGCGCGGCCAGCGCGGCGGCATCTAGCACGCGGCCGGCGCTGATGGGCACGGCCAGCCAGTGCCCCGCCGCGCCCAGCTCGGCCAGCAGCGCGGCCTCCTCGCCGCGCGCAGCCGCCTGCGCGAGCGTGGCGGGCGGCGGCGCGTGCGGCGCCCACGCGGCCGGCAGCCGGTGCGCGCCCTGCGCGGCCTCGCCCGCCCAGGCGTCCAGCGCGGCAAACTCCAGCGCGGGCGCCCAGGCCGCCATGCGCAGCGCCGCCTGCGCGGCGCGCGGTCCCTCACGCCCGCTCCCAGAAGCGCAAACGTGGAGCGAAGCGCGAGGCGGCAGCCAGTCCCAGGTGGGGCGGCGCGGCCGCGCCCGCTGTGCGTGATGCCAGGCCGCGCGCGCGCAAGCAGCGACCAGGGGCAGGGTTGGTGCGCGCGCCCACCTGCGCGCCCGCTGCGTCGCCCAGGGCGAGTGCCGCGGCCGCCTGGTGGCGCCGCTCCTCGGCCGGCGGCAGCGCCAGGGCCGCCGCCGGCAGGCCGGGCGCGTTGGCAGCGCCCGCCCGCTCTCGCAGCGCCTGTCCCGGCTGGCCGCCCTTCAGGCGCAGCCAAGAAGCCCCAGTGCTGGGTACCGAGCAAACACGGCGACGCTGAGCCCTGCTGCAAGGCAAATAACCACGCGCTCCCCTGCTGCAGGCCAAGCCACAGCGGCACCACGCCCCACACGCGTCATGGCGCCGCTCGCCAGGTGCGTGCGCATGCGCCGCCAGCGCCGACAGCCTGCGGCCGCCGCAGGCCCGCCAGCCCGCCTGGGGCCCCCGCCTCCCAGGGCCGCACCCTGAGCTCCGCCAGCCAGGCGCCCAGCGCGGCCCCGTCGCCCACGGCCGCGTACGCGTCGCACGCCGCGGCCGCCAGCGCGGCAGCCTCCTCGGCGCCCAGCGGCGCGGCCGCGGCGGCCGCGCGCCGCAGCAGGCCAGTGTGCAGCGCGGCCGCACGCTCGTGCGCGCCGGCCGCCGCCGCGGCGTAGCCGCGCATCCAGTCCAGCGAGGCCGCCCAGGCCTGCACGCCGGCGCTCCTGCGCAGCACGGAGCGGGCCCTGTCGCGCCCGCGGGACGCGTCCAGCGCTCACAGGCTCACACGAACGCGCCCACAACCCTCGACCTGCAGGAGGACGAGGGCGCCCGGCAGGCACAACGCAGGCCGGCCAGCCGTTGCATCACACGCTGCAGAGCGGCGCTGCCGAGGGCGCGCCCGGTGAGCAGGCCGGCGAGCGGGGCGAAGACGCGCGCCGCGTGCGCGCGCAGCCCCTCAATCTCGTCGGGCTCGCCGAGCGCCGCGAGCGCGGCCGCGGCCGCGCGCAGCGCCTCGCGCACGTCGTCCGCCAGGCGCTCCGGCGCGCTGGCTGCCTCGGACGCAGGGTCAGGATTTGCGCCAGAGCCCTGCGAGCGGACGTCCGGCGCGGAGGAGGCTGCCGCGTCGGTGTCGGGCGCGTCGGGCGCAGGTCCGGCGCGGCGGGCCAGGATGCGCGGCTGCGGCGCGCCGCGCGCCGGCTCTGGGCCGGGCGACGCGGCGGGCGGCGGGCCGGCGGGCGGCGTGGGCGTGGCCGGCCGCTGCTCGGCGAGCAGGGCGGCCAGCCGGCTGCGCGCGTCTGCCAGCTGGCCCATGGCGGCGGCGGCCGCCGCGACGTGGTGGCCGACGGCGGCCGCGCCGCGCATCAGCAGCGGCCGCGCGCGCGCCGCCCACTCCTCGCAGGCCTGCGCCGCGTGCGCGATCGGCCTGCGCTCACCGCCCAAGCTCGAGCCATGCGACGCCCTGCCTGCACCAGAACTATAATCGCTTGGCCGGCCGGCCGGCTCGTGGGGTCCTGGCGTAGCGCCAGCCGTCGAGGCGGGCGCGACCTGGGGGCGGCCGTGCGCACCCGGCGATTCTTGGGCGCGGCGAAGAAGGCTGCAGCGGCGGCGCTGGGCGGCGGCGCGCCGGCGCAGCCCTGGCACGCCGCCGCCAGCCGCCTCTCCAGCGCGCCCGCCAGCTCCACCAGCAGCCAGGCGCGCTGCAGGCCCGGCGGCGCGCCGCGCTCGCGCCCGCCGGGCGCGGCCGGGCCCGCGCACAGCGCCTGCGCGCGGCGCCGCGCGTCGGGCGCAGCCGGCGCTAGCGGCGCGGCCCAGCGCGCTGTGCACCCCTGAGCTGCAGACAACTCGAAGATATGCCTGCGGTGCCAGGCCACAGCCGCGCGGCGGAGCTCGGCGCGGTGCTAGGCGCGTTGCCGCCTGCACCGGGCGCGCCAGGCTGGGCAGGCCCCCACCCCGCGCGCAGCCAGGGTAGGGTAGAAGCCGGGACCCGGTACGCACCTGCAGCGCCGCCTCCAACGCGGCCAGCGTCTGTGTTGGCCCGCCCCCCAGGCAGCGCAGCCGCTGCTCGACCAGCGCGCCCGCCGCGGCCTGCGCCAGCGCCCACGCCGCTGCATCCCCGCTCGCGGCCTCCCTGCGCGCGCGCGCGCCCGCCCCGCCGTCATCACGCGCGCCCGCCGCCGGCTTTGGGCATACGACAAGTAGTGGCCGCCCATGGCCTTTCAGGAAAGGGTGGTGCGTCGCCCTGGGCATATGCGAGGCCAGTGCCCACAGCCTGGCGGCGCTACCGTACCCTACCCATACAGCGGCGCTGGGAAAGAGCGGCGGCGCAGCCTGGCGGCGCGCGAGCGGCGCGCACCGGCCGGGCAGCGCGCCGCAGGACTGCGCCAGGCGGACCAGCCACGCTGCGGAGCCTGGGCGCGCGGCGGCGCCGGCGCCGGCGCGCGGCGCGGCCAGCAGCCGCGGCGGCGGCGCCTGCACCAGCCAGGCCAGCGCGCGATCCAGGTCCGCAGCGGACATCCCCGTCGGCATTGGCACCCCCGGCCGGGGCGCCGGGACTAGCGCATCCTCCTGCCCAGACAGGTCGCCCTGTGAGCACGCCAATGCGGTCACAGCATGCGCAGCCGTGCCTGCCGATGCCTGCGCAGCCTTGTGCGCGCCGTCTGGCGCTCATGCGTCACGCGCACCCGCCGCCGCAACCCCCGTGCGCGGGCGCCGGCGGCGCGCTTTAACAGCCCGGGGCGCGCCTCCAGCTGCCCGCCCAGGCCGCTGGCTAGCCAGGCGAGGTGGGGCGCCAGCGCGGCCGCCGCGGTCGCCCACGCCGCTCGCGCCGCGTCGTCCGGGTCGGACTGCCGGTCGAGCACCACGGCCGCCAACGCCGGCCCCTGCTCGCGCGTCCCCCGACTGAGCCGGCGGCAGTGCAGCCCCGCACTCGCAGCTGAGCACATCCACTCAGCACGCCGACATACAGTAGCCCTCGACTTGAGGCTGGGCGCATGTGGCCGCAAGCAGCGCACGCGCGGCTCAGCAGGCGGGCCCACCTGGCCATCGGCCGAGCACGCCGCTTCGCTGCGCGACAGCAGGGGCGCCAGCGCGGCCGCCGCGCGGCCGGCGGCGGCGCGCACGCGCGCGCTGCCGGCGACCGCGGCGCCCAGCACCGCGCCCACGCCCAGCCGCTGGGCGTCCTCATCATCCCGCACACCCTCGTCTCCCTTGTCCCGCACCACCTCGCCCCCGCCCTCGCCCTCGTCGTCCCGCGCTCGTGCGGCCAGCGCCGCCACCCAGGCCAGCGCAGCCTCCCGGACAGCCACAGGCGCAGGCTCGTGCGCGGCCACGCCCGCCGCGAGGCGCATCGGGTCCGCCGCCGGCGGCGCGTCCGGGTCGGCGAGCGCCAGGGGGAGCGCAGCCGACGGGTCCCCGCCGCCGCCGCCGCCGCCGCCGACGCCGCTCCCCCCCGGAGCCGCGCCCGGGCGCTCAGACAGGCGGCGCAGCAGCGCGAGCGCCTGAAGCCACAGCTGGGGCGCCGCCGCCGAGAACCCTGCGGCGGCAAGCGCAGCCCTAGGCAATGCGTGCACTATAGTGCCCGGCGCTCCGGCAGCGGGAACAGGGTGTGCCGGGGCCAGGGCCTGTCGCGCCGCGGCGCGACCCTCCAGCCTGCCGGCGTGGCGCCACGTCCTGGGCAACAGCGCGCACGGCTGCCGCCAACGAGCACTACGAGATTGGGCCGGCAAAGATGCCTGGGCGCGATTATCCGCGCCCGGCGGCACGAATGGGGCCGCGCCTGAAGGCTCGCAGAGCGGCGCCAGCGCGGCCCACACGGCCGCGCGGTCGCCCGGGCCGGCGCGCGGCTCGGGCGGGCCGCCCGCACCCGCCGGGCCTGGCCCGCCGCCGCAGAAGCGCTGCAGCACGCCCAGCAGGAACGCTGCCTTTGCGGCCGCGCGCCGCCCGCAGGCCCCTGCCGCACCCGCGCCCCGCGCCTGCTCGGCCAGGTCGGGCAGCAGGGCTGCGAGCGCGGGCGCGGGCGCATGCGCGTCGGCGCCCGGCGGCCGCCCCAGCAGCGCCAGGTGTGCCGCGGCGAGCGGCGCCGCCAGCGCGGGCGCCCAGTGCAGCCTGCGCGCATGCGGGCGCGCGCTGACACACGGGGGTTGTGCAAGCACCGAGGCGGCTCGCGACTGCCCCGCATCAGTGCGCTGTTCGCGGAAGCCGCCGGCAGCGGAGCAGTGCCTTGCGCTCCCGCCAAGCATGGACACATTGAAATGGCCTCGGAGCGGCGGCGCCGAGGAGCCCGCCGCGAGGCCCGGCGGCCCACCTGAGATCCGAGAGCGGGGAGCCGCTGTGCAGCAGGCGGGTGTAGATGTCAGCTGGCACAGTGCCTTGGAAGCGCCCCAGCGCCTGCTCCAGCGCGTGCAGCGCGAGGCCCGCATCGTGCGACGAGACAGCCTGCGCGCGCCCCACGCACACTCGACCATTGCGGTACAGCCCCACAAGGCAGGCTTCTCGTTGCAGCAAAGCAGCGCTGAGCAGCCTTCGGCCCGCTCAGCTTGAGCAGGCCCCCAGCTGATCCCCAGTCGACCCCAGTAGACGCACCGCCTGCACCGGCGAGTCGGGCGGCTCGGGCGCCGCCGCGCCGCCGCCCAGCAGGCGCAGCAGCAGGTCGACCTGGGCGCTGAGCAGCTCCGGGCTCGCGGCCGCCAGCGCCGGGGCGGCCGCCAGCAGCTGCGCGAGCGCGCCGAGGAACGCCGACGCGGGCGTGCAGGCCGCCGCTGCCCGGTCGGGCCCCGGCGGCGGGGCGGATGCGGCGGCTGCGAGGCAGCGCGCCGCCCGCAGCACCACACCTGCCCGCGCACGGACGCGGGAGGCTGGCCATCACAACCGGAGCTGCCGCCGGCAGGCTGCTGCGGAACCGCTGCGCAGAGCGCAATCAGTGTAGAAAGGGCAGCACTGCAACCCCTGGGCCGCGATCACAAAGACCACAGCAGAAATGCTTGGCACTGGACACCATGTCAAAGGCGGCCGCTGCCAGGCGCTGGCATGCACGGCCGTGCCTGGTAGGTCATCCGCCAGCTCGGCTGCGGCCGCGCGCGCGGTGGCCGCCAAGCTGGCCGCCAGCGCCAGCAGCTTCTGCACATGATCCGCATTTTTAGAGGCCGCCCCTGCCGCACCACAGCGCATGGTCAACCCACTGGCGCGGATGCAAGCGCAGCATACTTCATGTGCCGTCGGCCTGACAGGCACCTGGACGGCGCGGGCCCGGGGCCGCACCCGCGCAGGCCTCCATGTCGCTCACGAGCCTGTGCGCGAGCGCGCCCGCGAACTTGGCCTGGCCGCGCCAGGCGTCCCCGAAGCTCTGGAAGGTGTCGCCGATGCTCGCCCTGCGCGCCGCCGGGCAGCCCTCGCGCCGGGGCCCGGCGCGCGCGCGCCGCGCCCGGGGGCGCGCCCGCGCAAGGCGCGGCACCCGGCTGCCCGCATCGTAGCAGGCGCGCCCACGCGAGCTCGGCTCTGCGGGGTGCCGGGCGCGGATGCGGGGTGGGGCGCGGCAGGGAGAGGGCGCGCCCGAGCTCGGCCGGAAGGGCGGGCTCCAGGCGCCAGCCGAGCAGAAGGTCCACCAGGTCCACCAGCCGCGAGCGCACCGCGTGCGCGTGCCGTGCCGCCTGCCGCGCCGCCGCCCGCTCAGCCCGCGCGGCTGGCCGCGGCCGGCCTGCCGGCACCTGCAGGCCGCCCAGCGAGCCGCCTGGCAATGCGGCACGCAGGCGCCTCGGGGCAGGCGCGCGCTGCGGCCGCGGCGGGGGCCGAGAGCGCGGCCGCGAGCGGCATGGGGAACGCGACTGGCGCCATGCTGATGAGGTGGGCGAAAGGGCGGGGCCGACAGGCCGTGGCGCGCGGGCCGCGCCTGGCGCACGGCGGCGAGCGTGGGGCCCAGCAGGTGCACGGTGGTGCCCTCCGCCTCCAGCACGGCCTGGCAGGCGGCGAGCACCGCGTTGGCGTAGCGCGCAAGCGTGACCGTGTCGCAGGCGGCCAGGCACGCGCCCAGCGCGGCCGCCGCCCAGAACTGCGTGCCCAGGTCGGGCACCGGCGCGCCCGCCGGCGGCGCCAGCAGCGGCAGCGCCCAGTCGAAGAGCAGGCCCGGGCGCCCGCCTGCGCGCCGCGGCCGCACCGTCGCTCGCGGCGCGCCCGACTGTTGCGCGCGCCAGCAGCGGGCTCGCCGCCCGGCCGCGCCGCATACGCGCCTGAAGCGCCGCACGGCGCATGCGCCAGGTCGGGCCGGCGTGTGCGTCTGCAGGCACGGCCCGCCCGGGGCCAGGACGCCGCGCGGCAGCGGTGGCGGGCGGGGCCGGGCGGGGGGAGCGAGCGCCTGTGCGGGCGCCCGGGCGCGTCGCGAGCGCGCCGATCACGCCGACCGCGGCAACGGCCGCCTGCCGCACGGGCGCCGCTGCATCGGCCAGCAGCGGCACCGCGGCCGCCCACAGGTCCAGCGCCTGTGCCGCGGCCGCGTCGGCGCCAGCGCCGGTCTGCAGCGCGCGCTGCAGCGCGCCCAGCGCCACGACACGCGCCGCCTGCGCCGCGCATGCCAGCTCTCTGGTGCCGTGCGGGCTGTGCCGTGACACCAGGGTGCCACAGTCCGCTGCTGTGAATGATTGATGCACATCAGTGGGTGCTGCTGCGCCGCTGCCGTGGAGCACGCAACAGGCCTGGCTGTCAGCCCCCGCCCGCCACTTGTTTGCACGCCCGCTGCCAAGCGCAGACCGTTGCAGGCCCTGCTGCCTGCTCCCACGCGCGACCGGGCCAGGGCAGCGGCAGGGCCGGGGCGCGGGCGGCGCTGCACGAGCTGGCGCACCACATCCGCGCCGGGGCGGCAGGCGGCCCGCAGCAGGGCAGCCGGCTGCTGCACCAGGGTGGCGCGGGCGTCGACGGGGCGCGTCATGCCGGCTGCCGCGTGCCCACCGCGCAGCCTGCGCGCAGCGCGCCAGCCGTGAGCCCCGAGCGCCAGGCTCGCGGCGGGGCTGCGATGCCGGGCGGGCGGGCGGCACCCGAGGTTAGCCGCCCGCCCAGGCGCAGCCGCGCTCCGTTTTGCGGCCGGCGATCAGCGCCCGGGCCCCGCGCGGCGAGGCGCGCTGCGGTGCGTGTGCGAACTGCGTGCGCTGCGGCTCCGGCGCGCGCTCGTCCATCCCGCCCGCAGGCTGGGGGGCGAGCAGCGGGGCGGGCTCGGGGGCGGGCGTCGGGGGGCGTCCTTCAGGTCGGCGACGCACGGGCAGGACAGCGCTTCCTCCACGGCCCGGTCCAATTCCTGCAGCCCCGCCCGAGCGCTGGCTGCCCTGGGCGCTGGAGCCCAGACACACAAGCAGCTCACGAGCAGGCACGCAGGCACACCTCTGCTGTCGCTCCAGGGCGCAGCTCCTTTGTTGCCTCTGCGCACTCGGCGGCAGCGAGTCACTTGCCGCACATACTGCATGCGGTGCACACTGCAGACAGACCCGCTTCGCTCTAGCACTGTGCACTGTGCAGCCGCGCTCGCGACGCATGCCGCACCTGCTGCAAGCGCTTCCATATGTCCGGCGTTGCTTGGCAGCGGGTACTGGCGCAGCGCGTGCAAGTCATCAAGGAAAGTGGGCCGCAGCGTGCATCCTCAGCGTGTGCGCAGCCGGTTCGTGGGTGACCTTGAGTGTGAGACAGGACATACGTGATGCTAATCTTTTGTACTCCTGTGGCAACTGCCCCTCCAATTGCTATATTGACTAGGGCTGCTCAGCCTCCAGCCTTTGCCTATGTGTGAGGCCTTGCATGCTAGGTGCATGGGCAGCGCCGCAGATGGCTTGTGCTTCAGTGGGCCTCATGTGAGATATACGTATGCCTGATGCATGATCTTCACTGTCCATGTATATGTGCAGAATGAGGTGAGGATACACAGCAGCCGGCTGTGCATGCCTGTCAGAGGGCGGAAGACATGGGTGCCTCACAGGCCTTCACTGCTTGATTTGACAAGCCGCGTTGCCCTGGGCACTTGTGAGGACACAGCGGCGTCTGCCATCGTCGTGCGTGAACGCGAATGTGTCCAGGACTCATCATGGGTGCATTCCGACAGCACGGTGCACAAGCGACTTGGCACACAAGCACCCGCAGCCACGCAGTTAGCGGCCCAGCCCCTCCACGGCCGCGGCCTGAGCCCGCGCGAGCGTCTCTTTGTAGGCGCCGCTGCGCAGCCGGCGGTACATGTTGTAAGCGTCGTCCTGGCCGCCGCCGCCGCCGCCGCCGCCGCCGCCGCCGCCGCCGCCGCCGAAGCCGCCACCACCGCCGCCGCCCCAGCCACCGCCGCCGCCGCCGCCCAGCCCCGCGCCAGCGTAGCCCGCGGCGGCGCCGTTGCCGGCGGCACCCAGGCCGCCGCCATCGCCGCCGCTGGAGAAGCCCAGGCCGGCCGCGCGGCTGCCGCCCGAGCCCAGGCCTGCCCAGGCATCGCGCTCAGCCATGTTGCGTGCGCGACTCGGCTGGAGCAGCCCCAGTGCTTTACTCTCTTGCAGCATGCTGTCGGGCGCTGACAACATGCAGTCCATCCCAAACCAGACACAGCAACGCGCGAAAACTGGTCCGGCCCCAGCCAGGGCGTGCGCATGCGGCAACATGCACTTGGGCGCTTGACACGCACGACTGCCGTGCAGCATAACACACTGACGGGGCTCTACAGCAAAGCATCTGACATGTAAAGCAGGACTGCAGAGACCCAAGCTCCTGGCTGCGCCACAGACGGCGCGCCCGCTCCGGGTGGACAGGCGCCGCCGCGCACCGCCGCGCGAGAAGCTGCCGTCGGCACTCTGCTCAGCCGGCTCGAAGCCGCGCCGCACCGGCGCGTCCGCCTCGCCGCCGTCCCGCAGGCGCTGCCGGCGCTGCTCGTCCGGCAGGTCCGCGCGCACCATGCCCGGCCGGTAGCCCTGCGCCCGGCCCGCCCCTGCCCCTCGTCTGCTGCAGGCTCAGGGCGAGGGCTGCAGGCCCCCTGCCTGGAAGGTAGCCCCGCTGGACGGCGCACACAGCACGCGGCCCCATAGCGCGGCACGCAGATATGATCCAGGTCCCTTTTGCGCCACATGGCCAGGCGGCACACGTGATGCAGGAGTACTGCAGCCATGGCCGCCGCAGGACCACGAGCCGCGGCGCGCACGCGCGGCCGCCACGCACATGGCCGCCTCATGACCGCCGCCAGTCACAACACAAGCAGAGCTGGCCCTGCAGAGCGCCGCGCGCGCATGGGTCCTGTCAAAGGCAAGCCCCAGCCAGGTCTGAGTCATGACCCGCCCGCGGCGGCCGGTGGGCCACGCACGCGCAGCTCGGCGTGGAACTTGTCCAGACGCGCGGCCAGGTAGGCGTCGGGCGGCTGCGGAGGCGGCAGCGCCGCGCGCTCCACGTCCAGTGGCGACAGCGGCGAGTACGGCGCATCTGTCTTGAGCCGCTCGCGCACCAGCTCCGGCAGCAGCCCGGGCGGGAAGCCCATCGGGTCGGGCGCCGCTGCCGGCGGCGGCGCCGCGGCTGCGCGCGCGCCCGCTCCGCCGTCAGCGCCCCGATACCATCAGGCAGCCCGCTCCGCGTGCTGCGCGACGGCAGCCGGCCCAGCGCGAGCGCGAGGAGAGCGGCGAGCGACCTGCTCGTGCGCAGCCGCCGCGGGCGGCTGACCTGCTCATTAAGCCGCACACCTCACACCACAGACGCCGGTCGAGGCGGGGCCGCGCCCGGTTGCGGCGCGGCCGGCCCGGGCGGCGGCGGGTATGCATACGCCGGGTGCACCACGGCCGCGGGGGCGGCCGCGACCGCTCCCGGCGGCGGGTACCAGCCAGGCGGCTGGCCATACGCCGCGGCAGGGGCGCCTGCCGCGCGTGAACAAACCCGCGTCGGCCGCGCGCATGCGCGAAGTGGCAGCGCTCAAGCTGCCGGGCGAGCGCCACGCGGCGGTCTCTGCTGCAACATCGTGCGAATGGGATGCCTCATAGGACAACGTGCAGAACGCTGGGAGCAGGCCGAGGCTGGCACCCACCCGGCGGGGGGTATGCCGCATTCCAGGCGGGCGCCTGCGCAGGCGCCCCCAGCGCCGGCCCTCCTGGGTACGCGCCTATGTAGCCGGGCGCCCCCGCGTGTGCGCCGCCCCAAGCAGCCTGCGCCCACGCGCGTCTCTCTGCCCCGCCCGGCAGAGGGGGTTGTTGTCACAGCGCAGCAGGGTGGGCCGCTTGCACGCCCCCAGAAGCGCTGACTGGCCCGAGGCACCACGCTGAGCGCACGCGCCCGGCGCATGCGCGCACAGGCGCGCTCCTCGCGCCACCGACCCGGCTGGCCGGTGCCATGCATGAAGCCGCTCTGGCGCCACACCCGCAGCAGTGACGGGGGCAGGGGCCCGGCCGCGAGCGCGCGCCTGGCCGGGTACGCCCGCCCCGGCGCCGCCGGCCGCCGGCCAGGCGGCGCCGCCGCTGCCATGGTACGCTGCGGCGCCGAGAGCCGCCCCTTGCGGGTAGTGGCCGGCGTAGGCGGCGCCGGCGGTGTGCGGCGTGCCGGCAGCTTGCGCCTGGATCTGGCCGCCTGCGCCGTCCTGGGCAGCAGTTACTGGCGCGGCGGCGGCCCCGCCGGGGGCCGCCAGGCCGGCGGGCGCGGCGGCGGGCGCCGCAGCGGCCGCGGGCGTCCCCGCCATTGGCGCGCTGGCGGCCTGATCAAGCGCGCCGATCGCAGCGCGCAGACCGGCGACGGCCTCGGCGCCAAACACGCGGCGCTCCGCCCAGAAGCTGACGAGGGCCGCGAGGCGCTCGCCCGCCTGCGGCGGCCCCAGGTCGCATCAGGCGCGCCATGCCCGGCTGAGTGGCGGACTGCTTGGCCCGGTGACAGCCGCAAGAGCATGCGCCTGGCAAGCATGCATGCAGCCTGGACAGCAGCCGCTCCCGGGACAGCCGTGCTCCTTGCGGCAGCATTAGACTAGGACCACGCGTGCAGTCGCCGCAGCACCCAGCGCCCCTCCGCGCAGCAACACAGACCCCACACCCGGCAGGCCCGCCGCGGCCCCAACGGCCAGGCGCACGGGCCGCTTATGCGCGCCCACCCCGGCTGCCACTTGGCGCACCGGCGGGGCCTCACCTCCGGCGAACGCGCGGCGGTGTCGAGCGCGCGCGCCAGCATGCCCGGCAGCACAGCCTGCAGCACGCCCGCCAGCGCGTCTGCCTCCGCCGCGCGCCCCTCGTCGCGCATCGCCGCGCTGCGGCGGCGCGGACTCGCTGTCGGCATTCGCAACATCACGAACAGGGCCGCAAGCCGCTGCACCCTGGGCGCTGCAAGCCGCCGCGCTCCCCAGGCGCGGCGCAGCCGTGAGGGGCACAAGAGCGCAAACGGCGCCCTCGCAAGGGCGCGGCTGCGGCGCGGCTGGGCAAGTCAGAGAAGCCCCGGCGGCAGACTGGTGCAACCCGGGCGCCCGACGAGGACCGCCCGCCGCCTCTGCTCGCGCGGGCGATCCCGGCGCGCCAGGCCGCGGCGGCGCGCGGCGCGCCTGGTCAGCAGGATGTCGTTGGCCAGGTAGATGAGGTGCAGCTGCCGATCGTGCGCCGGCTGCGCGGCCAGCGCCTGCGCCATGCGCGCCGCCATGCCGCCCGCGTGCGGCGCGCACGCGAGGAACCAGTCCCGGCTCGCCTTGATGGACTCCTGCGGCCCCGCCATAGGTTAGGGTGGGTTAACCCTGATCCTATAGCCTTGATGGACTCCTGCGGCCCAGCGCGATGCTCGCAGCCGGGCTCGCGCAGCTGCAAGCGGTGTTGTGGTGAGCCCGCTCGTTACAACACGCGCGGCCGGAGCGGCGAGCCCGGCTGTCAGATGCAAGTGCCGCTGTCTCCCCTGCAGCGGTGAGACGGCTGGCGCCTGCAGGGGCAGACGCCGGCGACGCGAAGCCCCCCCGCCCGGACCCGCGCTGCCAGCCTGCCGCACCTGCGTGCGACCCTGCAGGCGGGGCGCTGCTGCGGCAGCGCGCTCGCGGCAGCGTGCGCACCGGGGCATGCATTGGACCATCATGCGTCGCACGCAGCCTGGGCAGGGCGCCCGAGGCCACCAAACATGCCTCCCGGGTTGGGGGCCGTGGGCCAGCGGCGGAAAGAGAGCGACGGGCGGCGTGCGCGCCTTGGAGCCGTTGAGCACGTTCAGGACCTGTGCCCAGCCGCTGTCCACCTCCGGCGGCAGCTGTGCGGCTGCCAGCGCCGCCGGCGCCGGGGCGGCTGCGGGCGCCGCGGCCTGCGGGTGCGCCTGTGCTGCGAGCGCGCCCGCCTGCGGCTGGTCTGCGCGCGCGCACCCGCAGCCTGTGGCGGGGCGGTCGACGCGCGCAGGGGCGGCCGGTGTCCCTGTCGCTGGGCGCCCCAAGCACGGGCGGGGGCTCCGGGCCGAGCGGAGGCACCTGCGCTGCCTCGCCCGCACGCGCACCAAGCACGCAAGCAGCCTGGCAGCTTGTCCCTCTCCAGGTGTAGCAGTTGGGCTGGGCCGGAGGCTCATATGCCCTGAGCCCTTGACCAACATGCAGAAGCGGGCTCGGCGCGGCCGCGAGCGGCGCGCCAGCGGGCAGGCCGTGCAGCGCGCAGTGCAGCGTCCAGCGCCAGAAGTCGGCGCCGTCGCCGCCGCGCAGGAAGCCATACTCCGCGTTGGCCGCCTGCTTGGCGCGGATCAGCTCGACGAAGCTGGGCCCGTTGCGCGCGGCAAACTGCGCCAGCTTGGCGACGCGCTGCGCGAGCGCGGCGTCGGCCGGCGCAGGGGTGAAGCGCGGCGGCGGCTCCCACGCCTGGAAGAAGCTCGCCGGGTCGCCCATGCGCGGCAGCAGCGGCCGGCCTCGCCGTGGCGCCGGGAGGCACTCGGAGCCGCGCCTAACCGCACCAGTGCAAGCAAAGTGCGCAGGGTGGAGAGGGCAGAGTCGTACAACCACTATTAACCTGCTGATGTAGCAGCAGATGAAGCAGCAGATGAAGCCCACCCCGGGCTGATGGCAACGCAAGCTTTCAAACGCAGCTGAGCAGTGCTCACAGAGCACTGCGCAAGGACTGTGCAAGGGCTGACAACGGCCCCGCACAAGCTTGTCAGGCACGGACACGATGTGCGTATGACACACGCAGCCGGAAAAGCACAGCAGCAATACGCGCGCCTCGCACTCTGGCGGCCAGGCCCGTCTCTCAAGGCACCTGACCAATGGCAGTCCTGCTGGAGACCAGCAAGGGCGACGTGGTGGTGGACCTGCACACCGATGACTGCCCGATCACGTCGCGCAACTTCCTCAAGCTCTGCAAGTGCGGCGCCCTGCGCCAGGCCGAGCGCCTGTGCTCTCTATCCTGGAGTTATTGTCAAAACATGGCAGTCGTGAGGTATGACTCCGTCATGCGTTGCCTGGCCGCGCAGGATCAAGTACTACAACAACTGCCTCTTCCACAACGTGCAGCAGAACTTCATCGCGCAGACCGGTGACCCGACCGGCTCCGGGCGCGGCGGGGACTCCGTCTACGGGTCCGCCTCCGCGCACGCGCGCGGGCTCCGTCCCGCAGCCCTGACCCACCTGGCTCCATGCAGCGCGGGCACAGCAGCGCGCCACCCAGCTCGCTGGATTGTCTCTGCGCAGGATCATGTACGGGCCGCAGGCGCGCTTCTTCGAGGACGAGATTCGGCCGCACCTGCGCCACAAGCGCAAGGGCGTGCTCGGCATGGCCAGTACGCCCCGCGCCCGCTCGCAGCGCAGCGCGCCCCCGGCCAGCCCGGGCGCCGCGCCAGGGCGCAGCCTGGCCTGAGGCGGCGGGCGGCGCAGGCGGCGGGGAGAACCTGAACGCCTCGCAGTTCTACATCACCACCGGCGTGGACCTCGACTCCCTTGACGACAAGCACACCGTGTTTGGCGAGGTGCTGCCCCGCGCTCGCCGTGGCCCGTTTTGCTGTGCTGTGGAGCTGCCCGCTGTCCTCGGATCGCTGGCCACCCGCGGCCCGAAGCGCCCGACCGGCAGCCACCTGTGCGGCGGTCACGCAGCCTGCCCGTACACAATGCGTGGGCCGAGGCTCGCAACGAGGACCGCGTGCTGATTCCTGGCACCACCGGCCCGCTGGGCAGGTGTCAGGGGCCCGGCACGCTGCCTTGCAAACGAGCAGGCGGCGGGCGGCGCGGGCGTACGGGGCCCTGCGTGCACGCTGGCGCGCTGCTTTTGCATGAGTAAATGGCCCCGACAGGGTCATGTCACACCTGAGCGCCCGGACATGCGGGCCTGGCTGCGCCGGCCCCGACGAGCGGTGCTGCCAAGAGCGTTGGCGCCGCTCCTGAGAGCGGCGGGAGCCGGGGCGGCGCGCAGGTCAGCGAGGGCCTGGACGTGCTGGCGGCGATTGACGGCGCGTTCTGCGACGGCGCCGGCCGGCCGCTGCAGAACGTGCGCATCCGGCACACTATCGTGCTGGACGACCCGTTCGAGGACCCGCCGCAGCTCGCGGAGCACGTGCCCGATGCCTCGCCCGCGCCCGTCTACGAGCAGGCGCGCCCGCGCGCGCCGCCGCGCCCACCGCGCGGTTTGCCACGTGTGCATTGCGACAGCTCCCTCCCGCGGAGGCGCGCAGCCTTACCGGTCATCTCTCACGCCGGGCCCCGCCGGGTCTCGAAGCAGCGGCGCCCGGCGCCCGCCTGGAGCTTGGCAGGGCGCGGTGCAGAGGGTGGCGGCTGCGCCTCGGGGCCAAGCCGCGCGGCGTTGACACGGGGGGCCTGGCGCGCGCGGGCAGGGCGACCGGTTGGAGGACGACTGGGTGCCGGGCGAGGACGGGCGCTCGCTGGACGACATCGAGGAGGAGGCGCGCAAGCGCGAGGCGGGCGCGCGCGCGGTCGTGCTCGAGATGATCGGCGACCTGCCCGAGGCCGACGCCAAGCCGCCGGCCGACATGCTGTTTGTGTGCAAGCTCAACCCGGTCACCACCGAGGAGGCGCGCCACTCATTGACTGGCACATGCTGCCCGCGTCTGGCGCGCACGCCGCGTGGTTTCGCAGATTCACAGGCGAGATAGCATGAGCGAGGTAGTCGGAAGTGTCACGTGTGAGTGTCAGGGGGTGTTTGGGACGGGCGTGCTTGCGCCTGCACACGGCCGCCGCGGGTCTGCTCTGTTTTATTATGAGATGACCTGGGCGCATGCCAGGCTCGAAGCACGGCCGAGAAGGGCAGGGAGCAGGCGCCGCGCGTGCGCCCCGGGGTGCGTGCCAATGCTGCTGCGAAGCCTGGATATAGGTTGCGCGCGCACCGCGGAGGCGCTCGGCACGATGTATTGCATGCAGAGACGGCGCATGCATGCGCCGCATGAAACGCGGCACTGCATGAGGTTGGGGCGCCTGCGCGGCAGGACCTGGAGATCATCTTCTCGCGCTTTGGCGCGGTCACCTCATGCGACATCATCCGCGACTTTAAGACCGGCGACTCGCTCAACTACGCGTTCATCGGCTTTGACAGCGAGCGTGCGTGCGAGGACGCGTACTTCAAGATGAACAACTGCCTCGTCGACGACCGCCGCATCAAGGCGCGCGCGCACCCGACCGCGCGCGCCAGGCACCCGGTCGGGGGCCCGCTGCTGCCGGCGCGCCCGCTGCGCCGCTGGCCGGCGCGCGCCTGACCCGCTGCGGCCGCGCAGGTGGACTTTTCGCAGTCGGTGCACCACCTGTGGAAGCAGTTCCGGCGCTTCGGGCGCGCGGGCGGCGCCGCGGAGGCGGCCGCCGCGGCGGACGCCGCCGGCGACAAGGGCCGCGGCGGCGGCGGCCCGCCCGGCAGCGGCCCGCCCGGCGGCGGCGCGCGGCGGCTAGAGCTCAAGCCCGGCGCGGGCGGGGTGATCGCAGGGCCGTTGACCTCGGGTGCGCCCGGGAGGCGGTGCCTGTGAGACAGGGTGTGGTTTGCGAGCGAGCCAACAGGCTGTCTCCACTGTCTGTGTGCGCCCCCGGCATGCGCCCCAGCTTTGTTGCCGTCGCTGCCACGCAGAACAGCTTGGCAGTCATGCCCCGCCCCAAGTTACCTCAACATGATAGGGCACGCTGCCTCAGCTACAGCACGCCCGTCGATGTGGCTCTTTCCCGCCCGGGGCGCGCCTGCGCCTCGCACGCAGAGTGTCGGGAACCGAACGCCTGCCGACCCCGTGCGCACGCGCGGCAGGCCGGCCCGGCGGCGTCGGCGGCAGGCACAGCCTGCTGCTGGATGACGACGAGCCGGACGCGCCGCAGCACGCCGCTGACGGCGGCGGGCGAGCGCCGCGCGCCGACGCCGGCCGCGACGCGAGCGGGACTGGGCGCAAGCGGGACCGCGCGCCTGAAGACAGCCGCGACAATGGCCGCCGCGACAGGGGCCGGGCCGCGGATGAGCGCTCACTTGGGCACGGCAGGGATGGAGAGAGGCATCGAGGTACCGAGGATGTGCATGCGGAGAGGGGGCGCCGGCATGAGGACAGAGGGGACCGGCACGGGGAGAGGGGCGCCAGGCATGGGGAGCGAGAGGCCGCGGGCGACCGCGACCGCCGGCGCGCCGGCGAGCGCGGCGACGGCCATCCAGAGGGGCGCCGAGAGCCCGACGCCGAGAGGCGTGCGCGCTCGCGCGAGGAGGGCAGCCCAGGCAGGGGCCGGGAACGGCAGGGCAGGGGCGCGCCGGACGGTGGCCGGGAGGGGGACAGGCGGCACGAGGAGCACAGGAAGAAGCACAAGAAGGAGCGGCGGGAGCATGGCGACCGAAAGCGGCGGCACGGTGATTGACGCCGCTCTGCTTGGTGGGTGTCGTGTGTGGCGCATGCGCTTGCCAGCAAGATGAGGTCATGTGTCGATACGGTCCTCGACACATTGCGCGCCACGCGGCCACAATCATCTTGAGCACGCAGCCAAAGAGCGCCAGGGCTGCATTGCCATGATGCTTCACGTCGTTTACATCATCCCAGCAGCGCTGGCGTGCCGGCTCAGGTACAGTCTACTGTGGCATGCGGCAGCCTGATGCTGCTCAGCAGAACTCCTGACTACCAGGCGGCTGGCCAGAGGACCATGCTCGCAGTGCAATGCAAAACCAATAGCTAAGCGGCCACCTGCGGTTGCTGCATAATGCACATCGAGCAGGCAGGTCCATGCGCATGCAAAGACCAGCCCGGCAGTGCGCCGTGCCGGCAAGCGCGCACTACTCGAGGGCCTCCTGACACTGGTTTCTGACGCGGCGGCAAGCCCTGCTGGCGCGCAGCTCCGGCGCCACGGCGCACTCCGAAATAACCCGTCCCACCAGGCTGCTTAACCTCTCAACAAACAAACTACCTCCTGCAGCAGTTCTTTGCACACCGCATCGCCCCGCTGGCCGACACGCGCTCCAAGGTGGGCGGCCGCATGGCGCTGTTGCGGAGGCTGCACCTGCCCGGCCCGCTCGAAGCCTGCCGAGAGCTGACCAGCAGGACCGCCGTGAGCGTCGGCTTCACGTCGCATCACGCGCAGGCCACCCGGCGCATGGGCGCGCCTGCCCTTGCGGGCGCGCGCGCCGCCAGGCCGTGCATATCACGGGAGGGGCGCAGTGAGCAGGCGGCCATGCGCCTGCAGGCAGCGGCCCCAGCCGGTCTGCGACTGCGCCGCGCCCGCCAGCGCCGCCGTGAAGCCCGCGCTGTACTCGATGCCCACCTGGCGCCCGCCGGCCAGCGCAGGTTGGCCCGGTAGACAGGCTTGCCCTTGCTGCAGGTCGACGGCACATGCTGCCCACACACCCCGAGCCCACAGGCCCCGCCATATGCATGCAACGGGCTATTCAATGGAGTCGGGCACCTGGGGCATGCAGAGGCGCACAGGCGCACGTACACGGGCGCGCGGTCGGGCAGCACGCGTCAGCCATCCAGCCCATGCCACTGTTGCCCTAACACGGCTCGCATGCTTCCAAGAAAGGCAGCTGCCAGGGCGCAGCAGGGCGGGCGCGCGCGCCTCGGACTTTGCGTACTCGGCGCGGTCGTCGGCGAAGCTGTCGTCCGGGTGCGGGCCGCCCACGAGCGCGCCGCGGAGCACGTGCGGGTTGCGCCCCGGCGCATGCAGCGCGGTGAAGTTGCACGGCGCCAACGGCGACGGGCACGACGCGCCGCGGTGGTGCGGCCGCGCGGGCGGCCGCCGGCCGTAGCCGACCACAAAGCTGCGCGAGCCATCCCCCAGAATATACCTGCCGCCAGGGATGCCCCTGCCTTGCACCGCCTTGCAGTGGTGGTCAGGGATGTTGAGCTAGGCCATTGGCGCGGGGCGCCCGCAGGCGCTGCTCACTGTCGAGCAATGCATGCCTGTGTCTTAGGCTGGTTGCTGCTCGCCAGCCAAGGCATCAACCACCGGGCTGGCTGTCAACCTGCGTGGCCTACAAAGGTACTCTCCAGACTGGGCAGGGCAATCAGGGAGCTGCTGGGAGCTCAGACTGTCGGGACGCGACGCCGCGGCGGCGCGCACCGCAGCTGCGACAGCGCCCAGCACTCGAGCGCGGGCGCGGCGGCCGGGTCATGCTGCGCATACACAAGCGCCAGCAGCGCGCTGTTGGCTGCATTGCGCAGCGTGCCCCAGTCGTCCGCGTACGCAAGCCCGCGCCGCGTGTAGCGCACCTGCGCGCGGCGCGCCGCGCGTGTGCAGCGCCCACGAGCGCGTCGGCGCGCTCCTGCCAGCGCAGAGGCTGATATACATGTAGTGCTGTGTAAAGTAGGGCTGTGTTAAGCCCACCAACCGTGCCTGCAAGCGCGCCGGCGCGTCCTGCACCACCTGGTCGGCGCCCACTCCCGTGCGCCCGTGGCCGGCGACAGCGGGCTGCTGACATGGCGTCACCAGCCACGATCGTGCGCGCAAGCTCAGTGGCAGCGCGCTGCTGCCAGGGCAGCCAGGGGCGCGCAGGGTCGGAGGCCCTGCGGGCGTGCGCGCGCACCACGCGGCCCTGGCGCCAGCGCTCCAGGAAGTCGCGCACGCCCGCGGCGGCGGCCGCGTCGCCCGACGCGCGCGCCAGCAGCATCTGCGCGTTCCACAGCATGTTGGCCCAGTTGGAGGCGAAGTACGTCCACCTGCGCGCCCGGCGGCCGCGGCCCCACTGAGGCAGCGGCCCCGCAGGCCTCGAACTTCGGCAGCCCAGTGAGGCCCGATGGCACCTGGTGGAACGCATGCAGTTCCGCCGATCGGTCGCCCGCCACGCCCGCCCGCCTGCAAGTGAGCCGGGGCGCCCAGCAGAGCACTCCCCGTGCAGCGCTCCTCGACCCGTGCGCGGGCCGGGCCACCGGCGGCGGCGCACCGCTCCGGCTCCTCGCGCCGAGACTCGGCGAGCGCGGCGTGCGCGTCGCGCAGGTAGCCCGCCTCGCGTGTGGCCGTGTACAGCCAGCCGGCCGCCCAGGCCAGGTCGTCGCGGTACGCCTGCGCGCACGCGCGCGCGCTGGGCGGGAGCGCCGTGCTGCTGAGGCCGCCGTTGGCGCCTGGCCTATACTCTCAACGCAGAATAGCCACCCATAGAGGAGGAGCAAGGCGTGCGCGTGTATGCGCAATTTTTGATTAAATCTCTGTGCTGCAGCGAGCAGATTGCAAGGCTGTGCTGCGCATTTGTCAATGGGTGGCAGCTTACGCGGCGCCTTAAGCGACGTCGGGCGGTTGGTAATGCCGGGTGTGAGACAGCCTTGCTGTGGCTTAAGTCCAGAAAGGTCCACCGCCAAGAGCATCTTCAGGGCGGACCGGCGAAGGGTACACGGCGCCCATGGCGGGCACGCTGGCCGCAAACGCGCCGCGGTGCACGTCCGCAAACGCGTACAGCTGCCGCGCATGGCCCAGCGCGCGCGCGGCGTACCCCGGGTCCTCGCCCGCGAACACCTGTCGCCGGGGGCGACAGGCCAAGTCACCCCACCTCAGCGTGCAGGACAACAGGTGCGGCACATGCGTCCGGGCAAATGGGCCACATCACCGCGTATCACATGGCGGATGCACAACCCCGCGGACGCAGGCGCTGCGTTTCACACGATCCCGTCCCCCAGGCACACTAGCTCGCGCCACGTGCGCACCGTGGCCGTAGCGGCGAGCGCGGCGGCCGCCTGCGCGGCCACGTCTGAGCCGGGGTGCGTCGTGTTGACAACGAAGGCCGGCCGCCGCATGCCGCTGGTTGCGATGTCCTCCGGGCGGCCCCAGTAGCTGTGATCCTCCTCCATGTCGCCCACCTGCGGCAGCACATGTTGCATTGGTTTACCTCCGCCGCACGCAGCTGTCCACCGCATGCGGCAGAGTAACCCTGCCGCATGCGGGCTGACGCGGCGTCCGCCGCCCGCCCAGCACGCGCCCTGCGGCAGGCAGCAGCGATATGGAGGAATGGCGCGCGCGCCTGGCCTACAAACTCGTTGGGCGAGGTGTGGCAGGCCATCAGGTAGTCGGCCGCCCAGCGCAGGCTGGCATGCGCGCGGCCCGTCGCGCCAGCGCGCTCGTGGCCCTGCGTGTATCGCCACGCGCGGCGGAGCGCATCGGGCCCCGCGAGCGAGCATCCCCGCGCAGGGCCGCGCCCGCTGTGATAGGGTTTGTGCAGAAATCTACAGCTGCAGCGCTTCATCATACGCGTGAGGGGTGTGCAACACGCAAGGGCTGCGGCGTGCCTGCGGAAACTCGAGGACGCCCCAGGCCATGAGCGAGGCGGCGATGCCGATCGAGAAGGA
>JAABUO010002755.1_pt1 | contig 21251 bp, 18 predicted proteins | sample 5559291 | NCBI WGS metagenome assembly JAABUO01 (sample SAMN10711878, study PRJNA513372) | rock metagenome | isolation source: Antarctica rocks | place: Antarctica: Victoria Land, Finger Mt sud
AGCACCGCGTTGAGCACCTGCAGGTTGCTCAGACTAACGTTCCCACGTTGCACCGGCAACGCACTCTTGATCCGCTCATACTGCGCTTCGGTCAGTTCCATCGGTAGAAACAGATTAACAGAAATCTTACCCCATAGTGTGAACACGCCCTAGTTAGTCGATGGGCAGAACGACGTGGCCGGGACAACGGTCGGCAGCAGCGGCAATCAAGGTGGAGATAAGGTCTCCGGGACTCGCCGCCTGCGCCAGCAAAGCAATCCCGCCTAGGATGCGCTCCTGAAGGTGCGCGTGCGGATACAAGTTGCGCATCAGGGCATTCGCCTGCTTGCCCAGGCTGGTGTTTTTTTCGAGCTCAAAGCGAGCAGCCATGCGGCGCAGCCGGTTCATCTGGTAGCGCATCTTGCTGGCGGAGACCAGGGCGGAGCGGCCCAGGTCAGGATCGGTGGACGCCAGGTACTCGGTGAGCGCGGAAAGTTCGGCGTCCATGGCGTTCCCGGCGGCGGCGATCTTTCGCTTGCCCTCTATCGGCATAGCGCGCGCGCCCAGGCGTTGGGCAAGGACGTCAGGCGTTGCGGCGGACCAGAGATCGGCGAGCGTGAGCTCATGTCTGGCAAGCAGGGCGCGGTCTGCGGGTGTAGTCAGGGTGGCAGAAAAACGCGGCAGAATCGGGGTGATGCTGCCGCGGTTCCTACCGCTTCCGAGATCGAAAATGCGCTCGTACAACGCGCCGCACTGGGCGAAGTAGGCGATCTCTGCCGGGCCACCGATGTATGCTGCAGTCGGAAGGATCGTGTCCTGAAAGAGCGGGCGCAGGAGCGCATTGGGGCTCAGGCGCTCGGGCGTGGCGTCGAGAATTTCTAGCAGGGCGGAGGACGTGAAGGCCTGCTGGCCAGCCTTCCAGCTTCCGTCGGGAAGACGGCGCAAAGGCTGACGCTCTCCGGTACGGGCGTGAAGCAGGAACAGCAGCGAGGCGCCGGGACGCACCAACACCTGCGCCGAATATTCGGCGCGCTCCATCTCCGCTGTGCGGGCGAGCAGGGTCAATTCAAGCTCTTCAGCACGCTCGATTGCCGCGCGAAGGGTGGGCGCTCCGAGCGCGTGAAAGGCCCGGGTCGAGGCATCCATCACAATCAGGCCGTGCGGTGCAAACAACGCCGACAGGAGCTGCGCGAAGGCGGTTCCGAGCGTCGTCGCAGGTGTGTAGCAACGCTCCAGCAGATCGCAGATGGGCGCATAGGCAAGCAGTTCGCGGATTCGTGCGAGCAGCGGTTCGACGCCCGCGCCGAGGGGAATCGCGCCAACTTCTGTGCCATGCGAACGCAGGCCGAGGGTGAGTGTTTCCAGACCCTCGGGCGTGGGCAGAGTGATCTGGTCGACTTCGGCGAGATCGTGGTCTTCAGTGGCGAGCCAGAAGATGGGAACATGCGGGACACCTGACTGAGTCGAAGCCTGGCGCGCGCGGGCCACGGCCGTGGCGGCCTTTAGCAGGGTCAGCAGCGGGCCTCCGAAGAGCCCGACCTGCTGGCCGGTAACGATGGCACAAGCACCGGTGCGAAGCTGTTCGATGGACGCCTGCTGTTCGGGGCCTGCGCCGAAGAGTTCTGCCTGCTGGCTGAGTGCGTCGGCGAGGGCTGAATTGGGAGTTGGCGGGCGCTCAGATTGTGAGCCGTACCAGGTGCGCAGAGGAGATGCCGCGGGCGCAGCACCCAGGTCGAGAAAGTCCGCATAGAGGCGCGTGGAATGCGGCAGCGTCGAAATGGGATAACACTCAGCGCTCATAGGGTCTGAACAAAGTTTACCTGGGCGTTGCGGATGCGCCAGCAACCGATGTGGAGGACTTCCTGCCGTTGGATGCCGGCCGGGAACCTGCGGACGCAGAATGTTACCTTGAGCGCATGGCGAAAACAGCAAAATCGGCGGGGGTAAAGAAGGCGAAGGGATCAGGACGGCTGCGGGGGCGGGCCAAGGTGCTGGACTCACACGTTTCATTCCAGGGCAAAATATTTTCCGTGACCACCGATACGGTCACCGAGCCTGGCGGGGTAACCTCGACGCGCGATGTAATCCGGCATAACGGGTCGGTAATCGTGCTGGCGGTGGATAGCTCCAAATCAAAGCGGAATCCAACCGTGCTGATCGAGCGGCAGTACAGGCACGCGGCAGGACAGTTTCTGCTGGAGCTTCCGGCGGGGCGTATCGAGCCCGGCGAGAAGCCGCTGGCGGCGGCGAAACGCGAGCTGATCGAGGAGACCGGATACCGCGCGCGCAAGTGGGCCCCGCTGACCCGGTACTTCGCCAGCCCCGGATTTCTGAGTGAGGAGATGCTGGTGTATCTCGCCGAGGACCTTTACGCCGGAGAGGCGCAGCCCGAAGAAGACGAGAAGATTGAGCTGTTGCATATTCCGTTGAGCGATCTACTGAGAGACATTCAGGCGGGCAAAGTGAAGGACGGGAAGACGATTCTTTCTGTGCTTCTGTACGCTTCAAAGCGGTAGCGTGCGCAAGTTTGAGTAGTTTGGATCGATGTCTTGGTCTAAGATGATCTCGCTGCACCCACTATGGTGAATCCACTCATAAACCGGGATAACTCACCGACTCGGGCAAACGCTGTGAACCACGCAGGTGACCGCTAAGGTCATCTATGCCCCACGCGAAAATTGCGCCGGGCATTCCGCTTCTCACCGCAACCTGCATCCAATTTGCCCAGGTTGCCAGTACGTCAAGGAGCAAACCATGAAGAATCTGCAGGTCTTTGTAAGTAAATTTATTGCCGGAATGACCCTGTTTTCCGCGCTATCCGTTCCCGTGAGTGGGGCCGCGGCGCAGACGACCTATACGCACCATCGCCATTACAGCGCGTCGGCGCACGCCAGGGCCAAGGCCGAGCAGCGGGCTTCTGATCATCGCCACCATGCAGGAGCGAAAATCGTCGTCGGCTCAGCCGCTGGCGGCGCTGTCGTCGGCGGGCTCGTCGGCGGTGTGCCGGGAGCGCTGGTAGGTGGTGCGGCAGGTGCAGGAGGCGGAGCCATCGTGAACCACATCCGCGTCAAGCACGCGGTTAGAAAGCGCGAGCGCCGCGAGAGCCACGAACCCTCCTAAAGCGGATTTACAGATGGTGTAGAGGCCGGAACAGCGAGAACAAACGCGGATTCCCTTCGGGAATGACAACTAAGGCAAGGCAACGGACAGCAAAAGGTGTTGCAGCGCGGCGGAGGAATCTGCTGTCAATTTCTCCGCCGCGTCTGCGAACATCCACGGTTACATATTGGTGTGGCCGCCGCGCATCTCTTCATTGAACGTAGGTTTGATGAACGCAAGCGCCTCTGCAAGATGCGCTTCGAACTCGGGCCGCTTTGCCACCAGGGCAGGCGTGGGGGACGCGTAGGCAGGGTCGTGGTCCAGCGACACTGCACCTTCGCGCGCCAGCGCTTCAAGTGAAACTTTCAGGTCGGCCACACTTGCATTCAAATATTGCGCGTCGCGCGGATCGAGCAGCCACACCGGAGCTTCCGCACCCAGCACGCCCGACAACCAGAACGCCTTTGCCGCCAGATGCGCCTTGCGCTGTGGCTCCGTCGTATCGTTGAACACGAATTTCTGAGTGCGGGGCGAGTAGAACCGCGTGGTCACCGGGACTGGCTGGCGGTTTCCGCTTTTCACCAACTCCAGCTGCCCCTGGTCGAACGTCTTGCGCACGGCGTTCAAGATAAAGCTCTCCGCGAACGGCTGCTCCGGAGCGGCGACGATCTCGCGGAACGTCACCGTCATCGAAGCCGCGATCTTGGCAAACAGCGGCGAGCCGGTGCCATCGGCCAGATGAACCTGGCCGTGCACGAGCGAAGTATCCGCGCCGGCGGTCGACTCGTGAAACGGCCACTCGAAGTTCGATGTGGTCAGCGGGATTCCGCCCAGCGTCAACATTGCATTCGGCACCGGATTGCGCAGACGCTGAGCTGTTTCGCTCAAGAAAATTTTCAGCTGCTGGGCGAATTCCGGCTTGTCCGACGCAAAGGAGTCCGACAATTCCAACTGTGTCTGGCGGTCAGAAGAACCGATGAGCGCTAGCTGAAAACGGGTCGTCGGCGCACCTGCAAAGCTGGTCGCCTCAGCCGACGAAACGATCTCAAGCCCTGCGGCAGAGGCCAGGGAGACGACGTGGGATTGCAACGAAGACCTGGAATTAACATTCATCATTCAGCGATTTCCTTAACCTTGATTCTCACCATTCTACTTCGCTGAATCGGGCCGCGACTGTGGAGCGCACCTGGATCCTGCATCGTATGGGAGCAGTCCGAGGTGCAGGATGCAGAACCCGCTTCATTCGCGATCTACTCGTCTCAAGGCAGCTTTGAGCCTTTTGCTCCTCACCGCCCTGCTGGCTGCTCCCGCTCTCCCTGCGTCCGCGCAAAGCCGTGCCGCAGACGTGGAGGCCGATTCGACGACTGCGTCTTCGCAGCAGGTCGTCAACACCATGGTGGGCAATGAGGCCGCCTCTGCGGACCACCGGGGGCACTATTTCTATCTCGCCGAGGAACGCTCCGAGCATACTGGCGGGCACCTTTGGAGCGAACGCGTCGCCGAGACCAGCTGGGGCAAGGTGCACTATCTGCTGGCCGAAGATGGCCAGCCACTCAGCGGCGATCGCCTCGCGCAGGAGAAAGCACGCGTGGCCGGGGAGGCCGCTGACCCCGAAGCGTTTCGCAAATCCGAGCAGGCCCGCATCGACGACGAGCAGCATGCCAAACAGATGCTTGAACTGCTCCCCAAAGCGTTTCTCTTCGATCCTCCCACGACGCAGGGTGAGAATATCCGTATCGAGTTCCGTCCCAATCCCGCGTACTCGCCGCAGAGCCTGGAAGAACGCGTTATCCATGGCATGAGCGGATTCGTCCTGATCGACCGCAAGCGACTGCGTCTGCATGAAGTGGAGGGCAAGCTGGCCTCCGATGTCAGCATCGGTTTCGGCTTTCTTGCAACCATCCACGCTGGCAGCAACTTCTCCTCGGTCCGCATTCCTCTCGAAGGCAAGGATTGGAAGACACAGGCGCTCCACACAGACATCAACGGCCGTGCGCTTTTCCTGAAGACTATCGCGCGCCAGCAGCAATCACAGCACTCCGGCTTTAAGAAGATTCCGGACAATCTTTCCGTCGCTGACGCAGTTACGCTGCTCGAGCGCGATCCGCCCGACGGTCCAGCGTCGACCCGATAGACTGAACTCCATGTCCACCCTGGCTTTGATCAGCGTGCTGGTCACCGCTGCCGCGCTGTTCGGTTGGATCAGCGCGCGTGTTCTGCGCGTACCCCGGACACTCGGGTCGATGGGCCTCACGGTCAGCGTTTCGTTGCTGCTGATTGTGTTCGCCAACTTCGTTCCGCGTCTGCATGCGCTGGCCCTGGCGATGGCGGGACAGGTCGATCTGGGCGCGCTCATCCTGCACGGTCTGCTGGGTCTGCTGCTCTTCGCCGGCGCGTTTTTGCTGGACCTGCCAGCGCTCCGCCGGGAGTGGTTTCCGGTCACGATGCTCGCTCTGCTTGCGACGCCGCTCGCAACCGGGGGTGTCGCAGGACTTGTTTTCGTCTGCGCGCCGTTTGTGGGCATTCACCCTGGGGCGCTCGAATGCCTTCTGTTCGGCGCACTCATCGCTCCTACAGACCCTATCGCGGTGCTGGAGATGCTGGGCCGCAGCGGCGTAGGCAAAGAAATCGAAGCACAGCTTGCCGGGGAGTCGCTGTTCAACGACGGCGTCGGCGCTGTGCTCTTTCTTACCCTGCTGGGCGTCTCGCAGGGCGCGTCGCCTACCTTGGGCCACATTGCGATGCGTCTTCTGCTGGAATCGGGAGGCGCTCTTCTGCTCGGCACCGCACTGGCGTTCGTCGCCAGCCACATGATGCGCCACGTGGAGCCGTATGAGGTGGAAATCCTCATCACGTTGGCGCTTGCACTGGGCGGCTACTCCGTCGCACAAACGCTGCATCTCTCGGCGCCGCTTGAAGCCGTAGCCGCTGGCCTGATGCTGCGTCAGTTCAACGAGTGGAATGCACAGCGCAACATTTCCTTTGAAGATCTTGGCCGCTTCTGGACACTTACCGATGGGGTGCAGAATGCGCTGCTGTTTGTGCTGCTTGGCCTGGAAGTTCTGGCCATTCCGTTCACGCGGCCAACCTTTCTGCTTGGTGTAGCCGCCGTGCTTGCCGTAGTCCTTATCCGCGGACTTTCCGTCTTGGGCGTCCTCGGCCTTACGCGGCTCTTCAAACCTGGTCTGAAATCGTCCATCCTTGCGCTCACGTGGGGAGGTCTGCGCGGCGGCCTTTCGATCGCGCTGGCTCTTTCCATTCCGCAGGGGCCCGGCCGCGCGTGGATTGTGCCTGCAACCTACATCGTCGTCGTGTTCTCGGTTCTGGTGCAGGGCGGAACTCTTCAGCCTATGCTCAGGCGGCAACTACGGCGGGGCTGACCCGCAGCAGAGTTTGAATGCAGAGGAAGAGCTAAGGCAGACGCAGATTCGTTTCGGGAATGACAACTAAGGAGCAAGAGCAAGACAAAGGCAGACGCAGATTCGCTTCGGGAATGAAAACTGAAGAGCCAAGGCGCTGTCATCTGCAATCAGAACAGCTTTCCCAGGGTGAAGGTAAATTTGTGCTCACCGTAGTTACCGATTGATTGCGTCAGCGTGATTACGCCGACGGGAGTCTCGGCGAACAGACCGAAGAAGAAGTCCTGGCGAGTTACTGTGGCCGCGTCAGGCGCTCGGATCTGCCCCAGTTCATACCCTCCGCCTAGATAAATGCTTTGTCCCAAAGGCTGTGGAAGCTGCGCGATGCGCCGCAGGATCGCCGGTTCCAGCAGAAAGTAATCGGTGCCGCGATATTGGTCGATGGCCGAGGCGGTCAAACGCAATGGGCCGCCCAGCGTGTATTCGTACGGAGCGGCCACGCGCCGGCCAAACATCGTGCCCGCTTCCACTGCCGCGAGCAGCACCTGTTTGCCATCGGGCGAAGTATCTCTGGGCGAAGGCAGCGGATGACGCGAAAAGCTAAAAAGATGGGCATAGGTTGAGCGCATCTTCAGCTGCGGCGCATTTGCCGAACCCACTGCAGAGTACAGGTAGCCCGCGTCGGCGCTCAGTCTGACTCCGAATCGCGGCACCAGGGCGCGATCCTGATTGTCGAAGTTGTAAGCGAGGTGCACACGCTGCGCGGTGCCGTCGTAGTCCGGCCGGCCATCGTTGCCGATCAGCGTGTACCAATGGATCCTGGAAAAGTCGTATCCCACCCTCAACTCTGAGGTGCGCTGATTCGAAATGCCTGCGTCGCCGCCGGCAAACAGCGTCTGGTACTCGCGATGATCCACGTTATGATCGCCCACAAAAACCGGATACGGATGGCGAAGGAAGCCGCCATGGGGCGCGAAGAAAAAGGTTCTCTCCGGTGTGGAAAATGGCAAGGGACGGTAGTATTCGGCCGAGACTTCCGTTACGTAACCAAGCCGGATGTGCGAACGCAGCTCCGCCCCGTAGCCGCCGAGATCCTGGTAGAGCAGAATGCCTTCCACGTCGGCGCGACTGATGCCTCCGGTCTGCGCCTTGATGTCGCCGCCGAGCAGCAGAAACGGCGGTCCGGTCTTTTTGTTGTCGACCGTCACCAGCACGACGGGACGCTCACCAACATTCTCAAGCGATGCCGCATTGAGAGCCTGGGTCCTGGCCTCGCCCGTGGCTCCAGGCTGATCCGCCGCAGCTTCGCTGACATCTAACTTTGCGTGTTTACCGTGAGTGTCTGGAGCTGCGTCGATGTTTCCATTCGGCGCATCAGCAGCTTTACCGTCAGCGAGGATCGAATCCTTCTCACTGCGGTTAGCTTTGACCTGGCTGAGCGAAGAAGCGATTGGCACATGCACAATGCCGTGGCCCTCTGGGCGAACTCCCGTACGCTGCTGCGCGAGTTGGTGCGCAGTCTCGTAGCCCACGGTGTAATCCGCGTCGAAGCGTCCATCGGAGCGCACCTGGTCGAGCAGCGTTTCAATCTTCTCCGTATCGACGGGCTCATTCACCAAAGGGCGAAACATCTGCTGCACAGCGCGCTCTGTGTTGGCGGACGGGGCCCGCACGCGCACGCGCAGAATCGGACCGGGCGGCCCGCGACGGAGACTCGCCAGGTGCGATTGATAGCTTGCCCACTCGTCCGCCGGCAAGGCATAACGCAGCAACTCAGCCCTGTGAGCTTCCGCCGCCGCATACCCGCGCCGGGCGAGGTCCACGCTCTTCAAATAATCCGTAGCGTTCAAGTCCTTCAGGTCCGGCTCGATGACAACATCCGCCAGCTTGCGCTGCTCGCGCTCGGCACCTTCGATCGCTACCGAAAACGAACGCTGCAGTACGCCTAGAAGCGAGTTCAGCTCCCCACTTCCAGGGGTGCGAGCGGCACCGAGATCGCCAAGACTACGTCAGCGCCCATCGCCTTGACCGCCGCCGTCGGCAGATTTTCCAGCACGCCGCCATCGACAAATTCATGGCCATTCATCGCGAACGGCTGGTAGACCGCCGGCAGTGAGACCGAAGCACGCACCGCATCCGGGATCGAGCCACGCGCAAACGTAACGGCTTTTGCATCCGTCAGGTCCGTAGCGACGCAGCGCAGTGGAATGGGCAGTGTGTTGAAGTCCGTCTGATCGTCATAGCGCAGAAACTCGCGATCCAGAAACGCATTCAAGCCCTGGTCCGTCAGCACGGAGTTACGAAGACTGATGCCGTGGCGAAGACCTATGGTCAACGAATTGGGCAGATCGCGCGCATCCTCCCGCCGCCGGTACGACCTTGACGTGTAGGCGTTGTGAAACGAAAACACTGAAGTGAAGACCTTGTCGTTGACGATGGTTTCGAGCTCGGGCGGCGTTCTCCCGGTTGAATACAGCGAAGACACCAGGCACCCGATGGAAGTTCCTGCAATCACATCCACCGGGATGTGGTGTTCATTGAACCACTGGAGCACGCCCACCTCGCTGAGTCCCAGCGCGCCGCCACCACCCAGCGCCAGGCCGACGCGTGGGCGTGCGAAAACCCGCGGCGGTGGAGGTGCCGCGTCGAGCGGGCCCAATCGGATGGTCTGTCCAGAGGCTGACTCACGGCGCGTCCCCGCCTTGCTGAGGGACTGCTTGCTCTCGCCCGGCCCCGCACTGTTGCCCTTCCCCGACCCGGCGTTCTTGGAGCCAGGCATCTGGCTCGCCGGAGTTGACGGATTTGGATTGCCAGGCGCTGCCTGCCTGTCCTGGCTCCACGCACCCGACAGGAGGCCGAGCAGGATAGCTCCCGCAGCGAACACCCTCATTCGAGCAACCCACAACGAGGTGTCGAAAGCTCCCTGCATCACACCCACAGGTTACATTTTGTTTGCGATCGACGAACGCGGGCTTAGAAGTTTGTCGAACCGCGTCCATCACGCAGCCAGCAGGTGCGGACAAAGGTTGAGACGCAGATTTCCTTCGGGAATGACAACAAAAGGCAATTAGCAGGCGCGGAGTGCTTACATGACAAACGCGAGCTTCTCGAGCTCTTCCTGCAGTTTCGGTATGGAGCATCCCATCGCCTCGATGCGTCCCGCCGCAGTACGTGCCTCGTCGTTTGAGACGCCATACCCGCGCGTCGACAGAAATGCCGACAGCAATTCAGCCGCCTGAAAGGAGTCCAGACCAGACTGCATCAGCTCCTCGCGGAGGGCTTTCAGGTCGTCAGCCGAAAATAGCTCGAAGCCACTCATCGTCCGTTGGATGCGAACTTGGCTCCTGCGAGAGGTTACCTAGTAATCTCCCCAGCACCTTCTTTACGAGGCGCGATCAAAATGGGAAGCCCATCCACGATGGGATACCTGATTGTGCATCCCACGCACACCACCGCATTTGCATCCAGCCTCAACCCGGAGTGACAGCCTGGGCAAACCAGCCGGTCGAGATTCCTTGCGAACAGTTGGGCGACCTCTTGCAAGCGATCAGCCATACATAGAGTTTAGTCCTCGGGCCAGGAACAAGCAGTGTCGCTGCCCCGCGATAAACTATCCCCCATGAGCCTTACCTCCGCCCCGCTGCAACAGCCTGAGGAACGCGACCAGACCCGGCAACACACCGCTCCGGTGATTCTTGACGGGCTGGCCATCGCGGCTGAGATCAAAGTCGAAGTTGCCGCTGAGATCCAGTCCCTCGCCAAACGCAACGTGCGCCCCGGCCTGGCCGTGATCCTCGTCGGCTCGGTCGCTGCAAGCGAGATCTACGTTCGCAGCAAGGTGAAGACCTGTGGCGAGTTGGGAATCTTTTCCGAGCTGATCACCCCGCCCGAGTCGGTCACGACGGACGAGCTGCTCGCCATGGTGGCCTCGCTCAACGCGCGCGACGAGATCGACGGCATTCTCATCCAGCTTCCGCTTCCGGCGCACGTCGATACCCGACGCCTGCTCGAAGCGGTCGATCCTGACAAGGACGTGGACGGCTTTCACCCGGTCAACGTTGGCCGCCTGCAAAGCGGACAGCCCGGCCTGCAGCCCTGTACACCCGCCGGGGTGATGGAGATGCTTCGCCGCCGCAATCTGTCCGTCACCGGAAGAAACGCGGTCGTGCTGGGCCGCTCGGACATCGTGGGAAAACCGATGGCCATGCTGCTGCTGAACGCGTCCGCCACCGTAACCATCTGCCATTCCAAAACTGCAGACCTCGCCAGCGTCACGCGGGGGGCGGACATTCTGGTCGCTGCCATTGGACGGCCCGGCTATGTCACCGAAGACATGGTGCGGCCGGGGGCCATCCTGATTGACGTAGGCATCAACCGCGTCACGGATGAGCGCACGATGCAGGAGTTCTTCCCTGCCGACGCAGCCCGCGCCGCGATTTTCGCTAAGCGCGGTTCCGTCGTCGTGGGCGACATTCACCCCGCCGCCTTTGCCACCTCAGCCGCTTACACTCCGGTTCCAGGCGGCGTAGGAGCCATGACCATCGCCATGCTTATGTCCAATACCGTAAAAGCCGCCAAACTACGCCGCCTGGCTCCTAAAGGGGACTTACAAAGGGTATAGAGCACCGGGAATAGCAAAAACAAACGCAGATTCCCTTCGGGAATGACAGTTAGGAGGCAAAAGCAACAGCAAGAACAAACGCAGATTCCCTTCGGGAATGACAGCTAGGAGGCAAAAGCAACAGCAATGGCAAAGCGAACGCAGATTCCCTTCGGGAAGTACAACCAGAAAAGGACGAGTCTTTCTACACCCACTTGCTACCTTGTTGTAAACGCGACTGCCCCATTTCTGTAACGTACGCTGTGTGTGCGGCTTCGGCCGTTTGAGGTACGCTTCCCTGTTCAGCCAGCCACCCAACTCGCCCGGTCGAAGTGGCCTCCGCGTCGGCCTTACCGGAGGGCTGGGCAGCGGCAAGTCAACCGTGGCCGCGATGCTTGCGGCCCATGGCGCAGAGATTTTTTCTGCCGACGAACTTGCCCGCTCGCTGATGCAACCAGGCCAACCGGTGTTTACCGCCATTGTGGATCGCTTTGGCCCGGAGGTTCTCCGCGCCGACGGCACGCTTGACCGTGCTGCGCTCGCACGGCTCGCCTTTGTGGGTGGACGTATTGAAGAGCTGAACGCGATCGTTCATCCCGCCACCATCGCGCTCCAGGAGAAGCTGACCAGCGAAGCGTTCGCGCGCGAACGCGATGCTATCGTGATCGTCGAGTCGGCACTCATCTTCGAAACCAGGTATGGCAATGCTGACCCGCATCAGCGCGCCGCCAACGAAGAATCCAAATCCTGGCGCACACGCTTTGACCGGCTCATCCTCGTCACCGCTCCTGAGGAGGAGAAGATTGCACGCTTCATCGCCCGTTCGGGAGCGCCTGAAAATGACACCGCGCGCGAGGCTCTGACCAGCGAAGCGCGTCGCCGTCTCGCGCAGATGATCGCTGACGCAGAGAAGAGTCCGCAATGCGACTACATCGTTCGCAACGACGGAACACTCGATCAGCTTCGAGATCACGTCGATAGGGTGTGGCGGGCGTTACGTGCGGTCGCGTCGGAACCTGCGAACTGATTCCCGCTGGCGATGTAGTCTTCACGTTCCCACTAAAACCGATTGCGTAAGGTGTACAGGGTGGCGACGTTTGGAAATAAAGGGATCCCTTACAACCTGTTTAAAACTCCGAGGATGTCCTGCCGGACGGGCCCACTACGCGTGGTGCGGTCACTTCGTGACGCGTATCCCTAGTCGTGGCGGGAAAACGTAGTACATCCCCCTTTGGTTGGCGCAAAATTGGGTTTGCGACCATCGGGAGCACCACGCGAAGCCGAATACCCCACGAAGTGGCGCACGCCCGGCGTTAGGGCGCACCTCCGGCGGGATAGTATTTAAACAGGTTCTTACAGGGCAGGCTCTTCACTTCGTTCAGGATGACGAGTCTATAATGATGGAAATCTGGTTTGGCCAGTGGCGGATCAATGCGCCTGCGGGACCCTGACCACGGCCATGCCCGCCGCTCTGGCTGACTGCACGCCTGCATCCGCATCTTCGAAGACCAGGCAGCGCTCCGGCGCGATGCCCAGCAGCTCCGCGGCTCGCAGGAAGGGCTCCGGGGCTGGCTTGCCGTGGGTGTAATCTTCGGCTCCTACGATCACCGGAAAATGGTGGGTAAGCCCCAGGGTCTGGAGCGTGCGGGCGATCGAGTCTCTTGGCGACCCCGACACAATCGCAAACGGAATTTGCCCCGCTGCTGCCTCAATCACCTTGAGGACCGCCGCGACCGGATGCACTTGGTCGATCATGGTCAGGTAGAGCGCTTCTTTGCGCTCCACGACTGCGGGCGGATGCATAGAAGAGCCAAAGCGCTCGTTCAGCAACTCCACCGTACGGTGCAGTGGGATTCCGCCCATCGCGTAAAACAGCTCCTCAGGGAATTGCCCGCCGTGCTCCGCGATGGCCTGCGTCCAGGCGATGAAGTGCACCGGCATGGAGTTCGCCACAGTTCCGTCCAGATCGAATAAGTACGCTGCGAATTCTCCGTCGGGCAGCTTCAGGTCAGCCATGCATCTCCGTTCCAGTCACTCTGTTATTCCAGGCGGGGATTAGACCGCAGCGCCAACCCCAGTCAACTCTACGCACACATCCCAAAGACGCCGTTGCGCCGCTTCGTTCTGGGCCTGGCTGGCAATGCGCGCTGGCCCCACGTCACCGCCGCGCATCTCCATTAGCCGCTGCGGTCCGTAGTAGCCGCCACCTTTGGCCCCCGTCGCGGTAGCCGCGAAGAGGGTCGGCAGCGCGCCCTCGACGTCCGAGTTCATTAGCCGCCCGATGGTGCGCTGCAACAACTTCTCCGCAACACCCGCAAGTCCCTTGCCAGATCCAACTTTGAACAAGCTCGTCTCCGCCACGCCCGGGTGTACGGCGATGCTCATAACGCTGGATGACCGCGCCCGCAGCCGCCGTTCGAGCTCAATCGCAAACATCAGGTTTCCCAGCTTCGACTGCCGATAGGCTTCCATCGGCCGGTACCGTTCTCGTCCCTGGAGATCGTCAAAGCGTATCGCACCCCGGCGATGCGCGATCGACGAAACCGTGACCACGCGCGCCGCGACAGCTCGTTCGAGCGCAGGCAGCAGACGCATCGTCAACGCGAAATGCCCCAGCACGTTGGTCCCAAACTGTAGCTCGAAGCCGTCCTCGGTTTCGGCCCGCTTCGCCCCCAGTACGCCGGCATTGTCAATCAGCCCATCCAGCGGTAGACCGAGCGCAAGCTCACGTGCGGCAGTCTCCTTGATCGAGTCGAGCGAGGTCAGATCCAACTCAGTCAACTCTGCGCGTTCGGCTGCCTCGCCCGGAGCTTCTTTGCGCAGCCTGTCCAACGCTGCCCGGCCCTTTGTCAGATTCCGGCAGGCCAACACCACGGTCGCACCTTTGCGCGTCAGCGCCACCGCAGTTTGATATCCGATGCCGCTATTCGCACCGGTAATCAGAACGCGCCTACCTGTCTGGTCCGGCATATCGTTCAACGCCCAGGTTTTGCTCATGGTCTGTACGATACATCCCACCGGGCTAACATTGGCGTTTGCTCGCACGCTGGATTGTGAGGAAGGCAGACGCAGATTCCCTGCGGGAATGACAACTAAACGGCCACAGCAATAGCAACAACAACAACAACAACAACAGCAACAGCAAACACCAACAGCAATGGCGAGTGCAAGGGCAAAGGCAGCATGCAGTGCAGCGCGATGGAATCGCTTCTTAGGTCTGTGCCGTTCCACCGCTTCGTAAGACTGCGTAAACTGGCATCTGCCCCTCGAACGCTGGAGTCACGCCGCATGATGCACGTCCGCTCCAAGCTCTCCACGCTCGCGCTTGCCGCCGCAGTTCTCACTCTTTCAGGCTGCGGCTCCGGAGCGGGCGGCGCGACAAGCCGCGGGTCTGCGCTGGGCGTCAGCCTAAGCGCATCAAGCTTCGACTTCGGGTCGGTTCCGGTCCACAGCCTGGTCAAACGCCTGGTCGTGACGGTCACCAACTCCGGCTTTTCTCCGGTCACCCTGAATCCAGAGGTCACGGGGACAATGCAGGGCTCGCTCTCGCCCAGCAGCTCCTGTGCCGCTGCGCTGGCTGCGGGATCGGCCTGTACCTATGCGTTCAACTTCGCTCCTCTGGTTCCGGGTCCGCAGTCCGGCACGCTCGATCTTAACGCTGGCGGAAGCTCGGGCGCAGCTGGCCTGTCGCTCGCGCTTGCAGGCACCGGTGTCAGCCTCGCTCCAGGGTCCGCGCTGGTTGAGACGACCAACAACCCGCTAGTCGCCAGCTATACGTATGCGCCGCTCTCTGCAGGCCAGATGTCGGTGGACTTCGGAACCTCCACCAGCTATGGGCGAAGCACGTCTGCGTTCGCAACCTCGGCCATCAGCGGAACCGGCCTGGTCCTTGTCGCAGGCATGCGGGCCAACACCACCTACCACCTGCGCGCCTCCGTGCTGCACCCCGACGGCTCTACCGAGACCGACCAGGACCACACCTTTACAACGTCCAGCTTTCCTGCCAGCAGCCTGCCTACACTTTCGGTGACAGCCAACGGCACACCTCAGCCCGGGATCGAGTTGATCAACGCGGCCATTGGAACGAACCGCGGCTATCTCCAGGCCTACGCGACCGACCTTCAGGGCGATCTGATCTGGGGTTATAACTACGCCGATCGCGCCCGAAACTCCATTATCCAGCCCATCAAGCTGCTGTCCAACGGCGACTTCGTCCTGGCTATCTCGGACCCGTCGACTAGCCCGGTTCCCGGCTCGCTCACCGGGTCTACGATTGCGCTGCGCGAGATCAATCTTGCCGGCGATCCGGTCAAGGAGATCTCCGGCGACCAGCTCAACCAGCGTCTTGCGGCCGCCAACTTCAACCTCACCGTGTATGCAATCCACCACGACATTGCCGTCCTGCCGAATGGCCACTGGATCGTCATCGCCAACACCGTGAAGGATGTGCCGGGGACCGGCAACGTCATCGGCGACGTGCTGATCGACCTCGATCCGACGCTGCACCCTGTGTGGGTGTGGAACGAATTCGACCACCTGGACATCAATCGCCGACCCACTAACTTTCCCGACTGGACCCACTCGAACGCGCTGCTCTACTCCCCATCCGACGGCAACCTTCTGCTTGCCATTCGTCACCAGGGCTGGCTGATCAAAATCGACTATACGAATGGGAGCGGCGCGGGCGATATTCTGTGGCGGCTTGGTGCGGGCGGCGACTTTACCCTGCTGAACGGCACCGCTCCGATCAACTGGTTCTCGGGCGCACACCAGCCCGCCTTCGTGGGCCCTGCCACCTCGGGCGTCTTCTCCCTCAGCATGATGGACAACGGCTATCACCGCGAGATCTCGCCTGGAACCTACTGCAACGAGGTTTCGGGCGTGCCGTGCTACACCACGGTCCCGATTTACTCGATCGACGAGAAGGCCCGCACCGCCACGCTCGACTTTCAGCAGAAGTTCCCCGATGCCCAGTACTCGTTTTTCGGAGGCGGGACCACGCCACTCGCCAACGGCAATCTAGAGTACGACCTTTGCGTGCAGAACAAGGCCAACTCTGAGGTGGACGAAGTTCCTCGCACCCAGGGCAACAGCCCCACCCCCGTGTGGCAGATGAAATCGACCGGTGAAAACCTGTATCGTGCCAATCGCATCCCCAGCCTCTACCCCGGAGTCCAGTGGTAACGGATGCGCTTAACCGCTACTCCAGCCGCCACGCGGACTCGTTCGTCCAGCCGCGCAGCGCAGCCGAGGCCCACACATCCGTCTTGTCCTTGTGACACGCAGTACAGGCGTTCGGCATGCCGTACTTCTCGGTCATTGCGGGTGAGATAAACCGGAACGTATGCGCATGCACCATCGCACCCGGCACGCCTTCGCTTTCGATTGCCGGCATATGGCACGCGACGCACTCGCTGCCAGCGCTGCCGGCCTTGTGGTGCGTATGGGCCTCCAGCGTCGCGCCGCGCGGTCCATTGTCTCCATTCGGGCTGTGACAGTTCAGGCAGATCTGACTTGCTGGCTTGATCAACTGCGCATAGTTTGCCGTCCCATGGACGTCATGGCAGGACGAGCACGTAATCTCGTGCCGGTACATCACGCTCTGCGCAAAGTCATTGCCCTGCATCCGATTTTTGTTGGCCGAGCGTGCAGTTCTCCAGGTCCCAGAAGTCCGCGAGCCGCAGCCCAGCCTGAATGCCCACTGGCCAGTCGTAAAATTTTCCGCCAATCGGATTTCCGGGCGGACGCCCTTGCGAATGGCACTGAATGCAGGTGTCGTTCTCGGCGAATGAGTCCATCTTGCGCGGGTTCACGATGTTGGCGGGCGAAGGATGTGCGGCATGCTCGCTGCCCGGCCCATGACAACGTTCGCAGCCTACGTTCCACTCCACCGGACGCTGGGTTCGCACGTCAAAGCCCACCGAGTGGCAACCGTCGCAGGTCGGTCCGGTTGGCCGCTCCATGTTGCTCTCTGGATACAGATGCGCCCACCAGTCGGCTCCGGTGTTGGGCACATGGTACGGCAGCCATTCCTTCGTTTTGATATCCCACTGCACTGGTAGCGGAACATAACTACTTCCTGCCTTCACAAAATAGCGCTGTTTTCCATACGCTCCCATATACAAACGCCACCTGGTCCCGGGTGAACGGCGCGATGTGATTGGTGGACAGGTCAGGGATGATTGCGTCCGGGTGCTCCCGCGGATCGCGCACTACATTCGCCATCGGAGTCTTCTTCAGCGCTGGTAAATATCGGCATGGCAGCGCTCACAGGCCTGCGAGCCAACATAGTGCGCCGCAGCCGGTGGTCTCACTTGCTGGCTTTTCTCCGCACCGCGCACGGGCCTGGGCGCTCACCCAGAGTGCCAATCCAGGCGCGGTTACCAGACACAGGATCAATGCCAAACGTCTCATCGCAACGCTCACCCGGCGCGAATCTCACCTTGAAGCGGATTTACAGATGGTGTACAGAACCGGAGCAGCAAGAACAAACGCAGATTCCCTTCAGGAATGACATCCAGAACAAGGGAATGACATCCAAAACAGGGGAATGACATCCGGAACAGGAATAGCTTTCTACATCCACTTACTACCTTGTGTAAAACCCGATTTCCATTTTGTAGAGTTGTCATCCTAAACGCAGTGAAGAGCCTGCCCTGTAAGGGATCCCTGTATTCGCCGAACGTAACTGGAATTACGGTTTGCACCCTCCGAGTTTATTTCGCTTATCTATTCCCCTATCCCCTGCCTTTGGGTTTGATCTTGGGTGCGTCCGGATCGGGCGGTGGAAGGTTGGGTGTCGGCGAAACTGCCGGTGTGGAGTTGGGCTGGGACTGCGCCGGTGCGGGCTGGGCGCTGGGTGGTGCAGCGGCCGGAGGAAGATCCTGGCCGTTGTAGATAATGCGGCTCTTGGCGTGGAAGCGCTTGTAGTTCTCATAACGCACAACGTAACGCATGTGCACGTCTTCGGCCAGCGCGCCATTCTGCGGCGGGAAGTGCAGCAGGCCTTCGCCCTTGGTATAAACCGGGAACCAGTTCACGCCGTCGATCTCTTCGTAATAGGTGGAGAACGGCGGAGAAAGATCGGCGTGCTTCGGGTTCACGTCGTCGGGGACGTTCTTGCCGGTAATCAGGACGATTTCGTTTTCAAGCTGATCGACCCAGATCTTTCCTTGAAAGTAGCGCTTCCCTTTCTCAAAAACCTTCGGTCTGCAGTCGAAGACGTAGGTCTGAAGGTCGTCTACCTTCTGCTGGCCCAGGTAGGTGAGCGTATATTCCGGCAGCTCCGCCGTGGTCAGGACAAACGGGAGGCGGTGCGCGATGTCGTCGAAGTCGGCCTGCGACATGGTGACCCGCTCCAGCGTGTTCTGCGGAGCGAAGACGACATGCTCGGCTGGGCGCCCGTCTTCGGTGAGAACGATGTCGGTGACCTGCTGGTAGGTTCCGTCGGGCTGACCGGAAGTGTCGGAGATGGTCTGGACCTTGACGGACTCGCGAAAGGTGTACTGGTTGCGAGCTTCCTTGAAGGCTGTCTCGCGTTGGCCGAACTTTGCGATGATCTGCTCGGGCGCAACGCCTTTGGGCGGAGAGGGATCGAGCGGACCGAATCCGGAAGCCTGCGCGTCGGCCTGGGCGGCACCGCCGCCGTCTGGATTCAGAACACCGGGCGCGCCAGACAGCGCGTGCGCCGATAGCGGGATCAGGCACATCATCAACAGTGTCCCGGCCGCAAAGCGCCAACCGCGAAGTGATGTAGAAGCACATGCCACTGCGCCGGTGCATCCGGCGGCAGTCAGGGAAAAAGATTGGTCAGACGATAGAGCCATATAGATCCTGGGCGCCCAGGGTGGAGCACGAGACGCAAGGGATTAGACGCAGGTCAACGGAGTTCCGCTGCGTTGGGTCAAGGAACGTCCCTTGACCCAAATTTCCGAGGAGGTGGCAATGTCCACTTTTTCCTGCGCCGCATCGCCCGTTGGCTCTGACGGATGAAAGCCGCTCGTGAGCTTTGACTCTCGGTTGCTGCTTGTACCGCAGTGCGGTACAGTAGAACGAAGATGATCGAGAGCTGGCGAGATAAATGGCTCAGGAGATTCTTCGTAGAAGATAACCATTCAACCAGGATTCCTGGTGACCTGAGGGCCAGATTGTTTCGCCGGCTTCAGATGCTTGATGACTCTCAAACCGACGCCGACCTTCGAATCCCACCCAGCAATCATTTCGAAAAGCTGAGCGGAAAGTTAGATGGCTGGCATTCCATTCGGGTCAGTTCGCAGTGGCGTTTGATCTTCAGGTGGAGTGAAGGAAGGGCTACAGAGGTTTACCTGGATAATCATTCTTACCGCTAGATCGGTTCACCTAAGACCATCGATGCAGAATCCATCCGCAGGTCGTGGAGTCTGCCCCAAGGGGGTAACATGTCGCTTTTACTTACAAAAAGAAAGCCCGCCACTGTCGGGGAGATCCTGACCGAAGAGTTCATGGAACCGATGGGGATTTCACAGACAGAACTGTCTGAGCAAACAGGGCTCGCGCGAAAACATATCAATGAACTATGCCGCGATCGTCGCACTATTACCGCGGATACTGCGCTGATCCTCGCGCGGACGTTTGGCAATTCGGCCAACTTCTGGCTGAACACGCAACAACGCAATGACTTATGGGAGGCGCTGAGCAGCCCCGGGCGCCGCACCCGGATCGAGCGAGCACAACCGATGAAAGTTCGCCGTCGGCCAGGCGAACGCATGTCAGCGTAGCCGTGCTATCCGGTGCGGCCGTACACTGTTTCGCATTGTGTAGAGTTCGCGCTGGCTCCGATGATGAACGGAAGTAAGATACTAAGCGGGGCTTGAAACGATGTCGAACAGGTATGGAGAAGCGGCGTTGATTGCCGTTCGGATGGAGACGTACGGCAAGGCGCTGACGGCTACCGAACGCTGGCAGGACGCAGTGAAGAAGCTGTACCCGACGACACCCGCCGGGCAGAAGAAGGCAGGTCCGCGTGCGGCGTTTCTTGGGTTGTGCGAGGCGGGCCTGGTGAAAAACATGCCAGCCGGGCCGCCGTCTGCACCGAACCGCAATAAAGATTACGCAGTAGAGGCGGTGCGCCTGCTGCGCGAAGATGGGCAGAGGTCTATCTCGCAACTTTGGGCGGCTGTCTCTGCCGGGGATGCGGTCGAGCACGCGAGTCAGATGGATGTCGTCCTGGCGCTTTGGAAGAACGGCCTGATCGTCGACTCCAGGTGAGGACAGCGGCCCTGTAGCTGCGACCAGCGCATTGGGTTAGACATCGTATAGTGTGAAAGCCGTGGGCGCTGGCTTGCGTTGCGGTCAACGCAGTATGGTTTCAAGCGTCTGCAACCCACCGGAATGGAGAATTCGATGCAGAATGCACTCAGGTTTTCAACCTTGGCTCTGGCGCTGACCCTGGCTTCCGGCGCGGCTTATGTTCCTGTTCGCGCGCATGCGGCGCAAGGTCCTGAAGCTCCCGGGCATCGCCACATTTACTCCGAGACAGCCAATCCGCGCGCCGATATCGCTGCGGCACTGAAGCAGGCACGGCGCGAGCACAAGCGCGTGATTTTGGATTTTGGCGGAGACTGGTGTCCGGATTGCCAGGTACTGGATGTGTATTTCCATGACCCGGCGAATGAACCAATTCTTCAGAAGCACTTTATCCTCGTGCATGTGTGGATTGGCCACATTGACAAGAACCTCGACATCGCCGCCGAGCACGGGGGCCCGCTCAAGCATGGCGTTCCAGCGCTGATCGTCCTCGATGCTCAGGGTAAGACGCTGTATGCGCAGCACGGGCAATTCAGCAATATGCGTGCGATGGATAAGTCCTCCGTGACGGAATTTCTGAACAAGTGGAAGGGTTAGGCAGGAATCTCGGAGCGGACGGGCGCGGGATGCGAGATGCGCGGGCATGAGCGAATGGGTACGCCTTCCGGGGTTGCTGCGGCGGAGCCTGTCCGGTGCGCTGGCGCATGACAGCCTGAACCTGTCGCAGTCGGCGGCCTACTCGGCCATCGTCGCGCTTTTTCCGGCGCTGATTGTGGTGGCTGCGTTGATGTCGTGGCTGCCCGTGTTTGCCCCGGTGCAGAGGCAGGTGGCGAGTTTCTTCGGGCAGATTCTGCCTTCGAGCGTGTACCCGTTGTTCACGAGCTACTTTGGCTCAGACTCGAAGTCGACGCATACCACGCGGCTGCTTC
>JAABUO010002756.1_pt1 | contig 21244 bp, 24 predicted proteins | sample 5559291 | NCBI WGS metagenome assembly JAABUO01 (sample SAMN10711878, study PRJNA513372) | rock metagenome | isolation source: Antarctica rocks | place: Antarctica: Victoria Land, Finger Mt sud
AACCGGGGTCGTCGTCGCGCTGGCCCTGACGGTCGTCGGCGTTCCCCCGGAGAGCGTCGCGGCCGACTACGCCCTCACCCAGTCACAGATGGCGCTGATCCTCGCGCACCTGGCGCGCAGCGACCTCTACGACCGCGAGGTGACCCAGCCGGATCAGATCCCGACCGCCAGTGCCGAGGTGATGGAAGCAGTGCTCTCGGCTGTGCAGGCCGAGTACGGCAGCGTGCTCGGCTGGCTGGCTTCGCACGGCTGGACGGAGCGGGACACCGAAGCACTTCGCGCGAAGCTGGTCGGTCCGTCGCAGCAGGATCACCCCAACAGCGGAAGGTAAAGCGCGGTTTCACCGCTCGCGCTGATCCGGACGGGCACGCCCCAGTCCTGGCGCGCGAGGTGGCATGCCGGATGAACGTTGGCCGGGTCGTCGTCACACGAGGCGGCCTGGGCCGTGACGTGCAAGACGCCTTCGTCCCCGGGGTGGCCCGTCAGCACCAGCGTCCGAGCCAGCTCCGTCCCGGGGCCGGCGCCGTCCGCGAGCAGTGTGGGAGGAGAGGCGCTCACCGTCAGCCGCGTCGAGGGCCCGTACCGGTCATCGAGCTTGCGGCCGGGCGGCGGAACGAACGGCACGCTCAGTTCGAGCACCCCGTCGCGCAGGTCGGTGACCGGGCGCTGGGTGCGGAGTGGATCGGCCAGCACCTGCGTCAGCCTTCCGGCGGTCACCGGCCGCACCAGCTGGTGGACGGCGGATTCCACCACCACCAGCTCGCTGTCGACGAGCACCAGCCCGGACGGCTCCGCCAGGTCGGTGGCAAGCGTGCCGACCTCGTCCGTGACCGGGTCGTAGCGTCGGATGCTGGAGTTGTAGGTGTCTGCGACGGCGATGGAGCCGTCCGCCAGGACCGCGACGCCCAGTGGGTGCTGCAGCCGGGCCTTGGCCGCGGGGCCATCGACGTGACCGAAGTCGAACAGCCCCTCACCCACGGCGGTGTGCAACTGCCCGTCGACGGTGAGGTAGCGCAGCGCCGAGTTCTCGGAGTCGGCGAACCACAGTCGGTCCCCGGATACGGCGAGGCCGGAAGGCTGTGCGAGCCACCCGTCCAGGGCAGGCCCGTCCTTCAGACCCTCGACGGTGGTGCCGGCCAGGATGCTCACCGCATCGGTACGAGGGTTCCAGCCCAGCAGCAGGTGGACGCCGGCGGCAGCGATGGCGACCACTCCCGCCGCGGGCCACCAGGCGACGTCCCACGGTGACAGCACCGCGGGCACGGCACCGGTGACCGTCGTCCGCCCCGCCAGGCCGGCCGGCAGGTCCACGGTGCGCTCGATCGAGCCGTCGGACAGTCGCACCCCGCGCAGCTGGTGGTTGGCGGTGTCGGCGACGACAATGTCGAAGCCGACCTCGGCCGCCAGTTCGGGAGGCAGGGCGGTCAGGCCATTGGGCTCGGCCAGGCGTTGCCCGTGGTTCCCGCGCTCGCCGGTGCCGATCCGGCGCCGGACGGTGGACCCGTCCAGTTCGGTTTCGACCAGCTGGTGGTGCCCGGCATCGGCAATGAGCAGGGAGTCCGCCAACCGGATGGCCTTGGCGGGAAAGCGTAGGTCGCCGGGCGGCGGCTTGAGCGGACGGTACGGATTGTCGCCGCGGCGCAGGGTTCCGGCGGCGTCGTGCTCGGCCACGAGTTCGCTGATCAGCAGTCCGAGCGAGGAAACCTGTCCCTCGCCGGCTGCCTGCGCCACCACATAGCCGTTCGGGTCGACGAGCACCAGGGTCGGCCACGCGCGCACCGCGTACTGCTGCCACAGGTGCAGCGCAGGGTCGTTGAGGACCGGATGCTCGACGCCGTAGCGCTGGACCGCCGCTGCCACAGCGGTGTCGGACTTCTCGTGCTCGAACTTGGGGGAGTGCACCCCGACAATGACCAGCTCGTCGGCGAACCGGGTCTCCAGCTCCCGGAGCTCATCGATGACGTGCAGGCAGTTGGCGCAGCAGAACGTCCAGAAGTCGAGCAGCACGACCTTGCCACGCAGGCCCTTGAGGCTGAGGGCGGTGTCGACGTTGAACCAGGTGCCTGCCGGAAACTCCGGCGCCCGCACGCGGGCTGATCGCTGAAGAGTCACGTGGATACCCAACCACCGGGGACGGAACGCGATTCCGTACCTGGAAGTGGGCGTGGGACGGCTCCGGACAGCCGAAAGGCCGCCCTCGTGAGGAGGACGGCCCTTGGTGTGCAGCACAGTCGCGCGCCGCAGAGTTGCTCAGCGGTTGTAGTTCTGATGCGCTGCCATCGCGAGCAACTCGGTCCGCATGCTCGGCGTGGCGGTGAGGACCGCACGCTCGTACTGGCGGTACGCCCGGCGAGCGCGGATCTTCTGCTTCAGGTTCGTCATGATGTTGCCCTTCGTGATGAGTGACGCCGTTGTCGCTTGCACCGGGCAAGTCCATCGAATGCGTTCCGTTCGATCAACTGTTGTTTTTTGGCCCGATTCATTAGTCAGTTTAGCTGCCTGACCTTACGAAACCACACTAGTGGCTTCGTTATGCCTAACGTTATGAGACCTCATCGTTATTCCAGGCGATCGGGTGCCGAGACGAGTGGGCAAGCTCGGACTGCACGCTGCAGCGGGCCACGGTTCTCCAGCCGGGTGACCAACCGCGTTGGCCGAGGGGGGCGATTCGGCGAGAATGCGTTCATGGGAGAGCTGATCGTGGTGACCGGTCCGCCTGGAGCCGGGAAGTCGTCGGTGTCGTCGCAGCTCGCCGACATGGTCGAACCGAGCGCGGTCGTTGCCGGTGATGAGTTCTTCGGATTCTTGAAGCGTGGCTACATCCCACCCTGGCTGCCAGAATCTGATCAGCAGAACACTGTCGTCACCGAGGCAGCGGCCGCAGCCGCCGGCTGGCTCAGCCGGCATTGCTGGGTTGTCTACGACGGCGTGGTGGGACCGTGGTTCTTGCCGACCTTCGCTCGACGAACGGGACTGAAACAGATCCACTACGTGACGTTGTTGCCTCCGCTCGAGACTTGTCTCGAGCGGGTCCGCACCCGCACCGATCATGGTTTCACCGACCTCGCGGCGGCCCGCCACATGTACCTGCAGTTCGCCGACGCGGAGATCGACGGTCGTCACGTGCTGACCGATCCGGACGACGACGTCTCCGCGCTTGCCGCGCGTATCTACGGTGACATCACCGCCGGCTCCTTTGGGTACCCCACCGGTTGAGTCGGACGGCGGGACGAGCACGGCGACGCTGACGGTCACAAATCCACGAACGTCAGAGGCAGCCCGGCGGCTTGTCGGCGCCCAGCAGTAGCGTCGGGTCATGTTGGCTCGCATTGATCGGCAAGGACAGCGCGACTTGGTGAAATCTGCAGAGTGCTTGCATCCGCAAGCCCTCCGCGGCTGATTGATAAGGGCGCATGTCCATGACTGAGGCGTTCGTCCTGCGCTACGGCAAGATCGTCGAACGTCGACACTGGCCACCGAGCTGAAGGAGAACGACTACCGATGAAGTTCCTCTGTCTCGCCTACGGCCGAGAAGAAGACTGGCTCGTCCTGTCCGAGAGCCAGCGCGCCGAGCTGCTCGCTCAGGACGACATGCTGCGGCAGCGAGGCGCATTCATCTCGATAGTCGGCGATCCCACGGTGGTACGAACCCCGGCCGGCACACCACACACGAGCCCCGGTCCCTTCGCCACCGCAGGCGCACCACTGGTCGGGTTCAGCCTGCTGGAGGCAGTCGACCTCGACGAGGCGGTTCGCCTAGTCGCCCACACGCCCTGTGCCGTCGCCGGCGGAGCCATTGAAGTCCGATCCCTGCCCGATCCGGTCCCCACCAACGACGCGCACGCGCACTGACAAGGGGGGCGTCGCCCGAGATGGTGCCGCATGGACGAGCAAGACCACTCGTCTCCGCGGCGCACTGGCCGCGGGGGCTCAGCCGAACGGGTCGGTGGCCGTGCGCAGGACCTGGTGGGCGGAGCCGATGACCGGCTGGCCGTGGCCGAAGCAGGCGACGTCGACGTCCAGGGCCACGAGGCGTTCCAGCGACCGCCAGGCTTGGTGGCGATCGGTGTTGAAGGGTCCGAGCACCACGCCGCCCTGGTGTTCGGCGATGGTGTCCCCGGTGAGCAGCACTCCGGCCTCCGGGAGGTGCAGGGCGATGCTGCCCGGGGTGTGGCCCGGCACCGAGAGCACGACAGCCCCGCTGCCCAGTTGCAGGACGTCCTGATCCGTGACCTCCTGATCGACGGGACAGGCCGGCGCCGGGCGCCGGTCCGCGGCGACAACGGCGTGCAACTGCTGCTCCGCGGGCGTGAACGCGGGCGGTGGACCGTCCTCGCCTCGCACGAACGGTGCGTCGGCGGCTCCCGCGATGACCGGGCCGCCCGCCCACTCCGCCAGGTCGACAGCCGAGCCTGCGTGGTCGTCGTGGAAGTGAGTGAGAACGATGCGCCGTAGCTCCTCGCGCGGCAGCCCGAGGTTTGCCAGCGCGGCTCTGATCGCGGGTCCGCTGCCCGGCGCCCCCGGTGTCGACGAGCGTTGTGCCGCCCTTGACGTGCCACACGTAGGCGTTGCTGATGCCCAGCGGGAGCAGGTGTAGGCCGGGGATCACTTCGATGATGTCCACGTCCAGACGCTAGAACCTCCGGGCGCCGTTTCCTCGCAATTCGCTCAGCGGTGATCAGCCGCGCTGGGTTGTAAGGTCGGCGCCATCCCGAACAGCTTGGTCTCGGCGCTCGCGGCCTGCCGTCCGGACAGGCCGGCGGCATCGGCGCACCCTAAGTGGTCTCCCCCGGGAAGTTCGTGGGGGTCAGCGGGTGGGGTCGGACAGGTAGAGGGTGCAGGCGCAGTCCAGGGCCTGTTCGGGGGTGCCGGTGAAGCTGCCGGTGGGCAGGATCTGATCTTCGTATTTGCCGCTGCTGTACAGGTAGAGCCCGAAGCCCTACTGCCCTCCCAGGTGGAGCCTTCGACGGCCAGAGCGGCCGCCGTCGATCCCTCCTCCCGCAACTTCTTCAGCGGCACGTAGTCCGGGTCGTTGTAGAAGTCGCTGATCGCCTGCCGGCTCGGGTACCGAGCAACGACGAGCCGGTCCGGTCGCCAACTCCCTTCGATCACGTCATAGTCACCGCCGTGCTTGCGGACGAGATCCAGCACGTCGTGCTCAACTGCTCAAGCTTCTGCGCATCCTGCACCGTCAGGTCGATCACGAAGTACGCCGCCATCTGTTCATCCTTGTCTTTTCCACCCAAGCAACAACGGGACAGGTCGTTTCAGTGGTACCAACTCAATGTGCCGGGGAACTGAGGATTGCCGGTGATCGCGCTCCACCCCCTGGATGCGTCTTCTGGTGGGGAACTGCCAATTCGTCACCCGGCCGAGTCACCTGGTGGTGGAGCCGCGGGAGCGGACACCGTCGGGCTGGCCCGCGACGGTGGGGGAGCGGCTGCTCTGGAGGTAGGAGCTCGTCAGGAGACGGGGTAGGGCTGCGGAGTCGTCCGCCCGCCAGGCGACTCTGATCTCATACGAGGGCGCTTTCTCGACAACTGGCACAATCCGGATCCCGGGTAGGCGCAGGGCGGCCAGGTGAGAGTGCATCAGCATTGCCGCGTACCCCGCGGTGACGAACGGCGCGATCTGCTCGTACCCCAGCAGTCGGTGGTGCCGCCACACGGGGGCTACGCCGTGTTCGGCGAAGTACCCGACGGTCCTGTCATGCACGACCGGTGCCAGCGCCCGCTCGGTGATGAAGACCGGCCGGCTCTGGAAGGCGGCGAGCGGTACCGCGTCGCCGGCCGCCAGCGGGTCCTGCTCGGAGACTGCCACGTACCCGTCGTGGTAGCGGCCGATGACCGCGCTGTGCAGGCGGGCGTGCTCGACCGGTCCGCGGACGACGGCTGCGACCGCGTCGCCGGACAGCAGGGCGGCCAGGCCGTCCGCGCTCCAGGTGGACGTGCCGACCGTCTCCAGGCCGGGAAGGGCGGCCACGAGCTCGGCGATGAGCCCCGCTCCGATGTCGCCGAGGTTGGGCGCCAAGGCGATGGGGGCGTGACCGGTGGCTCCGCGGGCCAGTGACCTGGCCAGGTCGGTGACCGACGCCAGGCTCTGCAGGGCGTTGCGGGCCGGGGCGAGCAGCTGGCGGCCTGCGGGGGTGAGCGCGACGGTCCGGCTGGTGCGCTCGAACAGCCGCACCCCGAACTCGCCCTCCAGGTCTTGGATGCGCTGGGTGACCGTGGCGGGCACGATGTGCAGTCTCGTTGCCGCCCGCGCGAAGTGCAGCTCCTCCGCCACGGTCACGAAGAAAATGAGGTCTCGGGCGTCTGCCATGCTGCTGCCCCTCCGCTGCTCAAGGGCCGTCCAAGAAACGCCCGGATTGTTCGGCTGCTCTGAACGTCCGGTCACCGGTTGGTGGTTGATGCATCCGGGCGGCCGTGTTGGAGTAACCGTGGTCGATGACCGCAGCAAGCGTCAAGCCGCAGCCGAGGAGGACCATGCGCAGGAGCGCGCCCGTCGAGGGGTTCAGCCTCGCCTACGACCACCGCCCAGGACAGGGCCGGTCGGTGGTGCTGCTCCACGGGTGGCCGGGGGACCGGAGCGACTGGCGCCGGGTCTGGCCGCTGCTGCCGGACGACGTCGAGATCGTCGCGCCGGACCTGCGCGGGTTCGGGCAGTCCGACAAGCACGCCCTGGAGCCTGAGGGTCACTACGACGCGGCGGCCCAAGCGCGAAGCGTCGCCGGCCTGATCGAGGAGCTCGGAAACGGCCCCGTGGTCGTGGGGGCATACGACATCGGCAGCCGGACCGCACAGACCCTCGCTGCCGCACGACCCGACCTGGTCGCCGGCCTGGTCCTGTCCCCGCCGCTGCCGGGCGCCGGTGAACGGATCCTCGAACCCGACGTCGCCAGCGAGCTCTGGTACTACGGCTTCCACCGTTCCGGCCTTGCCGAACGCCTGCTCGACGGCGACCGGGAACGCGTGCGCGACTACCTGCGCGACCGGTGGGAGCACTGGTCGGGACCGGCCTTCCAGCTCTCCGACGCCGACCTCGAGCACCTCGTCGACAGCTACGGGCAGCCCGGCGGGTTCGCCGCCTCCATCGCCTGGTACCGCGCCGGAGGCGGCCTCATCGCCAACTCCCTCACCGAGCACACACCGTCACCGGGCGAGCGGCTGACCCTGCCGGTGCGCGTGCTCTGGCAGGAGTTCGACCCAACCTTCCCGCGGCGCTTCGCCGACCGGCTCGACCTGTTCTTCTGCGACGTCACCGTCACCCGCGCGGACGGTATCGGTCACTTCACCCCGCTGGAGGCCCCCGACGCCTTCGCCGCCCTGCTCACCGACCTGCTCGCCGAGTGAGCGGCCAGCCGTCCGCCGCACGTACCGGCGCCCTGTTCGGCGCGCTGCTCGCGCCGTCCTTCATCGCGCTGGGCGCACCCACCGTCGCCCTGCCGAGCCTGGCCGACGGCCTGCACGTCCCGTTCGGCCAGACCTCGTGGGTGCTCACGTCCTGGGCGCTCATGTCAGCAGTCGCGATGCCGCTGTTCGGTGCGCTGTCCGGCAGGGTCGGGCTGCGGATGGGCGTCGTCGGCGGCGTCGTGCTGATCGCCGTCGGGTCCCTCATCGCCGCCGTGTCGCCCGACCTTGTGCTGATGATCGTGGGCCGGGCGATCGGCGGTGCCGGCGCGGGCGCAACCGTCGTCACGGCCTACGCGATCATCAGCGCGCGGCTCGAGGGGGAGGACCGTTCCCGGGCGCTCGGCGTCGTCGCCGCAGTCGGGGCCGCCGCGTCCGGCAGCGGGGCGCTGCTCGGCGGACTCCTGACGTCCGGACCGGGATGGCGCCTCGTGATCGCTGCGCCCGCGGTCGCCGTCGTCGCGCTCGTCCCCGCCGCGCGGCTCGCTCCTTCGCAGCGAGACCCGGGCAGGCGGGTCGACCTGGTCGGCGCCGCCCTGCTGACCGTCGTCGGAGCGGCGGTCATCGTCCTGCTGCAGGCTGCCGCCACCAGCCTGCCTGCCGGCGTGACCGCCGGAGTCGGCGTGCTGGGAGTAGCCGCCGCGATCCTGCTCCGCGGCCACGTCCGACGCCGACCCGAGGGGTTCCTCCCCCAGCGGGTTCTCGTCGCACCCGGGTTCCTGACGACCGGGCTGGTAGGCCTGACCGTCTTCGCCGCCTACTACGCGACCCTGTTCGCCGTGCCTGCCCTGCTGCGGGCCGATACCGGTTGGGGCGCCGTCGCCGTCGGGGCGGCCCTGCTGCCCGCAGCCTTGTTCTCGGTGGTGGGGGGGCGCCTCGCGCCCCGCCTGGCGCGCCGGACCTCGGTCGCGTCCCTCGCCGTGATGATCGCCGTAGGCGCCGCAGCAGGCCTCCTCATCGCCGCCTGCCTGCCCGGGGCGGCCCTCCGGGTGCTGGGGCTCGGGCTGACCGCAGGTGCCTTCGCTGCCGGGCAGGCGGTGCTCATCGGCGCAGTACCTGACCTGGTCGAGCGCCGCGACGCCGACGTTGCTCAGGGGCTGTTCGACTTCATCGCCTACGGAGGCAGCTCGATTGGCCCCGCCGTCGTCGGCGGCCTGTCCGCCAGCCTGGACCTGGCACAGGCGCTGACGGTGGCGGCCGCCGTACCCGTCGTCGGAGTCCTAGCCGGGGTAGCTCTCAAGCGCCGACGCGTCCCGGCCCGCAGTCCTCGGCTGACCCCTCCACCGGCAACGCCGACCGGAACGGACTGCTCGAACCCACGGATGAGGTGCAACCTGTGACACCAGACGACAGCACCAGTGTCCTGCAGGTGCTTCGGGACCAGCCTGTGGAACACACGCGCACCGTCACCGAAGGCCTGCCCGCGGCCGGCCGCATCAGGGGCAGGGTCTGCTCGTTGTCGAGCGGTTCGGGCTGAGGTCGGGACACGCTGTCCTGCGCCATGGTCGCGGACCGGCTCAGGCGCGCTGTCGCTGCTGACCCGCAGCAGCGTGTTGCCGCAAGGAAAGGTAAGAACGTCCTGACCGTTACGCGCTTCTCGCGTCGAAGAATCAACCGGAGTACCAGATTATGATGGCTTCTCGCACCTTCAGCTCGCCTCGTCAGACGACGCACTACATGGAGTGCGGACCGGTCGACGGACCGCTGATGGTCTTCCTTCACGGCTGGCCGAGCATCGGTCTGATGTGGCGCGCCCAGATGGACGCGTTTGCCGCCGACGGCTGGCACTGCCTGGCTCCTGATCTGCGGGGCTACGGCGGTTCTTCCGCCCCTGCAGCGAACGACGCCTACACCACCAGGGAAGTCGTCACGGACATGGTGGAGCTCCATGACCACCTTGGCGGCGAGCCTGCGATCTGGGTTGGTCACGACTGGGGCAGTGTTGTGGCCGGCGCGTTGAGCGCACATGAGCCCCAGCGCAGCCGTGGCGTCGTGCTGACCTCGCTGGCGTACTTCCCGGACGCGAACGCGCTGCCCACGCTGGTCCCGCTGGTCGACCGGACGATTCACCCGGCTGACCAGTATCCGGATGGCCAATGGGACTATTACCGCTACTACACGACGCACTTCGAGGCGGCGGTTGCCGACCTCGATGCAGACACGGCGGCAACGCTGGCGTCGATATTCCGATCAGGCAGCCCCGCCGCCGTCGGCAAGGTCTCGCCGAACGCGGCGGTCACGCGAAACAACGGGCGCTTCGGCGCCGCACACCGCGCCCCGCCGACTCGACCTGACCCGGCTCTCTGGCCGCCGGCGGACTTCGACGTGCTGGTGCAGACGTTCAAGGCTCATGGCTTCCGACCCGCCTGCGCGTGGTACCTCAACGACGACGCCAACATCGCCTACGCGCGCGAAGCGCCCGATGGGGGCCGCCTGTCGCAGCCGGTGCTGTTCGTCAACGGCGACTGGGACCAGATCTGCAGTATCACCGGAAATCGCCAAGGCGATCCGATGCGCGCCGCCTGCGCAGACCTTACTGAGACGAGTATGCCTGCCGGGCACTGGTTGCCGCTGGAACGCAAGGCAGAACACGTCCAGACTGTCCGCACCTGGCTTCAGAGCAAAGACCTCTGATGCCCCTCCGGTACCTCGGCCAGGCCCATGGTGATTCAAGGACGACTGTAGCGACCGCCGACGACACAGCTCGCTCGGCTACCAGGCCCCAGTGATCGACGTTGCGGCCTGCACCCAGCGACCAAAGACTTGCACTTGTGCGCTGGAAGTCGTCGGGGTTCGGCCGCAGCGGCACCCTTGCCCGAGGATGGGAAGCAAGTCATGTGCAGCAACGAGCAGCCCGACGCTGCGGCGCTCTCAGGAGCCGCCCGCCGGGCGGTCATCCGCCAGGGACTGTCGGTGGCACTGTCGACCGGCCTCTACGGCGCGAGCTTCGGCGCGCTGAGCGTCAACAACGGCTTCGGCGTGCCGCAGACCTGCGCACTCTCGCTCCTGCTGTTCAGCGGCGGTTCGCAGTTCGCGCTGATCGGCATCCTGGGCGGAGGGGGAAGCGCGGGATCGGCCATCGCTGCTTCGTCACTGCTCGGCCTGCGCAACGCCCTGTACGGCCTGCAACTCGGGTCGACGCTGACGCCCGCCGGCTGGCGCAGGTTCGCCGTCGCCCAGCTGACGATCGACGAGTCCACAGCGGTAGCGGTGTCGCAGGCCACGACGGCGCTGCGCAGGCTCGGGTTCTGGGTGACAGGGCCCGGCGTGTACACCGTCTGGAACGGCGCGACGCTGGCCGGTGCGCTAGCCGGCGGCGCGCTCGGCGACCCGAAGCGGTTCGGGCTCGACGCTGCCGCGTCCGCTTCCTTCATGGCACTGCTGTGGCCCAGGTTGCACGCCCGCGAATCGGTGGCGATCGCCATCGTCGCCGCGATGATCACAACCGTCCTGGTCCCGGCGATCCCACAGGGGCTGCCCGTGCTCGCGGCGGCGTCTGTGGGCGCGCTCGTCGCGTGGTTCTGGCCGCAGCGCTGCCGTGCTGGGGACCCGGGGGCGACCGGAGCCTCCGGATGACCTTGTGGATCGCCGTGCTAACGGCAGGAGTGGTCGCCTACGCGTTCAAGCTCGCCGGGTACACCGTGCCCCCGGCGTGGCTCCAACACCCGCGCGTCACACGCGTCACCGGCATGCTCCCGGCCGCGCTATTGGCCTCGCTCGTCCTGCTGCAGACCTTCTCGACCGGGACGCACGTCGTCCTGGACGCACGAGCCGCCGGGTTGTTCATCGCGGTTGCCGCCCTCCTCCTTCGCGCCCCGTTCATCGTCGTCGTCGCGCTCGCCGCGGCCACCGCGGCCGTTGCCCGCCTTCTGGGCTGGCCGTGAACGTCTGGCCGTGATCTTGAGCCGGTGCGCTGTCACGAGGATGTGGAGATGGTCTTGGCATCGCCGCACGGCCGCTGCCCTGACATTGCTGCCTACCCCCTGCGGAGCCGGTCCGGCCGACCAGAGCGTGAGCTGCGGCGCGGCATCTCGGCTGCGAACCGCCGCAGCAACAACGACCTGTGGATGCACCTGTTCGAGGACATCCCTCGGCAACGACAGAGGAGAACAACATGTCGGATGGCAGGACGGCGACGACGGGATCGCTGGAGTTCGACGTGGTGATCGTCGGCGCGGGCAGCGCGGGGATGCGTCCTGGCTGCACGCCTGAGCGAGGACCCGAGCCGGCGAGTGGCCCTGCTGGAGGTCGGCGGTACCGACCTGGGTGAGGACATCATGACCCCGGGACGGGCGTCACTGCTGCCCTTCAGCGACCACGCCTGGCCAGCTCCGACCGTGCCGCAGGCAGCCGCGGGCGGTCGGGTCGTGCCGCTGGTCACCGGGCGGCGCCTCGGCGGTGGAAGCAGCATCAACGCGTTGGGGTGGTTCCGAGGTTCATCCGCAGGACTACGACGGCTGGGCTGCAGGTGGCGCGGCGGGGTGGCACGCCGGTGCGATGCGGAGCCTGTTCCAGCGCATCGAGGACCACGAGCTCGGTGCCGCCGGCGGTCGCGGCACGCTCGGCCCGATGTCCGTCACCGGGCCGCGGCACCCGCACCCGCTCGCCCTGCCCTTCCTGCGCGCCGGGGTCGAGCAGGGCTGGACGCTGAACGAGGACCTCAACGGCGCCGATCACACCGGCATCTCACTCGCCTTCAGCAACATCCGGGACGGTCGCCGCCACAGCGTCGTGGACGGCTACCTGCGGCCGGCCTCGCACCGCCCGAACCTGACGCTTCTCAGCGCTACCCGCGTGACCCGGGTCGTCGTTGACGGCGAACGCGCCGTCGGCGTGCACGCGTTATCCCCGGATGACACGACGGTCGACGTGACGGCCCGGGACGGCGTCGTGCTGACGGCAGGTGCCCTGCACACGCCGCAGCTCCTGATGCTCTCGGGGATCGGGCCGGCAGCGCACCTGGCGGAACACGGGCTGCCCGTGGTGCGGGACCTACCGGCGGTGGGAGGGCACCTGCAGGACCACCCGGCCGCGCCGGTCCCGTTCTTCGTCGACGACGCGGTCTTGCGCTACTTCGGCGCCGAAGACGACTACCGACTGGCCCGACGCGGGCCGCTGTCCTCGCTCGCGTAAACCGTTGCCGCCGTGAGGGCCGGCGAGTCGCCCGCGGGTGCGCCTCCCGAGCTCGTCCTCGGGCTCGGGGGCGCGGAGGCCGGCCTGCCGTCCATGGACGGGCCGAGCGGCGCCTGGGTCGTCGGCCTGCTGGACCCCGACAGCCGGGGCACGGTCCGGCTCACCTCGAGCGACCCCGCGGTCGACCCCTCGCTACCTGCAAGCCCCCCGCGATCGCCCGCGGCTGCGTGAGGGTGTGCGGATGGCGTTTCGCCTGCTCGAGGCGGACGCCGTCCGCGGGTTCGTCACGCCAGCGGTCCCTCTGCCCGCGGACGATGCCGGCATCGACGCCCTCATCGACAGCGCCCTGTCCACCTTCTACCACCCGGTGGGAACGGCCCGCATGGGCGTGGGCGCCGACACGGTGGTGGATCCGCAACTACGGGTCCACGGCCTTCACGGGCTGTGGGTGGCGGACGCGTCCGTCATGCCCCGGATCACCCGCGCGCTGCCGCAGGCGACGACTATCGCGATCGCGGAGCGAGCCGCCGAACTGATCACCCTCGACGTGGAAGCCGCTGCCTAAGCCCGGCTCCACCGTCTTGCCTTGATCGGCGGTGGTGTGCCTGCCGCGCACGTAAAGCTTCCACCTGGATTCGATGACCTGCCAAGAAGCCAGGGTGCGCCCAGCGGAGTCGAGCCGTCGCACGCGCGAACAGCGGCACTGTGGTGCCGCCAGTGACCAGGGCTCGGGCGCCCCCAGCTGATCTAGCGCGACCAGGACCCGCGCCCGGGTTGGCATCCGTCTGACGAGTGTGAATGACGCGCGTAAGGCCACGTGGTGTCGCAGTTCCTTGGTACTGAGACGCCGACGTGCATCAACCGACGGATCGCGGGGCGCCAGCAGTACCGTCCCGACATGGCGGATCTGACCTCGGTCACCAACGGCGTCCTCACAGCGCCGCGGGAGCTCGTTCGGCGAGCGCCTGGCTGTCGAGTTGGTCCACCTCGACTACGGCGACGAGGAGCACGTGTTCCTCGTTCATGTCACGCAGGTGCCGCGCCTTCGGCTACTTCGTGCTCCGCGTGTGGTCGGAGCGTTGGGGGCTGTGCCAGTGCATCTGGTGGCGGTCGACGTTGCGAACCACGTGACGGTGATCTTGGAGGGGCGGCCAGCGGAGGCTGACAGTGGGTCAGTGGGGCGCCCGGAGCATGGGTGGCCGGGGGAGCGACTGATGCAGGCTGGTCTGTCAGTCACCGACGACCTGGGGACCGCGTACCGCGGGGCGTCTGGTGAGGCTGGCGGAGACGATCACCCTTGGCGGGCCGTCCTGCGCTTGCGTCCGGCCCCGCCGGCAACCGCCACGACGCTGCGCTTGGTGATCACCTTGCCCGAGCCCGGTACGCCGGTGACGGTGGACCTGCCGGTCCGGGGCGTTCAAGCCGACTGACCGCTGACCGCCTTCGGCTGCGGAGCGGCTGCAGCTGGTGCCGGCGGAGTGACGGAACTGCTCAGGTGCCGGTAGATGGTGGGGCGGGAGACGCCGAAGGTGTCGGCGATCTCCTGGACGGTGTGTCCGCCGGCGTCGTACATCGCCCGGGCCTGCTTGGGGTCTGAGTAGCAACGGTGCAGGATCCTCCGCTAAGGGCGGGGTGTGGCGGGTCAGTAGTCGATGGTGAGGGCGTCCATGGCGGCCTGGCGGTCGGCGTGGCTGGGGAGGCTGTAGCGGCGGGTGGTCTCGAGGCGGGCGTGGCCGGCGAGTTCGGCGACGAGGACGATGTCGTTGCCGGCGCGGACGAGCCGGGTCAGGCAGGTGTGTCGCAGGGTGTGTGCGGAGGCTTCGAGGTCGGCGTTCTGGGCGAGCCGGCGGACGGTGAGGTCGATCGCTCGGGTGGAGAGTCGCTGGCCTTTGAGCGAGAGCAGCAGGGCGGGCTGGCGCTACCGGGCAGGCTGGTGCGCTGGCCGAGCCAGGCGTCGAGGGCTTCGCGGGCGTCGGTGTTGAGCGGGACCTGCCGGTAGCGGTCGCCCTTGCCGCGGCGCACGGTGACCAGGCCCTTGCGAGCGCTGACCGCGACGTCGTCGAGGTTCAGTGCGGCGAGTTCCCCGATCCGCAGGCCGGTGAACAGCAGCAGCGTGACGACTGCCCGGTCTCGTGCGCCACCGGTGGCTCCTGTCTGCGCGGCGCGTTCGGCGGCTCGCAGGAGCCGGCGGGTCTGCTCGACGCTGAGGGCGCGGGGGGCGGCTTGGGGAGGTCGTCGCGGCGGACCCGGGCCGGGCCGAGCCCGATCCAGCGGTAGAAGGAGTCCAGGGCGGCGAGGGTGAGGTTGACCGAGGCGGGCTTGGCCTTGCGGCCCTGGATGAGGTGGGTGCGGTAGTCCCGGACGGTTCTCGTCCACACCCCGGTCCACGCGTCCTGGCTCAACCAGGTAGAAGTCTTCTTCTCCATCATCCAGCGCAAAGTCGTTTCACCGAACGACTTCACCGACCTCGAGCAGATCCGAGAACGCCTCGCCGCGTTCGAGCAGCGCTACAACACGACCACCACCGCGTTCGACTGGAAGTTCACCGCCGACGACCTCGATAACCTCCTGGCCCGACTTGACCAGCACCAAGCCGATGCGACTTCGGCCGCCGCGGCCTGACCCCCACGAACTTCCGGGGGAGACCACTAAGCTGGACCCATGTCGATTCACGAGGTAGCTATCGCTCCACTGAGCGGCGATTCAGACGCCACCGTCGCCCCGCGTCCCAACAGGGCGACGCTGGTCGTGAACGTGGCGTCCAAGTGCGGGCTCACCCCGCAGTACGAGGGCCTGGAGCGACTGCAGGAGCGATTCGGCAGCCGTGGTTTCACCGTGCTCGGAATTCCCTGCAACCAGTTCGCCGGCCAGGAGCCAGGCACGGATGCCGAGATCGCCGAGTTCTGCTCGACCACGTACGGGGTCAGCTTCCCGCTCACACAGAAGGTGGACGTCAACGGCCCCCAGCGGCACCCCCTCTACGCCGAGTTGGTCGACGTGCCGGACGCCGAGGGCTACACCGGCGACATCCGCTGGAACTTCGAGAAGTTCCTGATCGCGCCGTCGGGCGAGGTGGTGGCCCGCTTCGATCCACGCACCGAGCCCGAGGACGAGCGCGTGGTCAGCGCGATCGAATCGAACCTGCCCGGCTGATCTTCCCGACCCTCAAGGCTCAGCAGAATCGGCCAGCAGCGCAGGGGCCGTCGAACCGCAGTAGCGGTCCGACGGCCCCTGATCGCGCAGCTCGTTGCTAGAGCAGGGCAAGCCCCGGGTCCCGCAGCACGGCCGCGACGTCCGCGAGGAACTCCGAGCCCTGCTGGCCGTCCACCGAGCGGTGGTCGAAGGACACCGCCAGCTGGGTGATCCAACGCGGTTCGATCCGCTCGTCGTCCCCGGTACCGACAACCCAGGGCTGCCTGCGGATCGCTCCGAAGGCCAGGATCGCGGCCTCTCCGGGGTTGAGGATGGGCGTACCGGTGTCGATACCGAAAACGCCGACGTTGGTGATCGTGAAGGTTCCGCCACTCATGTCCGCGGGCGCGGTCTTGCCCGAACGCGCCGTCTCGGTGAGGTCGGTGAGCGCACCGGCCAGCTCCAGCAGCGACAGCGCGTCCGAGTTCTTGATGTTGGGGACGATCAGGCCCCGTTCGGTGGCCGCCGCGATGCCGAGGTTGACGTGATGCTTGATCACGATCTCACCGGCCGCCTCGTCCCAGGTGGAGTTGATGATCGGCGTCCGCTCGGCCGCCCACAACACCGCCCGCGCCACGAACAGCAGCGGTGACACCTTGACGCCCTTGAACTCGGCACGGGCCGCGATGCGCTTGCGCAGCTCCATCATCTCGGACACGTCGACGGTGATGAACTCGGTGACGTGCGGGGCGGTGAAGGCCGAGGCCACCATCGCCGCGGCGGTGTGCTTGCGCACCCCCTTGATGGGGATGCGCGTCTCCGCCCCCCGCGCGGGCACCGCCGTCGCTGCCGGTGGCGTCGAGAGCGCCTGCTGCACGTCCTCCCGCGAGATGGTGCCGTTCGGTCCGGTGGCGATCACCGTGCTGAGATCGACGCCCAGGCTCTTCGCCAGCTTGCGAACCGGCGGCTTCGCCAGCACCGTCCGGTCCGGGTTGACGACCGCGACGACCGCGACGGCCGCGGTGGTGCCCGGGGTGACGTCGAACGCCGGATTGGCGCTCGGCGCCGGCAATGCGGCGGACGGCTGTGACCGCTTGCGGCGCCGCGCCCGCTCGCCGGAGACGCCGTACCCGACCAGCACCGCCTGCCGCTCGACGGCCGGCGCGGACGGGCCGCTGTTGTCCGTGCCGTCGGGGGACACGCCGCCATCGGCCGGCGGGGTCGGAATCATGTCCTCCGCGCCGCCGCCGACCAGGGGCTGCGTCGGGCCGCTGCCGTTCACCGGCTGGGCCGCGTCCGACGGCAGCTCGCCCGCGCCCACCCGGATGGTGATGATCGGCTGCCCGACGTCGACGGTGGTGCCCTCGGCGAAGTGCAGCTCGTGCACGACGCCGGCGAAGGGCGACGGCAGCTCGACGGCGGCCTTGGCGGTCTCGACCTCGACAAGCACCTGGTTCACCACGACGGGGTCGCCGACCTTGACGTCCCAGCGCAGGATGTCGGCCTCGGTCAATCCCTCGCCGACATCGGGGAGTTTGAATTGCTTCAGTTCAGCCACGGGTAGATGTCTCCTGGATTCCGGCGCTCAGTACACGAAGGTGCGGTCGACCGCGTCGAGGATGCGGTCGACGTCTGGCAACCACTCCTCTTCGATCCGACTCGCCGGGTACGGAGTGTCGAAGCCACCGACCCGCAGGATCGGCGCCTCCAGGGAGTAGAAAGCCCGCTCCTGAACGCGCGCGGCGACCTCGGCGCCCATGCCCAGATTGACCGAGGCCTCGTGCACGATCACCAGCCGGCCGGTCTTGCGGACCGACTCCACGACGGTGTCGATGTCGATCGGTGACAGCGAACGCAGATCCACCACCTCCAGCTCGCGGCCGTCCTCGGCGGCGGCCTTCGCGGCGTCCAGCGCCGTCGCCACCATCGGTCCGTACGCGACCAAAGTGGCGTCCTTGCCCGGACGGACGACGTGCGCCTTGTGCAGGAGGGCCGGCGTTCCGGCGGTGTCCACCTCGCCCTTGGCCCAGTAGCGGCGCTTCGGTTCGAAGAACACCACCGGGTCGTCGCTCTGGATGGACTGGCGCAGCATCCAGTACGCGTCCGAGGGATTGGAGCAGGTGACGACCTTCAGGCCGGCGGTGTGGGCGAAGTAGGCCTCGGGTGACTCGGAGTGGTGCTCCACCGCGCCGATGCCGCCGCCGTACGGGATCCGGATGGTGATCGGCATCTTCACCATGCCCAGCGAGCGGTTGTGGAACTTCGCCAGCTGGCTGACGATCTGGTCGAACGCCGGGTAGACGAAGCCGTCGAACTGGATCTCGCAGACCGGGCGGTAGCCACGGATGGCCAGGCCGACCGCGGACCCGATGATGCCCGACTCGCCGAGCGGTGCGTCGATCACGCGGTCCTCGCCGAAGTCCTTCTGCAGGCCATCGGTGATCCGGAAGACGCCGCCGAGCTTGCCGACGTCCAGGCCCATCACGAGAACCTTGGGGTCGTGCTCCAGCCGGTCACGCAGCGCCGTATTCAGTGCGTTCGCCATGCTCAAAGTGGTCATCGGCCGGATCCTTCGAAGGAGTTCAGGTAGTCGGCGTAGTCGGCACGTTGCTCGGCAAGCTCGTCGGTCTGCTCGGCGTACACGTGGTCGAAGGGGGACAGCGGGCTCGGATCCGGCAGCGTCCGGCAGGCCTCACGGATGCGTTCGGCCAGCGCCTCGGACTCCGCCTCGAGCTCGTCGAAGAAGTCCTGACCGACGGCCGCCTCACGGACGAGGTAGGCGCGAACCCGCTCCAGTGGATCCCGCAGCCGCCAGGTCTCGAGCTCGTCGGTGAGCCGGTAGCGGGTCGGGTCATCCGACGTGGTGTGCGCACCCATCCGGTAGGTGTAGGCCTCGATGAGCGTCGGCCCCTGTCCGGAGCGGGCGTCGTCCAGGGCCCTCCTGCTCACGGCAAGGCAGGCCAGGACGTCATTGCCGTCGATGCGGACGCCGGGGAAGCCGAATCCTGAGGCCCGCTGGTACAGCGGCACCCGGCTCTGGCGCTCCACCGCCTCAGAGATCGCCCACTGGTTGTTCTGGCAGTAGAAGACAACGGGCAGATTTGCCGCGGCCGCCCAGATGAACGCCTCGTTGACGTCACCCTGGCTGGACGCGCCGTCGCCGAAGAAGGCCAGGACCGCGGTGTCGCGGTCGGCCTCGCCGGTGCCGACGGCCCCGTCGCGGGTGACGCCCATCGCGTAGCCGACCGCGTGCAGCGTCTGCGCGCCGAGCACGATCGTGTACAGGTTGAAGTTGTTGTCGTTGGGATTCCAGCCGCCGAGGCTGACACCGCGGAACATGCCCAGCAAGGTCAGCGGGTCGACATCACGGCACCAGGCCACACCGTGCTCGCGGTAGGTGGGAAACGCCATGTCCTGGGTGCGCATCGCGCGACCCGGGCCGACCTGGGCGGCTTCCTGGCCGAGGCAGGACGCCCACAGACCGAGTTCGCCCTGACGCTGCAGCGCGGTCGCCTCGCCGTCGAACCGGCGCACCAGCACCAGGTCCCGGTACAGCGACTTGACCTCGTCGTCGGTGATCGTCAACGGATAGTCCGGGTGCTCGACCCGGATGCCCTCGGGAGTCAGCAGCTGGACCAGGTTCGGCTCCGGAGGGACTTCATGGTGCAGCGACATCTACGCTCCTCGCGTTCTGAGCACCGCCGCGGGATCGCCGCTGAGTGCTGCTTTGCTCTGCCAAGGCAATGTACGGCGACCGGCGACTCAGGGGTGTCGAGCGCGGAGAAGCCATTGCTTGCCCACATAGTCGCACGAAGCCGGGCCTGCTGTGGCGCACGTCATGTACTCATCGGTAACACCGAGGATTTCCAGCATGACTCCGCGGCTGCCGCAGCGGCTTGCCGGCACCGTCCGGCCTGGCGGTCCGCCGTACTGTGAGGCGATGGAGGAGAACAGAGCCCGCCGGGTGGTGGACGCGCTGCGCGACCGGGGGATGGACGCCCAGCTTGCGCACGCCGGCGTGTACCGGTTCGGAGTGCGGGTTGCCCTGGGCGACGGGCGGGAGGCCGAGTGGGACACCGACGGCACAGCGGGCCTCGAGGCGCAGGTGATGCGTAACGGGGTGTTGGTCGGGTTCGTACCGCAGATCGAGGGCTCCGAGGACTTCAGCGAGGCCCAGGTCGTCGACGCCATCGCGCGGACGGACTACGACCAGCCGATCGCCCGGCAGCGTGCCACGCCGCCCCCGCCCGCCGCGCCGCTACCCCGCCAGGGCGGGTTGTTCCGGCGTTTTCTGGACGGCTTCCGCTACCGCTGACCCGCAGTCCCCTTTCGCGGCGCCTCTGCAGTCCCCTTTCGCGGCGCCTCCGCAGTGACTAGCGTTCCACTCCCGGGTGCAGGTACAGGCCCGGGACGAGCAGGGCCGGGTCCGGGAGGTCGCATGATCATCGCCGACATACTGCGAAGCAAGGGAGCCGCGGTGCTGACCATCGCGCCGGAGGCCTCGGCAGCCGAACTCGCCGCGGTGCTGGCCGAGAACCGGATCGGCGCCGTCGTGGTGGTGGAGCGTGACCGTTCGATCGGTATCGTCTCCGAGCGGGACGTCGTGCGGGGGCTGAACAGCGAGGGCGCGGCGGTGCTCGACGCCTCCGTGGCCGACCTGATGACGACCGAACTCTTCACGTGCGAGCCGGCCGACTCGGTGGACCGGATCAGCGTCGCCATGACCGAACGGCGAATCCGGCACGTCCCGGTGCTGGACGGCGGCGAGCTGGCCGGCATCGTGAGTATCGGCGACGTGGTAGCCGCCCGGATCCGGGACCTTGAGACGGCCCGGGGACAGCTGGAGAGCTACATCACCCAAGGCTGAGGCGCGGGCTGTTTCGCCCCTGTCCGGGGTGTCACACCGGCTCGAGGGTGAAGCGGCCGTCCGCAGTCTCGAAGTACACGACGACCGCGTAGTCCGATCCGCTGATCACGCCATGGCAGACGGTGACCACTCCCTGGCCGACCTTGGGGGTCCGAGGGCAGGTCATATCCGCGACGTCGCCGCCGTCCTGGCGGACGCGGGCGGTGACGGCAGCGGACAGATCGCTGCCGGCGAGGGCGGCTCCGGCGGCTGACCGGGGCAGCTGACCGGTCAACGGCACGCTGGCGCCGCTGCCGCCCCCGGGGCCGACGAAGATCACCCACGCCGCGACGGCGAGGACACCGACCAGCGCGAGTGCCGACAGCACGAAGCTGGCGATGGCCAACCCTCGTCCACTGCCTCCGGCGGACGGGGGCCCCGCCGGTAGCGGGTACCAGGCCTGAGCGGCGGGGCGAGGCGGGCCGAAGCTCTCGTTCATGGCGGCGGTTCCTGATCAGTGGACGGTAGGGCGCCGAATCGTTTCACATCCGCCTTACCTTCGCAGGCCGATCGTCGCATCCGCCGGTGCTACGAGCCGTAACCTGGTTACCGAAGAAGACGCCAGCCGACCAGGGGAGGTGTCATGACAGAACCGACTGTTCGGCGCCGGCCGAGCCCGTGGCAGTGGATCAGGTACTCCTTCGGCGCCCGGCTCCCGGCGGGA
>JAABUO010002757.1_pt1 | contig 21243 bp, 25 predicted proteins | sample 5559291 | NCBI WGS metagenome assembly JAABUO01 (sample SAMN10711878, study PRJNA513372) | rock metagenome | isolation source: Antarctica rocks | place: Antarctica: Victoria Land, Finger Mt sud
TCAGTTTGCCAATATAGCTGGTACGCAAGTTTTTGTCCATCTTTCTCAAACTGGTAAATTCAAGAAACATAGGTATAACTCGTCCAGTCATACATGTTGGATGTCACAGCAGGATGTTAGCAACATCGTCTTCTATACCAGATTTTCACAAGTAGACTTACAATTATGGTAATGTCGTACGCCAAGGCTAGTTTTGCACCCAATTGTGCTTGCATTGGCCTTGAGTGACCATGCATCAGACGAATTTGTTTCTGAGCAGGGTTTAGGGTTGAACCTGAGATGTATGTGGCACCATAGTCTTTTTAGTGCGGTAGGATGAACTCAGTATGCAAGCCTTACTGCAACTATCGCTGGGAAGGTCAATAGTATCATCACAATCTCAAAATTGTACTCAAGTTTGCATTCGAAGATTAGGTTTGTCAGCGATATTGAAAATGACACTTCACACACCAACAGAGAAAGTCGCGGGCTTTGAAGCATTGCAGAACTTAGAATGAATCTGAGGATGTAGAGAAGTACATGTTCGTTTCTGCAGCTGGGCAATGATGGATGCAATCACAGCCCAGTCACATACCACATCATAATGCACAACACCTAGAACTTCACTACTTTAGGTTTCCTCTTTTTGGGCTTTGCCGCCTTGCCAGTGCCGTCTGCAACAACTGTTTCAGTGACTGAGTCTTCAACTGGCCTCTTCTTTGCCCCTTCGTCTTCTGCAGCATCAATCTCTATTGCAAACTCATCCCCAAGATCATCTCCACTAGGCAGATGGGTCTTTGTAGACTTTCCTTGGGGTTTCCCAGCAGCTGGTGCCTTTGCAGGTGAGGCCTGCACGCTAGCTTTAGCACTGACGGACTGCTCTGCTGTGTTCTTGTCAACCTCTCCAGCTTTGCTGTTGGGTTGTGTTTTAACTACAGTGTCTTGATCCAGCTGATGTTTCTGCTTCTTGGCGGACTTGTCCTTCTTGCCAGGGGCCTGTGGCAACTGTGAATCTGTAGCCTTGCTTACTGTTTCTGTGGAAGCAGTGATCCCAGATGCAGTCAAAGCCTTCTGCACTGCTGTGGTAAGCTGAGCACCAATCTGCATGCAGTCACAGCATTCCGGCTGGTTTCTATGAGATTGCTGGCTAGCAGGTTCAAGTCAATGGTGTAAATGTTGATGTTGCCTCCTAATGTCTGATTAGCTGCACCACATATCTGCACAAATTGTACTATGCAGAGTCCTTATATAGCCGCATTAGTGTGATAACAGCATACACAGCAATGACTGAGACCAAAAGAGCTTGTGGATACAGGCAAGGTTTAGAAAGACTGTTATACCTGGTAGGAAATCTTCTTAGCAACCTCGCCAGGTGTAGTGCTGATGGCTAAGCATGCTTGGGACTTGTGTGCATCCCGGGGACCCAATTCAATGCGCACTTTCACGCCCTTCTGCTCCCTTCAGATATGCAGGCCCAATGTCAACACTCACTGCATTGTACAAGCATAGATGCTGCACAGCAGCACTTACAAGTACTGCATGCCAATGCAGCCTAATGAACAGCCAACGCTATGGTGTTTATATGCCTTCATGCAAACAGGTTTTGCGCAAAAAGTATGCCGAGCTAATGCACATAATCACTGCTGCCTCTTGAAATGTAACTCCTCAACAGTCTTTGTGATTATAGTCTTTATGCATGCTGGATGCCTTCTCTATACGGTAGGGCCTTAGCCTCAGCAGGAATGTAAATTACGCCGGCAACCATCGGGGCATGCCATTCACAACCCAAAGAAAAACGCCCTCTGCATGTTCAGGATTGACGGTGGCACCACCAAAGAGCCACTCACCAGTATCTATACTTCTGGCCAGGCGTGTCAGCATTGGTGGTGTCAAGGCCAACCTGGATGCCCACTTCCTGCAGCTGCTGCTGCACCTCTTCTGCTGCAGCCACTACTGTCGTCTTCTCATCTGCCTTCTTGTTCCAGAAGATAGGCACAATGATGACCTGCAGCGGTCTTTGAGGTTCACACACGTATGTGGCAGAAGCTGCTGAGTCAGGATGATACATGTCTCAACTTCACCGAACTTGATTGCAATGTTCATCTGGTGTGAAGTTCAGCAGGAATTGATGAGTGCTATCAAACTCATGTGGTCTTCTGCCAGCAGGGTGCAATAAGGGAGCATCACTGTGGAGTGTCAATATCAGGCAGGAGGTGTTTGACAAAGGATGACATGCTGTTGCTATCATGGTAAGCTCCTGGACTGATCTGAGAATGTGTCACCTGCACATCTCCTTCAGGCCGTGTGCCTGTCTCCTCTCGCTGAGGGGCGTTTGATTGCTGCTGGCTGCCCTGCTGCTGCTGTTGAGCATTTTGGGTACCTTGTTGATGCGACTGTGAGCTTAGAGAAATTCTGAAAGGCGCTGAAGCTGCTTCTGCCTTGACGCTGCTCTTCTTTGCCTTCTGAGGCTTGTAGGTTTTACCCTCTGCACGCAGCTTGAGTGCAAGCTCCTGAGCAAGAAGGTCTCACGCTGAGCAGCTCATTGTATGCAGGATGCGCAGACAGCATTTACAGGCAGCGTGCACAAGCAGCGTGCACAGGCAGCGTGCACAGGCAGCGTGCACCGGCAGCGTGCACAGACAGCATGCTTGCATCACCTGAAGCAGCTCAAACACATCATGCGACATATTCAGGCCCTTACCTGCTTTTGTCGCTGCAACTGCCTCCGAGCTCGTTCTGCCTCATCCAGATTTTCATCGGTCCTGCTTGGGGTCAGTATGGTTAGACAAGGCTGGTTATGAGCCGTCATCAGGCAAGACGCTGTCTCACCTCTTCCGCTTTCGTCGGCTGCTTTGGCTCGCAGTCTTCATCGCTGATGCTTGCGCTTGCGAAGTCATGAACAATAGTTCGCGATCGACACTCAATGACAACACAATGAGTCTGCTACACAGGGTCCGCGTAACGCTTACCGGTGAAGAGGAATTACAGCCACCACAGTTTGCATCTGCTTTACTAATAGGTTTGCACGCGGCGGCACGTGTGTGGATATCTTCACAGAACAGCTGATCGCGGCCGAAACTCAAGGAGTCGAGTTTCAAGCGCGATGTGCTACGGCATTTGAGAAAGAGCTGTTGCTGTTAGGCCCGCGCGTAACATGCTTGCTAGACGTCGTAATTGTGCAGCGGCAGCTGTGCTGACTGTGCTGCTCTGCAGCTCGAGCACTGAGTGTCAAGCAGTGCAGGACATAAACGATTTGACAACAGCGTTGACTCGTCTCGGCCAATCTCAGTTGAACTTTGAGCACGCGAAAAACCGCGACGAAGTTGCGAACCGCACGGCAGGCAGCAGCGAGACTGCGACAGAAACAGCTGAAGACTCACAGCAGCAGCTGCGCACAAGCGGCGTATCAACTTACAGCAGCAGCAAGTTATTCGAAGATGTATTTGCCAAACAGACGAAGCCTTTATCGCACAAGCCGTTATGGCCGCTCGACGGCAGGGATTGGTGGACGCTTGGCATTGCCACGCTAGCAATCTTTGTTGCAGCAGGTGGTGGAATCGGTGGAGGCGGTGTACTAGTGCCACTGTATGCCAGCGTGCTAGGTAGATTAACTTAAAACAGGTTTTGATTGACCTTGCTTGACTTGCACAAGAAAGCCACAAGTTCAGGCTAGTCCGCAGTCCAGTTGCTATAGCAGGCTACCAGCATTGAGTGATTTGACAGATGCAGCAGCAGCAGCAGCAGCAGCAGCAGCAGCAGCAGCAGCAGCAGCAGCAGCAGCAGCAGCAGCAGCTGCAGCAGCTGCTATTAACTGTAAAAAATCCCCTAACAACTGGCGCTGATGTGCCTGCTTTGGTGCAGCTTCAGCCGACTTCAGAACAAATGCCACGTCAACGTTGTCTGCATGCTATGTTTGGCAGAAGGCAGGCTGGTTGCCAGAACAGCAATTTTCAGATCCTTGCTACACTAGCAGTCACTGTAGCATATAGAAATGAAGCAAGCAAGCTTGTAGTGCTGCAGAATCTGTCTGAAGCCAACCCTTCTCTTTTTTTTGCAGGTTTTCCAGCAAAGTACGCCGTTGCTCTTTCCAACTTCACCATAGTAGGTGGTGCTGTGGCCAACCTGTTCTTCAACATCAATCGCCGCCACTCCTTCAAGCCTAAGCCCCTGATTGACTGGGACCTCATACTTGTCATGGAGCCATCCACCATTCTGGGTGCAGTCATTGGCGGATACCTCAACAAGGTACCAACATGTAACTCACAGCCCTGCGCCAGGCTACTGTAAGTGACATCATATGCAATGAGCATGGGAACGTCTGACTGCATCTGTACTACCCGCCGTGACAATATGTCTGTGTCAGTCAAGCCAACCACAGATGCCACCAGACTTGTGCAGTTAGGCTTTCAGTGGCCCAGGCTAATTACTATACCGTGTCAAGATTGACCTGCCTTGTGAGTCATCACATGCTAGACTCCATTGTCACTGGCTGGCTTACCTTGTACAAAATACAGACAACCTTCATGAGTGCTGCCCTGCTGACTGCAGGTGTTGCCAGCATGGCTTGCAGCACTCCTCCTGGCAACACTCATCACAGCAATCACGTGGAAGCTGGCCACTAGGGCCAGCATCACATGGCGCCGGGAATCTGAAGCGCTTGCAAAGACTCAGCCTGCCTCAGCTGCCCTTGTACCTGACGTGGAACAGCCCTTGCTGAGTCATGAAGAAGAAGGGGAAGCACCACATGCACAGGGCAATGCAGAACTATCCTCAGCGCCTGCTAGGGCAATAGCCCCCGTTGCAATACCATCAACAGCAGTCCAGTCCACAGATGGTCATGATGAGCACCATGCCCACAGCCCCATGGCCTACTCAGCTGTGGGATCCTTCACAGTGGGAAGCCGAAGTGCAAAGCCAAGGTACACTTCATGCAGGCATCGTCTTGCTGATTGTCCTGTTCAGCTGTGTTCAAGAACGTGCAGTTATGCCAACTCAGCTGCAGTGCCTATGGTAGCAGCTATAATGGTGTTGCATCAGCATGAGCAGCTGCATTTGTAAGAGAAATGACGCGTGTGTCATGAGAGTGCTCCTGTCGTTATTCCAAGTGTTGCTTCAACGTCGCCATGGAGGCTCTGAGATGCGCTGTGGACTGCCACCAGACATGCTGACCAAAGAACAACTACAGCCTTGTTCTATGTTCTGCTTGCAACTGATGTCAAAATCAGTGCTGCAGAACACGGTGACTTTGAATCTGGTATTCATGATTGCCAGGCCGCAGTTTTGCTGCAAACAGATCTCTCTCTGAGGCTGTACATTGTCAACATGTAGCTGCAAGTCTGCAGGACTGAGTCTCCTTCTGCACGGGTGGGCACCCCAAGCGCTTTCCACCAGGTCTTTGGCACAACTTCTGGCACAACTTCTGGCACAACTTCTGGCACAACTCCTGGCACAGACTATCGCACAGCCTCTGAGTCAATTTCAGCCAGCAGCAGGCATGGGCTGAGTCAACACACCCAGTCAGCTCTGATTAATACTGGGCAACACCGCCTGGCAGCTAGTCTGTCTGATCTGCCGCATCTACCAGAACATGCTGAAGGTGAGCAAGACACCATACTACTTGCATGCACTGCTGGCGTCAATGTGCATGCCAAATTGTGTTTGGGGGTGCTGCAAAACTGTCTTAGTCTGAAAACCAATCACACATCGAAACAGTGTGCCAGATATTGCAGAACACACTGATAGATCAGGCGTATGCATACCCATCATGCTGTGCACGCTTTGCTACATGAATCACCCTCAGCATGCTGTGCATACTCTGCAGGCAGTGAGCAAACTGAGCCTCACTCACCAGCTCTGACTCTCCACAGACTCAGCCAGGGAGCCGGATTCCCAGCTTCAGACGCACCCTCAAGCTCTGTGGTGGTGCCTGCTGATGCAGATCTACAGAATGGCTTTTCACATCCTGAGCAGGTGACCTGCCTGGATTGTGCATGCAGACACTACTAATGCACCCTGCTGCTGCCTTGGGTGATACCGCCTTTCTTGTTGCAAGTTGACCTGTCCCTATTTTGTTGCTCCTTACTAATGTGTGCATGAAAATGTTCAGTAGCGCAGTTTGCTGGCAGTCAATGATTCATAATGAGACTGATTGAGTGCTGTTGCATCTGCACAGACTGGAATTAGTCAACAGAGGCCCAGCACACCAGAGGAGAAGCACCTACAGCAGCAGCTGGCTAAGGAGTCCAAACAGGTCCCGCCAGCAAAGTTGGGCATCTTGCTTCTGCTGTTTGCTGGTAAGGTTGATTGCTTGCCCATGATGCGCTGCTTTTTGTTGTGCCATATATCGCTCTGCTGTGCTGTGCTGTGCTGTGCTGTGCTGTGCTGTGCTGTGCTGTGCTATGGGCTCCATATGATGTATGGTCTGTTGTGTAATATACAGGTAAAGGAGGGAGATGTGCCTTGCGGAGAAGGCCTTCTAGCTCTGCTGACGCATTTTCGAACCTGCATTCAAGGCTGACATCGCTAGCTATTGTCAAAACATGGTGATGTTCTCAGGGTGTGTCAACTCTGTAGGTGTATTGGCAACAGATCTGGGCAAGGACTATGTACGGTGTAACAGCTTGGCTTACTGGGGCATTGTGCTGTCAGTCATCCCCTTCATCCTCGTCATCACCCTGGCAGTCAGAGCACACCTAGTAAAGTGAGCATTCATCTTCTTGACGCATGCCACATGATCACACACTGTACAACCCAAGATTTGATGTAGAGGGCATTCTTACAGAGGTGATGTTACTCAGTGACAATGGCCACTCAGGTGATCTGAGGTGGTTGTGGCTGATGGTACACAAATGGTCACCAGACATCATTAGGCAGCATGTGTTCAAGCAGCCTCTTAGCCAAGCAGCGTGATGTGCAATCTCATTGGTAACCGTGACTGCTGTCATATTGGGTACTCTGAGAAGTCGACTGTATCAGCGTCTTGGGATCTTGAACGGTGTGAGTTGGCAGATTCAGCCTGGACATATGTACAGATGATCTGAATATGCTTCGACAAGTGTTTTACCAGCACACCAGCAAACTTCAGTGTTTTGGATCACAAATCTAGCTCCCAAGCTAGCTCAGTCCTATCCTACCTAAACTCTTTGCCATGTGGATGTCTCGTGGCTGTATGATGAACCTCAGTTACGGCTGGCTCCACAACAAAGATCACAAAGTACTATGAATTGCTGTTTGTAGGAAGTTCCACAGGCAGACGGAGGCGGGGTACTGCTGGCAGGAGGGGGACATACAATGGACAGAGCGCAACAGTCTGGTCTACCCTGCTGTGTCCTCCCTTGCTGGCCTTGTGGCTGGCATGTTTGGGGTGGGAGGAGGCATCGTCAAGGTATGGGACACATTTTTTTGCTGAATCTAACCCTACTAGATACATGTGGCTGGCATGTTTGGGGTGGGAGAAGGCATTGTCAAGGTATGGGATACATTTTTGCTGACTCTAACCCTACTAGATGCATGTGGCTGGCATGTTTGGGGTGGATGGAGGTCTTGTCGATGTATGGGGCCCATTTTTTGCTGCCCAAAACCCTTTCTTGTGCGTGCTGCGGAAGGCTGGCACCTGAATTCAACATATATTCAGATACATACAAATTTTGACAAAGACTCAGAGATGGTATGCGTGCTCTTGGTGATGGCAGTGTCCCTCTTTTGCTGTACAGTGGCTGCAGAGCTTATGTTAGTGTCACAGCATTTGTCTATCGATCTGTCCATCAAACCTGTCCACCACGGTGACTCACTTGTTCCACTAGCTGGCTATGCTGTTGCTGCTAATGCTGTTTACCATAATGGTTGCTGGGGGTTTGCAGGGTCCACTGATGTTGGAGATGGGGGTGTTGCCAGACGTGGCAGCAGCAACCAGCGCTACCATGATCCTCTTCACCTCTGCTTCTGCTTCCCTGGTTTACCTCAGCTTTGGAGGCATCTCGTAAGTCCCTTGCATGCTTGTCTAACAATAACAGTGACAACAACAATAGTAGTAACATAAACCCTTTTTGACTCATGTTGAGCAAGGCCTGCTTGTTCAAACTGATCAAGCAACCAAAGTCAAGGCACCTTGAAACTGGAGCTGGTGTTGATGACGCATCAGGTTGTCTCGGCTGTATGTTGGTGTGTCTGTTTTGGCTTGGAGGGTGACTCATCTGCAAGTCGCTTTCCACTGGAATTCCAGCATTCACTGTTGGCACTACAGCGCTCCAATATCATGTATGCTGCCCGAGGACTTTGTCTCATTCAGCGCCCCAAAGATGAGATGCAAGCCGTCACAGACAATGTATATGCTGAGCACCTTCCTCAGTGCTTTATGAACATCAGAATGTGTTACCTTGCATGGTGCAGGGCTGACTATGCCGTTGCTCTTCTGCTTCTGGGGTTTGTGGTGACCCTAGCAGGGCAGGGCAGTACGTACTGGCTGATGAGTCGCTTGCAGCGAAGAAGTATAGTCATAATTGCCATGGCATCCTTGATGCTGCTGGCAACAGTTGTGATGTACTATGAGAGCATTATCACCTTTTTAGATGCGCTGCATCATCACACACTCACGGAGAGAGGGCACGTTTGCACACACAGGTAGGCCTTGGCCGCTGCTCAGGTTTCCGATATATTGAGGTGCATGTATCCTCGTGCATATGATGGCGTACATGCGCTGTCTCCAACCCGAACAGCTGCTAAGGAGTTCACTGTAGACTGCTTGTGCTATCACCACCCCTAATACAATGCACAACACGCTAGCAAGACAAGCTTTAAAGTGTCCGTAAAGCATGCTGTTTGCATATGCAAGCAAGCTGCGGACACTCATGAAATGTCAAAACTCTGCAGGCTTTGCACATGTCATATGTTTGCTGAGTCACTGCTGTGGTGCGTGTTGTCATATGTGATGTCTTGTGCATGCATGCAGGTTTTGATGAGAATGAAAAGCTTTGCTCTGCTTGCTGTATGGAGCTCAGCCATGACGGCATTGGGGTTTAGTCATAGTTGGAAGCCTGATAAGCTCAGACCATTACGCAGACCAAGGCTCTAGCTAGTCAGCTATGCTGAATTTTCATAATCAGCGTCTCAGCTGAATGAATCTTGTTTTCCACAAGCCAAAAGACACTGCATTTTGTCTTTCTGAGTGTTCCAAGTACTGCATTTCATGCTGCATTTCAGTTCTGTTCACGCTCCAAATCATGCAAAGCGTCTGTTGAGCTCGAGAAATTTGTTACATGACCAGAATCCTACTACATATGTAGAGCTCAGCCCTGGCTCGTTTCAGATGTCGACAGCGCTCTGCGAGGCCTGGGTTGTGCTGTAATGTCGCGCTCTCCGCAGCAAGTGGCTAGCAGAGCTCAGTTCTCGAGAGCAGAGCAGCTTTGCCAACATAAAGCTGACACGCACTTGTAGCTGCATGTAGCCAACTGGAAGGTCCACAACTGCAGTGGTGGCCGCGACCATCCTATGACACTAAAATTTGCATGTACATGCAAATAAATCTGAACTCTACAACAGTGCATGGATGCAGACTGATGGCTGGTAAGTGTGTTGCTATTACAGCCGCAGATGTGCAATCATCACGGTGGACACACAATATTTCCCATAAAGCTTGGCAAAAGTTGGCTAGGGCATTCGTGCCTAGCTCTCCATGAGCATCAGATGCTGTAGTTTGGGCAATTGCGCCAGACAAATCAGATTGGTAAGAAGCTAGAACAGATCGACAGGCCCTGAGATGATTGCACTTGGATATCATCACTGGATCATATACAAACAAAGTATTCCTACAACAATTGTGATAACACCAGCCAGCATGAGGCCATCTTGGTATAAGCAATTCATCATTGCGGTGTATGGCATGGCTCCCATGGCCATGGCCATCACACGTGGCCCAGAACAGGCCTTGGGTGCCAACTTGTTCAGTAGACTGTGACTGATGATATGCAGGGCCAGCAGCAGCTTGTGCCCCAAAACCCAAAATCTGCGCAAGGTCCCATAGTCCTGCAACCACATGTAACCACATCTTCACCACATCTTGACCACACTTTGACATCGTGTTCACCGCATCTGCCAAGACTCTACATGGCTGTCATTTGTGCAAAGAGAGATAAAATAAGCATGCAAGGCAATGATCCAGCTAGCTGTGATGAGCATTCCTGATGCTTTGACGCAAGGGGAGTTCGGATGCCGCTGAAAGCATGTGACAATCATGCAAAGTTGATGAAATGTTTGCGTCTAGACTACTTTTGAACCTCCCGTGAGTGAAGTGTGAAGTGTTGAAGCCAGACAATCACGCCTTGCGACAACAGACACACAGTAAAAGCATCCTGTATAGGGGGAAAGCATAGCAGCAACAGTAATAGACTTTCTCAGAGTTCAACCGGCGTGGCTGTGACACTGACTCAGAGACTTGACTGTCGGTGTGACAAGAACTCCCAGAAATCATGTGTGTGTACACAAGAGCTTAGACTTTCATACCTGTGCTTGCAACCCTAGATCAGAAGCTGCAGCTGCCTCATTCAGGGTCAACAGGGCTTGAATGGCTGGCAAACGCGCCCTGTTATAGGCTGGCAGAGCAGCATGTACACTGCCTTGATGCTGCTCCAAGCACTGGGCAAAGACAGCCACATCTTCAAGACTGGAGTTCAGGCCTTGGCCCAGCACAGGGGACATGGTGTGTGCAGCATCACCCAGCAACACAGTCTGCAGTCAGCAAGATGTACAGGTCAACCCTCTTGTACTGGTTGCTGTTATACATACTGTGCCAAAACTTCAAAAGTTGCTTGGCACTTCATGGCAGCAGCTGACTTTGCTGATAGCACCTCATTAGGTCACTTACTGTGAAGAGGGCATTCACCATTGACGAACTGAGGTGTCCTAAAGTCAACGACGTCAATAACATGGCTGCCAGGTATGCCGCATAGGATGATGTCCAAGCACACAGGCACTCAAAAGGCACATCATGGTATGGGTCGCTACCCAATCAGCATTTACTAGAGTGAAAGAGGTCAATGTAGATAGGTGGGACAATTTTAAAAGCACATTGCTCCCATGAGGCTTATGTTCTAACATGTACCATGCCATTACAAAAGCGTATCACCAGCGCACCAGAGCTTTTGAGGGCCGCCTTAGAGCATGTGTGTGGTTGACGCATGAATAGAGAACTCTAACTGGGTGTGGCTGGCCAGGTGTGCATATCTATTTTTGCTGGTACAACATATGTGTTGTCGATTTTTGGTGTACATATTTGGCATCAGTGCACATACCTTGGGTCCATGCAGCTGGGACAGGTGTGTCCAGCTTGGCATGGGATAAAACTCTGGCTTGGACCTCACCAGATTCTTGACAGATTCACGCACAAAGCCTGGCAGCTTAGGCCCACTCTTTTCAAGCAACGCTAGGAAGCTTGCTGGTTGTCCAACCCTGCATGCAGCACAACTTTCAGACATTACCACTGGGGACAGCATTGTTCAACAGCAAGCATGCAGGATGAGGACTTGCTGAGGCTTCTGCAAATGGCTTGTTTAGCTGCAGAAGCAACTATCTGTTATTCAATGCTGCACAGCCGCTTTTCTTCCAAAAATGTTCAAAGCTCCAGCTGCTGCAAAGCATCTGCTGCAAAGCTTCTTGGCCGATGTGATCTGCAGAGCTGAGTCTAATAAACATGTCAAGCACACAGGAAGCTGCAGGAGGTCGCTAGTGAGAGACAGGTGTCAAACTTATCAAGTTAAACTTGTGTAGCCCTCCGTTGAGTTTTTGCCTTTTGCCCCCCCTTAAGGTTTGCCTTTTGTTCCCCTTTGCTCAGCATAGCAGCTATGACCTGTGGTCTCAGCTAGAGGCATGCCGCCTTACCGGGTCCGTATTTGTGCCTAGTGGCATGCTGTACCTCTTGGGCAACAGGCTGCAGTGAGTGGTAACAACAACCATGCTGAAGCAGAGAGCAAACAAGTTGTTCACGGCGGATGTCAATGTCAGTGCGGACATGCAGCTGCAGATCTGACTCATCAGATAAGCTTCTGCACATGCATAGGCACCTGATCGACTCTGCTTGAGGCTGTGGCAATACCAGCAGCACTTGGTTGTAGCCACTGGCTCTGACATCCCACAGAATAGAGCCATCCTACAATGATCCCATTCACTTCAAGATCACGCTCATAATCAGCAGTCTGCTAGTGCATAAAGTGCTCACCCAAGTCTTGTTCAGCTCTCTCAAAGACCCTAAAGCACTTGCAGCAAAGCGTTCTAAGGTGATAATTAGAAGCCAAAATTGTGGTTTGCGTCGCACAGCATGCCTCATATCACAGCAGAGGGACAATTGTGCTCAAATGAGTGATTATACAGACTGTACTGCATATTTAGCAGGCTGACACATATACACACATATACACACACCGGATATAGCCAAGTATACAGATATGCACATGGACGCAAGTGTTGGTAGCAGTATGTGTGATGCATGGGCACGGCAAGGTAGCAGGACTTGCAGGTGCAGACCTTGAGCAATGGATGCGCTTCAAAAGAAGCATGTTTGGTAACTTCACCATCAATACACCCTGTGACTGGTCCTGAGCAGTAAACCTGGCTGTGTCTGTAGCGCTGTATGTATGTACCAGGTATGATCTGCTGTAGTGCTGATCTCACAGCACTTCTGGCACCATCTGCTCCCACAAGCAAGTCATATGACACCTGAATGTCACCGACTGTTTGAGGGGCCTTCTACACACAGTGAGGAGGAGCAGAAAAGATTAGACTACGCCTTTTGGCGTTGAGAAAAGAAAAGCCTGAGGATGAAACACGTTGGGGTTCCCTGTACGCGAAGAGGAGGAATTGCATCTTTGCCCAGCCAATAGGTGGTGCAGAACTGAGTAAGGGCATGAGTTGCTGGCTGTGAGCATAAGTACTGATGGCTTCAAACTGGATGGCTGATACTGAGCAGGTAGCAGTTCAACAGCAACTGCATGCAAGTCAAACGGTAGAGAGTTTTTTGGCAATAGGGACATCATGCTTGCAAAGTGTGCTGCAGTGCTGCTGTCAGCTTGGCAAACATGCTTTGTATTGACACAAATTTGAAAGCCTACCTTGCTGGTGTCTTTGGAGCCTGCTATAGACGTAATGACATACTGTCTGTTCAGGTCCACTTGCTGTATTGTAGTGTTGAAATAAAAGCTGATTGCGTTGGGGTACATGCGCCGTGCCTCCTCAATGGTATGGCGTGTGATCTCATCCCGAGAGGACATCAGTAAGCCTGGGTTGTCTGTCACAGGCAAGCTTACTGACCGCTGTATGGCGCCGTCTGCCTTGAATAGCTTGAAGTCTGCAATCAAGTGACCCATATGTTGACTGTGGCTGCTTGCTGTCAAGAATCATTGCAGGAGCTCAGATGCTGCAGCAGAACATTATCACCTGATAAAACCAGGCTGGGTCAGCATACATACAACAAAATGCAAGAATGAGTTGCATACGGAACGACGCTATGGTTGTGTAGATCATTGACTGGCGCAGGATTGATTTAGACTTCACCTGCACGACCTCCTTGAGCAGCAATGATGGGGTCCAGCTTCACACCTGCCAGTCTGAAAGTGCGGATCGACCGAGCGGTCAAGGTGATGCTGTAAGCACGCCGATCGTCTGGAGATGGTTGCGCTGGTGGTAACATCGCCTTTTCAATGACCTGATGTAAATATGATGTGTCAGTTAGGTGAGTGCGCGACGCTATGCTGTACTCATCAGGTCTGCTTGGAGATCAGGTCGGGCAACACGTGCACCTGCACCTCCCAACCTTGCTGCGCCAGGATGATGGCGACCATTGCACCGACAGGACCGGCCCCCGCCACCACAGCTCTACCTCTGAACTTCGCAGCAGGTTCTGTGGGATTGTGCGCATGCATCGTTGACATCACTATAGCCGGCTAGCCACTGTGACAATTTTGGGGACGTTGTACAGCGTTCCGGCTTCCGGACTGCTCGTAAGCGTCAAGCGGATGGCCGCAGACAGGGTAGCAGCAGGCGTTCACGTCTGCTTACCAAAGATACATACATACATACATTACATTTCTTGTCTTTAGGACTCATCAGGGGAGTCAACAGACAGTAACTGGGAGAATTCTGAGAATGTCAAATTTGAATGATACAATTCATTCAATGCTGTTCTAAAAGAAACAAATCTGGGCCTTAAAATGTCCAAATTTTGTAGTCAAAACCTAAATCTGTGATGTCTGGTGCGGTTCATAGCATGTATGTGTACATGTACAATACGTAAGTAAAATCCTGCCTAGGCGTGATGAAAACTATTGTACATCCTTGCACAACCAAAAGTGTCTGTAAAAGGTCAGCATAAAACAGAGATAAGCTAACTTGAGTTGCCAAATGCACCAATGTATATGTGCCTGCAGCCGCTGAAAGGCCAGTACAAAGACTCAAGTTGTCTTAAACTTGGGCATCAAGATGTTGGAAGTATCAAGGTTCCCGTGATCGTGGATTTGTCCCCAGCTTCCTTACCTACGCTGGTGATTCGTACAACAGTTGCATTTTGGGCATCGCGAAACCAAATTGTTTCCAATGTTCAGTGTGATGGGTGCGGGGAGTGGCCGGCATAGCAGCACGTTTGAACAGAAAGGCAACAGATCGACTAAGTCTGCCTTTATTTCGGAGAGGAGATCCCCGACACAGATCAGGTGGTGGCACACTGCTGCCGCTGCCAAGCAATAACCCGTCCGGTACTAACGGCCGCCTTTGCCTGCAGGTTCCAGCGACTGCTGGCTACGTGTCATTGCTTGACACACAAAGGAAAGTATGGGTGAGTCTGAACTGTTTGCTTGACCTCTTCTCAAATATACTGCACACGTTTGACAGTGGCGATGCGTCCATGCAGACTCACAAGGAATTAACAGATTCTTTGTTCCTGTCGAAGAGACAAACACACCCTCAATTCGAGAGTGTAATTCTGAACAAGAAGAGCCAGGGTAAGCCCGTCACCACTCAAAAGCAGCAGCTTTTGCATGCGCTGCCTGCTGGGACACAGGCAATGTACACTGGCTAACATTGTTTAATGTACTTTGCATTGTTAGAGTACACACGCTGACCTGCAGATAAATTTGTAAAAATTGTGCTGGGAGGGTTCGATTTTGAGGTGAATGCACCGTATGTCTATACAGAAGCAAGACCGACAAGGCATTCCCACAATGCAGCTTGCTGAGTGTGCTCACACTATGTGATTTGTACGCCCCACTGGTGTCAAGTTGTGGCGGTCAACACTGCAAGACCATCGATTGTACAGCACGTATGCAAGCATCTGTGACATCACCACGTCGCAACTGTAGGTGATGGGATCTGGTTCTATGATCAGAACCAATGTGCAATGGCGGCTGAGCTGCAGTGACACATCACGGTTGCATATGCAGGTCAGCCCTCTTCTGAGCCATCTCTCACGTTGGTAAGGCTTACACAACCTGTTCTTCCTTGCAGACCAGTTGCTTTACATGAGGGCCATTGCTGGTGTTGCTGTGAAGGCATTCTGCTGACAAAACGACACGAACACACAGAAAACGTCACCATCGACGGTTTCTTTCTCAAAGGGAATGCTACCTGCAGCGCAAGTAAAATCATTGGCAGCGTCTCATGTACACTCTATCGGTGGCATATTTTTCTACCAATGCGGTTTGCCTTTCATGCAAGCAAGTCTATGCATAGCAGCCTCACTTGCTCAATGATCTACTCAATCATCAGCTTGTGTGTTTGCAACACGTTTTGTCTAAACCCAGGCTTTTCCACAAGCATGCAGCAGACTGTTGTGCTGCGTCGTCTAGGTCCTCTACACGCTCTGGGGGACACAGATACATCACGTACTTTGTAGAAATGCCCATTTTACAGTGTGCATGCACATTCAGGAATCGCTAAAGTCTGATATTAGGCGGTCTATTGTAGGAAGAGCTTACACCACAATCACCGCCAGGGTGATATCTGTCCAACTCAGCCACTCTTTTACTCCTGTCACAGGTTGACTCTGCCAGTCTTCAGTCAAGCATACCAACTACGCCACTGAGCAAGCTGATTTCTACAACATCTCCCCCGTATAGAACTGCTTTTGTGCTGTCCCCAAGCATTTCTGAGTTCTGTTTTCCACTGTAGAGTGGACAATTTTAAATCAAAACAGACGCTGTGGAATTTGAAAGAGGTATGAGTGGCCTTTTACATCAGCTTTCACATTGCTCTGGCTCAGTCAAGGAGCAGGCCCCCCAGCTTCAGATGCACACCCATCCTGATGTGTATGCTTTGCCATTCAAGTCACCCTTAGTATGCTGTGCATGCTTTGCAGGCAGTGAGGAAGCTGAGTTTCATCCAACAGCTCTGACTCTCCACAGGCTCAGCCAGGGCGCCAGACTCCCAGCTTCAGACGCACCCTCAACCTCTGTGGTCGTGCCTGCTGATGCAGATCTACAGAATGGCTCTTCACATTCTTGAGCAGATGATCCGCCTGCCCTGTCTATGCAGACATTAATCATTCTTAGTACTGATTTTGGTGATTTTGCCTTTCTGCAATCTTGTTGACCTGTTCCTTCGGTGTTGCATCTGCTGCTGTTGCACCTGCTTGGGTTCTGGGTGGAGCCTGATCTAAGTGCATCCAAGCAGGGTTTTGGATCTAGAATGGGACTGATTGAGTGCTGTTGCATCTGCACAGACTGAGATTAGTCGTTAGAGGCTCAACACAACAGAGGAGAAGCACCTGCAGCAGCTGCCGGCTAAGGAATCTGGCCAGTAAAGCTGGGCATCTTGCTTCCGCTATTTGCTAGGCCATGATGCGCAGCACTGTGCTGTGCCGTTCCTGCTGTGCTGTGCTGTACCATTCCTGCTGTGCCGTGCTGTGCTGTGCTGTGCTGAGCTACTGTTTCCATACGATGTATGGTTTGTAGAGTATATAGCAATAGGACGGAGATTTGCTCTTCTGAGAAGGCCTTCATGCCTTGCTGATGTCTTTTCAGATGCTACATACAGAGCTGACAGAGCTAGACATCCTTTGAGAGTTGGAATGCCTATAGGCATAGCCCTCAGGCTCTGTCAACTCTGTAGGTGCATTGGTGACATGTCTGGGCAAGGACCACGTATGTACCGGCGCATCATGCTGTCAGTCATCCTCTTCATCCTTGTCATCACCCTGGCATTCAAAGCACACCTGGTCAAGTGAGCACTACAGCTGTCAACGCACGACACTTGATCACATACTGTATGGTGCATAACATGACGCAGCAGGCATAGGTCATGGTACTCAGTAGTGATTGGTCATAGGTAGCCATAGCTCACATTTAGTCATTGAGTGATGGCAGCCAGGCATAGTGCTGATGTCTGGTGAGCCACTGCCAGTGGGTCCTATCCCTCAGACAGCATGTGATGAAGCAACATGTCAGCAAAATAGCATGTCCTGCATTGTAATTGGTAATGTGACTGGCTGCTGGCTTTTGGAGGGCAGCATTGCCAAGGCCTGGATCTGCTTGATGGTGTACATCCTTCATTTTGCACTTACATATAGTGACTTATTACGTTTGTGCGGCTTTTGACACAAAGTCATGGCATCCATTATGCGATACAGCTGCTGCAGAGATTGCTTTGGTGTCACAGCGGCTGCCCACCATTCTGCCTACCAAGTGTTGTCCACTTTTCCCTCTAGTGCTGTCTTTCATGCTGTGCTGAGTCATTTTACTAGTGATGTCTATCATGCTCTTCTGTGTTGTTCCACTGGTGCTGTCTACCATGATGGTTGCTGGGGGTGTGCAGGGTCCACTGACGTTGGAGATGGGCGTGCTGCCCAGCGGCAAGCAGCGCTACCATGATCCTCTTCACCTCTGTTTCTGCCTCCCTCTGCTACCTCAGCTTTGGAGGCATCTCGTAAGCCCCTTACCTGCTTGAAACTGATCTTTCCAAACGACCAAAACCAAGGCACCATGACACATGGAGCTGGTGTTAACGGCAGTTCAGATTGTCTTGGGCTGTGTATTGGCGTGTCTGTTATGGCTTGGGATGTGACTCACCAGCAAGTCGCTTTTTTATAAAGTTACTGCATTCACTGATTGCACTTTCATCGGTTGCACTGTAGCCACTTTAAGTCCTGAGGCTGTGAGGTGATGTTACTCCAGTGACATGTCTGCTGCCCAAGACTTTGTTCACTTCAGCGCCCTGAAAATGAGATTGCCGCTGTCAAAACCAGTGCAAATGCGGAACCCCTTCCTCATTGCTTCATGAAGAGTAGAAGCTTAGAATTTTGCTGCATTGCATGGTGCAGGGCTGACTATGCCGTTGCTTTTCTGCTTCTGGGATTTGTGGTAACCCTATCAACGCAATAGCTGTGATGTACTATGAAAGCATTATCACCTTGTTAAATGCTCTGCATCATGACACACTCATGGAGAGGGCACATTTGCACACACAGGTAGGCCTTGTTTGCTCCTCAGTTCGATATGCATGCAATCTCGTGCATATGTTGACGTAAATGCGCTGTCTCCAAGCTGAAAAGCTGCTAAGGATTTCACTGCAGACTGCTGTCAAAAGTTTTGCCCTCTTCACCATAAATACATGCTCAACATGCTAGCGAGGACAGCACTGAATTGTCCGCATAGCATGCTGTTGGCAGACGCAAGCAAGCTGCAGACACTCTCCAATTGTCAAAAATCTGCAGGCTTTGCACATGTCATATGTTTGCTGAGTTACTGCTATGGTCCGTGCCGTCATAAGCCATGCCTTTCGTATGCATGCAGGTCTTGATGACAATGGAAAGGTTTGCTCTGCTTGCTATATGGAGCTCAGCCATGATGGCCTTTGGGTCTAGTCACAGTTGGAAGCCTGAAAAGCTCAGACCATCAGGTAGACCAAGGCTCTAGTTAGCCAGCTGGCTGCAGCCATACCTTTTTGCTACAATCAGCTTCAAGAGAAGTTCTCTTCATGAATGATGCTGATTAGCAGAAAGAAGCTTGTTCTTTGCAAGCCAGCTGACGCTGCATTTTGTCTTTCCAAGTCTACTCACGTGCTTGCATGCAATGTTGTTGCAAGAACGCACTGACGTATAAATTCATAGGTTCGAACCTTAACCTGATCACACTGCGTGTACCCATCATCAAAGCTTGCAAGGTCGAAACTGAAGGCTCTGCAAATAATTCATGCTGTTGTCAGACATAGCCGGTCACTGTATGGTCCAGACTCTGGTGCAAACAGCTGTCTGCGTAAGTGATGTCTAAGAAGCTGTTGCCTCCACCTGCAAGAAGGCCTGGGAACATGCCCATTGGCGTAGCACTTCGGGATACATGCACACGTGTTCAATCAAGGAAGCCAGACGCAACTGCCATCTCCTTCTTGAAAGAATCTCGCTGTACTGGCGCTCATAAGCACATAAAGCTGATCAGCCTGCTGTCCAACGGTGTGTCACCACAAGTCTTTCGTGCGACAAACACTCTAGCATCGACGCTTCAGCCAGCCCACCCACAGCCTACGGAAAACGGCACAATGGCACGCACTTCTGCCCTCTTTGTTTTCAGCGTGCTCATCTTGGCGTGCGGCTTCGACTTTGCGACTGCACGTGAGCTGCCACTTCAAGGTATGTACAGCAAGGTCTGGCGGTTGAGCTGAACATTCGATGTGTGTGTTGAGCTGGCGGCCGTCTCTTGCATTATAGCCTTCATTGCGACTATGACAGTCGCCGCAGTGCGACGTACAACTGCGATATGGAGTACATAAATGTCAAGCGCCAAACTGGATGCCGAATCTGGTGCCGGATGCTCAGGCCTGACCCTCACAGAGAAACGTAGACTGCGTCGGGCCAAATTGTTCCTTTCGCTGTGGTTGACTCTTAACAAAATCCGATGTTGCAGATACGGCTGGGCCAGGCATGTCGGCGCTGAGTCACGGGCGCAGCTTGAAGCAAGCCATCGGTGCGTAACCTACGCTGCTTGTGCCGCACAGTGCAGTGCAAAGCTGCAGTCACAACGCTATTGAGCAACCACTTGCATAGTATATACACATATGTATTACAGATTTGATACAATATTATGAAGCTTGGTGTGACTCACGTCGGTCTGCATGCATTGTTGTCATCGTTCCCTGCACAAGAAGCTTCCACAGATTCATAAAGCACTCAGTTGGCATGCCTTTAAGACAAATTTGTGCATACCATCATTGACGTCAACAATGTTGTTGGGTTGCTAGCACTTGATTTCCACACATGCAAGTGCAAGCGCAAAATCAGAATTGATCACATCACCACATGGGCATACAGACATCAGCCTAGCTGGCTGCAACCCAACTTTTTGTTGTTTTGAATCAGATCTTGAACTGATCAGCTGATGTCTGGTGCAGAATGCTCTGATGCCCAGAAATATGCTAGTGCTACCGCCTGTGATATTAACATCAATGACGGCACCCGCTACTTCATTTGCTTGAGTGGGGATGCAGCTGGCGGATGTCGCTCTCAGGAGCTGGGTACTTTTAGCAGTGACTGCACCTCATCTTGTGTCATCTGATGTGATGGCTCACTCAACACAGCAAGCTACGCGTATATATGGACAGAAGCCAGAAGCGTGACCATCAGTCATGTTCGTACAAAGCAACTCTGCTGCAGCTACAGTGTCCTTGTAGAAAGCCAGCATTCTGGAGGATCCACTCCTGACAGCCAAGGTACTGCCTGAGTAGAAACCTTGGCTTGTTATTGTAGACATATAGCAGTGTAGGTCAGGGCTGTACATTTTCAGACAGAGCTTGACTCAAGAAACAGCTTGTTTATAATGCATGTTATGAATCTGCAAGGCTACAAGCCTACTTGTTCAATCCAAATAGGATGCAGCAATAGGATACAGTCTGTGAAACTAGTAGTCCATATTCTCTGCACTGCCTACAGAGGTATTGCACATGGGTGGCTTTGCTCTGACTCAACTACACAAGTGCTTTTGGCCAGAGCCAGAGGCCAAAGATGTTAAATGTGAAAGATCTTGACAAGAGCACCGCAATTGCCTGAAATGTGGCAAGCATTCTGGGCGCCTTTGAATAATCATAGATCACATCCGGGCTCATCACTGCGCTGTATATGAGGACAGGTTGTGAGTGCTATATGCGAGGTCCTTGCATAAGATGCATCTTATGCATGAAAGCATATGCTTTCACCACCATTGACTCAAAGTTGTGCCCAGTAGATGAATTCCACTGGCAGATGGCTTGAGAGCATGACTGGCATGCTCTGTCACAGCAGCTAGCTGTCAACGCGCCTCAACA
>JAABUO010002759.1_pt1 | contig 21241 bp, 19 predicted proteins | sample 5559291 | NCBI WGS metagenome assembly JAABUO01 (sample SAMN10711878, study PRJNA513372) | rock metagenome | isolation source: Antarctica rocks | place: Antarctica: Victoria Land, Finger Mt sud
AGACGGCCGCGCGGCTACAGGAGATGGAAGGGCGCATGGCGGCGGGAGAGGTCACGGACGAGCTGTTCGCGGCCTACGGCGAGGCCCAGGAAGGATTCGAGCGGGGCGGGGGCTACGACTACGAGGCACGCATCAAGAGCGTGCTGGCGGGTATAGGCTTCGACGACACGCAATGGGCGACGCCATTGAGCGTGCTGAGCGGCGGCCAGAAGACGCGCGCGCTGCTGGCGCGCCTCCTGCTGGAGCAGCCAACTCTGCTGATCCTGGACGAGCCGACGAACCACCTGGACGTGCAGGCCATCGAGTGGCTCGAGGCCACGCTGCGGTCGTGGCCGGGCGCGCTGCTGGTTACCAGCCACGACCGCTATTTCCTCGACAAAGTAGTCGACCGTGTGTGGGAAATGACGTCCACGCACGTCGAGAGCTATCGCGGCAACTACAGCGCCTATCTGCGCCAACGCCAGGAGCGCTGGGAACGCAACCAGCAGTTGTTCGAGACCGAGATGGAGCGGCTGCGGCGCGAGATGGAATTGGTCAGGCGCTACATTGCCTGGCGCAAGTTCGAGGAGGCCAAGGGCAAGCTCAAGCGCCTCAGTCGCGACCTCGTGGCTATCGAACGGTACGGCGTGCTTGGCGCCCTGGCTCAAAAGGGTGTGGACAAGGTTCACATCATGAGCGTGGAGGAGGCGCACCAGCGCATCAAGGCTATTAAGTCGCCGTTGACGCCGCCGCCGGTGCTGCGTATGGGCCTCAAAACGTCCGGTCGGAGCGGCAATATCGTCTTGCGCGCCACGGGGCTGCGCGTCGGGTACGATGGCAAGGCGCTCTACGACGCCGGCGACGTGGAGTTGCGGCGGTTGGAGCGCGTCGCGCTGATCGGGCCCAACGGCTCCGGCAAGACGACGTTCCTGCGCACCGTGCTGGGGCAGATCGCGCCGGTGGCGGGCGAGGTGCAACAGGGCTCCGGCCTCAAGATCGGCTACTTCGCCCAGGCGCACGACGCCCTCAACGGCGATAACACGGTCGTCGACGAGTTGCTGACCCACCGTGACATGTCGCACGGGGAGGCGCGCAACTACCTGGCGCGGTACCTGTTCCGCGGCGAGGACGTGCTCAAGCCGGTGCGGGCGCTGAGCGGCGGCGAGCGCGGACGGCTGGCCCTGGCCCTCCTGGCCCTTGACGGCGTCAATCTGCTGCTCCTCGACGAGCCGACCAATCACCTGGACATCCCCGCGCAGGAGGTGTTGCAGGATGGGTTGGAAGGCTTCGACGGCACGCTGCTGATGGTGTCGCACGACCGCTATCTGGTGGACCGGCTGGCCACGGAGATCTGGGAGTTGCGCGCCGGCCGTCTGCACGTGTTCGCGGGAACGTACCAGGAATTCCTGGCCGATCGCGAGCGTGAGGAGGCGCTCCGCAAGGAAGAGGGCGTCCAGCAGCGTCAATTGGCGCAGGCGCGCGCGAAAAAGGAGGCGCCGCGCGAGGCGGCGCGCCCGGACGGGCATACGCTGACCGCGCTGGAAGGGCGCATCGCGGAGTTTGAAGCCGCGCTGGCGCGCTACGCGGAGGAGTTGCAGTCGGCGGGCGAGTCCGGCGACGGCGCGCGGGTCGGACGGCTCGGTCAGGCCTACGCCGAGACGCAGGCGGAGTTGGAGAACTTGATGGCCGAGTGGACGGCCCAGGCCGCGTCATAGCGCCTGGCTGTTGCTAGCTGTTGGCCGAATAGCCCCTGACGTTGGCCGATGCCAGCGCACGATGTGAAGCGCCGCGTCGCGCTGGTATGGTTAGAGGGTATACCGGCGTGTGTAGCGGAACAGGAGTAGCGTATGGCACGGTTACGGGTAGGCGTCATCGGCACGGGACGGAAGAAGGAGCGGCCGGACCTGAAGGGCTTTTTCATGGCCTACGCGCATGCCGCCGGGTATCAGGCGCTCTCCGATCGGTGCGAGGTGGTGGCCTGCGCCGACATCGTGCGCGAGAACGCCGAGGCTTTCGCCGGGGCCACGGGTATCCCCGAGGACGGCGTCTACACCGACTATCACGACATGCTGGCGCATGCCGCCCTCGACGTCGTCAGCATTTGCACGTGGCCGCATTTGCACGCGCCGATGGCGATCGACTGCGCCGTGGCCGGCGTGCGGGCGGTGCATTGCGAGAAGCCGATGGCGGACACGTGGGGCGCCGCGCGGCTAATGGTTCAGGAATGTGAGCGGCGCGGCGTCCAGCTCACCTTCAACCATCAGCGCCGCTTCGGCGCCCCATTCAGAGGGGCGCGTGATCTTGTGCGCGAGGGGGCCATCGGCGACCTCCTGCGCGTGGAGATAGGGAGCCCGCAAGACATCTACGATACGGGCACGCACTGGATCGACATGTGCGGGATGTACAGCGGGGACCAGCCCGCCGAGTGGGTGATCGGCCAGGTCGACTATCGCACGGAAAAGCGCATTTTCGGGGCGCACGCCGAGACCCAGGCGTTGGCAAGCTGGCGCTACCGCAACGGGGTCTACGGGACGATCGCTACCGGTCCGGGGGCCGGGCTGGTGGGGACGCTGCATCGCCTGACGGGGACGGAGGGCGCGATCGAGGTCGGCGTCGTCGATGGTCCGCTGCTTCGCGTTAGGCGCAAGGGGAGCGCGTCATGGGAGACGATCGACACGGGCGAGGAGGGGCTGCACGGACCGGGCTTCTACGAGCGCGCCATCGCCGATACGATCGACGCTCTGCTCACGGGACGCGAGCCGGAGTTGAGCGCCCGGCGCGCGCTCAACGCCACCGAGATCATCTTCGCCGTCTATGAGAGTAGCCGGCGACGCGGCCGCGTCGACCTCCCGCTGACCATCGACGACAACCCGCTGATAGCCATGGTCGAGGGCGGCGACCTGCGACCGGCGCCGGTCTTATAGGAGGGGCGACACGTGTTTACAAGTCTGGATCCGGGAGCGCTGGGCCTCTCTATCCCGTTCGAGGAGGCGCTGGACCTCGCCCGTCACAACCGTTTCGAGGGCCTCAATCCGCCGCTGGCCGAGTTGTTGGACCTGACCGAGCGGACCTCGGCGCGAGACATCAAAGGCCGCTTCGACGCGGCCGGGGTGCGTCCGGGCGGCTGGGGTCTCCCCGTCGACGTCCGGCGCGACGAGGAGACGTATCGGCAAGGGCTCGCCGCGCTGCCCCGCTACGCCGCGTTGGCCGCCGCGTTGGGCAGCCCGTGGTGCTACACCTGGATCCTGCCCTTTTCCGATGACCTGGACTACGCCGCCAACATGGCGCGCCACGCCGAGCGGTTGCGTCCGGTCGCGCGGACCCTGGCGGACCACGGGTGTCGTTTGGGATTAGAGTTCGTCGGACCCAAGACGATGCGCGCCGGCCATACGCACACGTTCATCCACACTATCGACGGGGCGCTGGACCTGGGGGCGCGCATCGGGACGGGGAACGTCGGGCTCCTGCTCGACAGTTTCCACTGGTACACCGCGCACGGGACGGCCGCGGACCTGGCGCGCCTGCGCGCCGAGCAGATCGTGTTCGTCCATGTGAACGATGGGCGTGCCGGGCGTGGCCCCGACGAGCAACTCGATCAGGAGCGCATGCTGCCCGGTGGCAGCGGCGCGATCGACATCGGCGCCTTCCTGCGGGCGTTGGAGCGGATGGGCTACGACGGCCCTGTCGCCGTCGAGCCTTTCGACGACGACGTGCGCGCCCTGCCGGCGGCCGATCGCGTCCGCGTTACCGCCGCGAGTCTGAGGGCGGTCTGGCGGCAAGCCGGACTCCAGGGGGCGCAAGGGAGATAGAACCGACGGCCGCGCGCGGGGGCATAAATGATATAGTACTGGTGCGGCCGGGATAGGCCCTGGCACTTTCTCCTCGTCGTTGTCTTTTCCTCTCTATCACCTGGGGGTGGTCATAGGAGCGCGCGAGTCGGGATCTCGCTGTGCCTATAGCCCCGTCCAGTTCAGCGCCGCGCGCATATGCCGCGCGCGCATAATTGATGTATAGAGATAGATAGGAGCAAAGCGCGATGACCAGTACATCCACGCCGGAGACGACCACCGCCCGCACTGTCCGGCAGATGCCTGGCAAGTCGGCCCCTAAAACGGCTCGGCCGCCGGTCGTCGGGAAAAGGGATCGGACGCTTATGTGGGGCGAACTCGTCGCCGAGATCGACCGCGCCGACGATCAGGACATCACCGTGGAGCGCCTGCGCGCCTGGTGCGACACGGCGGCCCGCGCCGTCGTCGCGGCGCGTCCGCACCACACGGCGAAGGTGTCGGCGGCCGCACAAGAGGGCAACCGCGTCGCGCAAGAGCGCCGGGTGGCCTGGCTACGCGACTCGACGACCAGCGGCCTGGGCCAACTCTATCGCAAGCAGCAGCGAACGAGCGGGATGACGGGGACGACGCAAGCGCCGTCCCGTCGCGGCGAGCTACACCGCTACGACCGGGCCGTGCTGCGTTCGCTGGTGGCCGGCCAGGTCTAGCCGCGTCACTGGGTTCAGGCTGCCTGCCTGAACCCTCTTTGGTCTGTATACGGTTAGGGCTGCTGTGATATGCCCATCGTCCGCGCGTTCTCCAGGGAGCGGCGCGCGCTCTGGAGCGATGGGATGAGCGGCCGATCGTTCTCGACGATGTACCAGCGCGCGCCGCTCTTCTCGGCCGCTGTCCATATCGCCTTCAGGTTGAGCGTCCCGTCGCCCACCTCGGTGAAGCTACGGTCGGCGGCCATATCCTTGAGGTGTACGAGCGGCACGCGGCCGGCGCGCCGTTGGAGAAGGGCGACGGGATCGACCCCGGCGTAGGCGGCCCAGTAGACGTCGAGTTCAAGCGCGACCAGGTCGGGATCCGTGTTGTCGAGGAGGATGTCGAGCAGGCGCTGTCCCTCGGCCGTCGCGAATTCAAAATCGTGGTTATGGTAGGCGAAGGTGATGCCGTGCGCGCGGCAGCGGCGGCCAAACTCGTCGAGGCGCGGCGCGAGCGCGCGGAGACTGTCCACGTCACGCTGGTCCGGCGCGAGCCAGGGTAGGACCAGGTACGAACAATCGATGGCCCGGCAGTAGTCGATCTCGCGTTCCAGATTATCCTCCAGCGCCGTGAGGCTCACGTGCGTCGACGCGGCCCGTAGGCCCGTCTCGGCCAGCAGGCCTTTCAACGCGTCGGAGGAGAGATCGCCGTAGCCGGCAAACTCCACGGCCCCATAGCCTATCTCCGCCACGCGCCGCAACGTCCCCGCAAAGTCGCGCGCGGTCTCATCGCGCACCGTATACAACTGGAGCGCTAACGTCATCCCGGTCATACGCTTCTCGGTCATACGCTTCTCCCCCACATAGAGTAAACACATCCCGTTCCCCCGCCGACCGGCCGCGCGCGACGGCCGCCGTGTGGAGACTGGTCGGCCGGGGAACGGGGAGACTCTTCTGAGAGCGTCAGGCGACGGCCTGACACGTCGTCCCCAGCACCACTATACGCGGTTGCGCCGTCGCATGCGCTGAATCCGGCTTCGCCTGGTTTTTCCGGGGCGCAACACGCGCTATAGCGCGGGGAACGCCGGGGTCGAGAGGACGGTCTGATCGTCGAGGATGGTCATGGCCTCGTAGCCGTGGCCGACGAGTCGCGTGGTCCACGCCGGCCCATGCCGGCCCATCGCGTAGGCGGCCGTGGCGTAGGCGTCGGCCGTCGCCAGGTCCGGCCCCACGATGGTGACCGACAGGACGCCGCCGGCCGGTTGTCAGCTGTGCGGGTCGACGATGTGGGCTCCCCGCTCGTACGCGCCGGAGGTGGCGATCGCCAGGTCGGTGGCCGCGATCACCGCCGCCACCTTGTCGCGTAGGGTCGGGTGCTGGATGCCGACGCGCCAGGCGGACGCGGGGGTCGGGCATCCCCGCACGCGGACGTCGCCGCCCGCGTTGACGCTGTAGGCGCCCGCGCCGGCCGCTTCCAAGAGACGCGCCGCGCGCTCCACGGCCCACCCCTTGACCAGGCCGGAGGGGTCCACGGCCCCGAGGCGTAGCGCGTCGTCCCCGACGCGTTCCCATTGCCACAGAAGCGCGGCCTCGACGTCGAAGTAGCCGTTGGTCTCCTCGCGCAACTCCGCGCAGCGCGCGAGGACGGCGCGGACGTCGGGGTGGACGTCGGCCGCCGCCAACTCCCCGCGGTTGAGCCGGCTGATCTCGCTGTCACGTCGGTATGTGCTGAACGTGGCGTCCACCCAGAGCAGCCAGGCGAAGGCCCGGTCGAGCGCCGCGGGGTCGACATCGGGGCCGCGTACGTCGATCCCGATCGGCATCCCCATGATATGCTCCACGCGGCGCTGCCCCGGTATCCCGGTCGGTGTGCCCTTGACGGTGGCGTTCATAGGCCTACAGTTTATGGTGGCGTTCATGGGTCTACAGGGTGTGGGCTTTGTGGGCGCTGGCGACCGCCGCTTGCAGCGACTGGGCGTAGGCGTCGCTGGTCAGCGTGGCCCCCGACACCTCGTTGATGGTGGCGCTCTGGGCCTGTAGGGCCTCCTGACGGAGCATCGGGACGGCCTGCTCGTTGATGAACGCCGAGCGCGACCGTTCGGTGGGCGCGGAGGCCTGGACATCCGTCAGGCGCTTCCCCTTCACGACGATGGCGACCTGTACCGGCCCCCACTCCATGTCCACGCTTGGTCCCGTATATCTATATGTGGCTGTCTTGGCGGGCGCTTTGCGCGTCGCGGTCCCGTGCCTCGTGGGGGTGGCGGTCGGCCGTGTGGTCGCGACCGTCGCGGCGGTCGGCTGGCGCGTGGCGGCCCATGTGCCGCCGACCGGGATGGCGACCGCGGCGGTCGCGAGAAGAGCGGGGATCGCGCGATGTTTTTTCATGTCTGTCCGGTCCTTCCGTGTCTCAGTTGGTCTATTCTTAGCGTCTAATCTGTTACAGGGCGAAGCGTTCGGTGTGGATGTGGCGGGGCGGTACCCCGACGCGGCGAGCGTTGCGCTCGACCGCGCGCATCATCGCCGGCGGCCCGCACACGTAGACCTTGCGCGCGGCGATGTCGGGGATCAGCGCGCGCAGGTGCTCGGACGAGAGCAGGCGCGCGCCCGCGGGGTCGTTGTGGTCTCCGAGCGCATAGTAGAGCGCAATGCCGCGCTCACGCGCGAGCCGGTCGAGTTCGTCGCGGAAGACGATGTCGTCGTCGCTCAGCGCGCGGTAGACGAGCGCGAGGCCGCCGGGATCGCCGTCCGCGCGCGCCATCTCCTCGGCGAGAGCGCGGATCGGCGTGATGCCGACGCCGCCCGCGATGAGGACGACTTTGTCGCGCCGGCGCGCCGCGTCGGTGAAGACGCCGAAGGGACCCTCCGCGACGACACGCGTGCCCGGCGCGATCGCGCCGACACGGCCGGTGAAGTCGCCCAGAGCCTTGACGCTGACCCGCAGCGAGCGGCCGTCGGGCGCCGCCGACAGCGAGAACGGGTGAGCCTCCCACCACAGTCCGCGCGCGAGGAAGCGCCACAGGAAGAACTGGCCCGCGCGCGCGTCGAGCCGGTCGAGGTGGCGGCCGGTGATGCGCAACGAAACCACGCCCGCGCCTTCCTGCGTCACCGTGGCGACCCGCATCCCGTACCACCATCCATGAAAGATCGGCAGGGCGAGCCGGAACAGCACGAGCAGCGCCAGCGTGACCACGTACAGCGCCGTCCAGTAGGCGGAGGCGACATGGTTCGCGGAGAGTTCGTTGCCGGTCGGGACCTGGTGGACCCAGGCCAGCGCGATGCCCGCGTAGACGGTGAGGTGGACGAGGTGCCACGCCTCGTAGCGCAGGCGTCGGCGCACTATCACCAGCGAGGTAACGACGACGGCGACCATGAGCGCCGTTCCGACGGTCGCCGCGACCATGCCCGTGTAGCTGGTGAGCAGCGCCGCGACCTCGCGCGGGATGCCGATGCGATCGTTCAGGGCGTAGCCGATGGTGATGAACACGACGTGCGCCAGGATAAAGTAGAGACATACTTTGCCGTTGAGGCGGTGCCAGACGGTCAGACGATCGAAGCCCGCGAGCCGTTCGAGGGGGGGCAGCCGGGCCAGCAGCAGGACCTGGAGCAGCGCGAGGTAGGCGCCGAGCAACCCCGTGAGGCGTCCCAGGCTCGTGAGCAGATCGCCCATTCCGTGTACGGCGGAGATGTTTCCTCCAGCCGCCCACAGCCAGACGATCGCCGCCGCGTTGGCGACGACGACCGTCCAGAGCGCCCCCGCCGTGGCCGCGCGATAGCCGCGGCGACGTGAGCCCTGGGCGCGCGGGGGCACGAGGGCGCCCCGCGTGGTTTCGACGAGACTTGCGTCCATCACCTTTTATCCCGCGTCACTTGTCGGTTCACAACAGTTCCTTTGCCGTTGATGCGCACATGTTCACGGAGTGTAGGGGGCGCGTATGACAGAACGATGACAACCTGATGGTCGGGCGGGGGAAGAGGTAGTACTCTTCCCCCGCCCATTCTTGCCCTTGCCGACCGCGAGGATAGGGCGGCTAGATGCTGGCCGTCCCCGTCGTGGAGGGCGACGCGCCGCTCGGGGCGGAGCCGTTCGCGCCGCCCGTCGCGCCATCGGCGCCATCCCCTCCGACACCGCCGTGCCGGCCGACGCCGCGGCCCGCGCCCATCGGCGCGACGACGATGCGCTGGGCTGACAGGGTCTTACCGTCGCTCGACAGCGTGCCCTCCGCCACGATGTACGTGTTCGTCGTCACCGTCGAGGCCGACGCCGCGCCGCCGTCGGCGGTGGTGTAGGTCGTGCTCCCCGTGGTGGCGACGGTGTATGTCGCCTGGCCGAAGCGGCCCGTCACGGTGTATGACGAACCGCTCACGGCGGTGACCCGGCCCGCCACGCGCGGGACCTGGATGGTCACGCGCACGGCGGTCAACGATCCGTCTCCGTTGGCCGTCCCCTCGGCCACGACCGCCGTCCCCGACGCGATAGTCGAGAGGGGGGCGCTCTGTCCGGCCTTCTGATAGCGCGTCGAACCTGTCACGGTGACGGTGCGCGTGGTCCCGTCGAACCCGGTCAAGGTGAGGGTCGAGCCGTTGACGCCCGTGACGACGCCGGCCACGCGCGGCAGCACGATCGTCACGCCGGTCGCGTCGATGGTCGTCGCGGGGGCGCCCGTGCCCGTGCCCGTGCCCGTGCCCGTGCCCGTGGTCGAGCGTCGCACGGCGATAATCGAGCCGGGCTTGACATCGGAGAGCGAGGCGGTCGTCCCTGCCTCGGTGTAGGCGGTGGTCGCGCTCACCTGCACGGTGACTGTCTGGCCGCCCTGGCCCGTGGCCGCGATCGTGTTCCCGTTCACGCTCGTGACGGTGAGACCGCGGCCGTAGCCGGCGCCGCCGTGGCGGCCGCCGTAGCCGCCAGGGCCGTAGCCGCCGTAGCCTCCTCGGCGGCCGCCGTGGCCGTACCCGTTGCCGCCGGGCGTGACCGTGCCGGGCGCGCTGGCGACGCCCCGGTTGGCCAACGGCGCGGTCGAGACCGATAGCGCCTGGCCGGCGGCCGTTGCCGCCGCCGGGCCCGTCCCGGTAGCGGCCGACGCCGCCACAACGCCCCCGGCGACGAGGCCGCCCGCGAGCAGCGATATCTTTGCGAGTCGTAACATGTCTGCGTCCTTTTCTATGTCTATAGTTTGCCATCGTGTCGTCCGTGTCGTCCGTGTCGTCGCGCGTGGGATAGAGCGCTGAGGGGGTCCGCGCGGGGACGGTCCCCGCGGCGGGGCGCCCCCGGCGGGGGTGGGGATGCGCTTCGCTTTCGTGTCCATATCCTTCCTCACCCTTCCTCCCGTTCGGTCAGGCGCCGTGGGAGAATCTCTAGCGGCTCCATCCCGCCTCAGCACACCTCACAGCTTAGAGGCGTCCTATGACCGCCTCGTGATACGGAGATGACAAATTGATGACAGGGCCGCGGGAGGCCGGCGGGGAGGGAGGCGGGCGGCGTATCATCAAATTGTCATGAACGCGCGCTATGCTCCCAACTATCGCGTGCGCCATCATGAGTCGGCGCACTGACCGGGAGATGCGGAGCGACCGCGGGAAGGGAAGAACGATGCACGTTCTGGTCGTCGAGGATGACCGCGCGCTGGGCGATTTGCTGCGGCGCGGGCTGACGCAGGAACTCCACGTCGTCGACGTGGCCCACGACGGTCAGGATGGCCTGGAGCGGGCCGAGAGCGGGGCCTACGATGCCTTGATCCTCGACCTCATGCTACCGCGTCTGGATGGCCTGGAGATCGCCCGCGGCCTGCGCGCCGACAATAACCGCGTGCCCATCCTGATGCTGACCGCTCGCGACGCCCTGCACGACCGCCTGCGAGGCTTCGACGCCGGCGCCGACGACTACCTTTCCAAGCCGTTCGCCTTCCAGGAATTGCTGGCGCGCCTGCGCGCGATAACGCGGCGGGTCGGCGCGCCTGTCGAGGACGACCGCCTCGTGGTCGGGGATCTGGTGTTGGACCGCCGGGCGCACGAGGTGACGCGCGCGGGCCAGCCTCTCGACCTCTCGCCCAAAGAGTTCGCCCTGCTCGAGTATCTAATGCGCCATCCGGGCCAGGTTCTCAGCCGCACGCTGATTCTGGAACGTGTGTGGGACTACAGTTTCGACTCCTTCGCCAATGTCGTCGACGCCACGATCCGCCGCCTACGTAGGGCCGTGGACGAGGGCTTCGAGCGACCCCTGATCCACACCGTCCGCGGTGTCGGCTACAAGATCAAAGAGTGACGGCGATAGGGCAAGATCAAAGAGTGATGGCGATGGGGAACGGGAGAGGGTGATGCTAGGGAGACGGCAGTGGCGTAGGCGACAGGGCGATCCCGACGAGGTATCGCTGCGTCGGGTCGGCCGCCGCCTCGCGGCGCTGACGGTTGGTCTGCTGTCCGCGCTCCTGCTGGCCCTGGGCGTCGTCACCTATGTGACGGTGCAGCATGCCCAGATAACATCCCTCCAGGACACGTTGCGCGGGCGCCTGCAACATCCGCCTCACTTTCTCCTCGACGTCCTGCGCGTCGACCAACCTCTCTCTCAGCCGCTCCCCGCCAATGCCGGGCCGCCGGGCGCGTTTCAGGATAGAGACGGCGTCTTCTTCGCCGTCGTCGATGCGCGCCTGACCCTTCTGGGGGGCGCCGGGCCGTCCGGACAACCGCTGTTCGATCGCGACGCCGCGCGGAAGGCGTTGCGAGAGGGCATGGACTGCTGCGCCCGACAGACGCGCGGAGGCCAAGATTATCTCATCTACAGCCAGGCGTTCGCCGCCGACGCGGGACCCGCGCTGGGGGTGATCCAGGCGAGTATCTCGGAAGGGCAGTACGATGCCGGCCTCCATGCCCTCTTGCGGGGCTTGCTCATCGTCAGCGCGCTGGGCCTCGTCGCCTCCGCCGGCATCAGTAGCGTGCTGGCGCGCCGCGCCTTGCGGCCTATTCGGGCCGCGCTGCGCCGCCAGCGCGACTTCGTGGCCGACGCCGCGCACGAGTTGCGCACCCCCCTGACTATCATGCGGACCGCGACCGAGCTTGGTTTGGCGGCCGGGGCGCTGCCCGATCTTCAGGCCTCGGCGGAGCAGACGTTGGTCCAGAACGCCCACCTGACGCGCCTGGTCGACAGCCTCTCGTTGCTGGCCCGCGCCGACAGCGGGGTCGTGACCGTGGAGCGCCAGCCCGTCGACCTGACACGGCTGGCGGTCGAGACCGCGGGCGGCATCGCGGTCCTGGCCGAAGAGCGCAATGTGCGCCTCCGCGTCGAAGCGCCGGAGGGGACGCGCGTGCTGGGCGACGCCGGACGCCTGCGCCAATTACTCCTGATCTTGCTCGACAACGCCCTCAGATATACCCCGGACGGCGGGGCCATCACCGTGAGCGTGGAGCGGCACGGTGGGCAGGCGCGGCTCCAGGTGCGCGATACAGGGCCGGGCATCGCTCCCCATGACCTGCCGCGTCTGTTCGAGCGCTTCTACCGCGCCGACCGCGCGCGGACAGGGGAGGGGACCGGGCTGGGCCTCTCCATCGGACGCTGGATCGCGGACGCGCACGGGGGCGGTATCACGGCCGCCAATGATCACGGCCACGGCGCCGTTTTCACCGTTACGCTGCCGTCGATCGCGTAGCTGGCGCCGTGCGTCGTCCTGGTAGGACGCGAGACGGTCGAGGATGCCGGGTTACACTGCCGTCGATAGCGTAGCTGGCGCCGTGCGAGGCCGTGCGGCGGATCCATGACCGACAGCCCGCGCATCGCCGGCGCGTTATCCCGACAGGCCCAGGCGGGGCCGCGGGTCGCCGATGAGGAGTTCGCGCAGGCGCCGCTGCAGGCGATAGCGGTCGCCACGCCGCAGGAAAACGGCGTCGTCGGGAGCCCGTTTGACCGTGACGCGCGCCCCCGACGCGGGCAGCGCATGCACGAGCCCATCGGCCAGGAGCACCCAGGTAGGGGCGTCGGTGGTCACGCGCAGGGTCACGGACTCGTCGGCCGCGATCACGAGAAGCGACGGTGGACCCGATTGGGGGGCGATAGCGGTCACCGCCAGCGACGGCGTGGCGGGATGGATGATCGGGCCGCCGGCCGAGCGTGTGTACGCGCTGGAGCCCGTCGGCGTCGCCACGATAACGCCATCGGCCCAGACCGTCCCATAGTCCCAATCGCCGAACGTCACATCCACGCGGATCGGGCCGGAGCTGACGCCGCGCGCGACGACGATGTCGTTGAGCGCCAGCGTCTCCGCGGCCCCTTCTACCTCCGTCTCGCCGTCGTCCGGTCCTCTCTCCACCTCCGCCGCCAGCATCAGGCGCTCGTCGCGCCAGCACTCGCCGCGCAGGTAAAGGGGAAGGGTCGTGGCGACCTCGTGCGCCTCCACCTCGGCCAGCTGGCCCAGGCGGCCCAGTTGGACCGGGAGCAGCGGGATGCCGAGCGGCGCGCACAGGCGCGCCGCCCCCAGGATCGAGCCGTCGCCTCCGACGACGACGGCGAGTTCGTGGCCCCGCAACGCGGCCGGGTTGAGATCGCGGAGCGAGAGGGCCCGCGCGACCCCCGCCGTGATCGGCGGGATCTCGGCGGCGAGACGTGCGGCCACCTCGGCCGCGCCCGCCTTCGCCGGGTAGTAGAGAACGGCGACCGACGCCGCTGCCGCGTTCAAATCTTGTATTCCTCCTGTCACCTCCAGTGTATCGCGCACGCGACGCGCCCTTAGATCTTGCGTAGCATGACCATATCCTGGCCGCCCACGTTCATGTGCGGCGCCAACCTGTGCGTCTACTTGTCGATGAACGCATCGACCGGCAGCCCAAATCGCTGGGAGAGTCGTTTAACGTGCGCGAACGCCAGCGGGCGCTTGCCGGACAGGACTTCGGACGCGATCGACGGCGTGCCGAAGAGTGGCGCCAGGTCCTTCCTCGCCAGGCGATATCTCCTGATAGGCGATCCATCCGCGTACCAGTGAACTTCTCTGGGGAGGAGCGTTATTATAGGAGTAGACCGCGCGGGTAGCGTAGCTGCCCTTTTGGTAGATACGCGCGACTGTAGCACAAAGGATTCTTATGACCAAGACCGAGAACGCCTCCCAGGCAGCGCGGGCTCCCCAGGCGGTCACGCGCAAGAGCGAAAACTTTTCCGAGTGGTACACCGACCTCGTGCGCAAGGCCGAGCTCGCCGACTACTCGCCCGTGCGCGGCTGCATGATCATCCGCCCCTACGGCTACGCGCTATGGGAGAACGTGCAGCGCGCCCTCGACGACATGATCAAGGCGACCGGCCACCAGAACATGTATTTCCCGCTGCTCATCCCGCGGTCCTTCCTGGCCAAAGAGGCCGAGCACGTCGAGGGCTTCGCGCCCGAGGTCGCCTGGGTCACGCATGCCGGGGGCGAGGAGCTCGAGGAGCCGCTGGCCATCCGCCCCACCTCCGAGACGATCATCTGCTCGACCTACGCCAAGTACATCCAGTCCTGGCGCGACCTGCCCGTCCTCATCAACCAGTGGGCCAACGTGATGCGCTGGGAGTTGCGCACGCGCTTCTTCCTGCGCACGACCGAGTTCCTGTGGCAGGAAGGGCACACCTTTCACGCCACGCCCGAGGAGGCGGCCGAGGAGACGAGCACGATGCTCGACGTCTACGCCACGCTGGCCGAAGAGTGGCTCTCCATCCCCGTCATCAAGGGGCGTAAGACCGAGGCCGAGAAGTTCGCCGGAGCCGACTATACCGTCTCCATCGAGGCGATGATGGGCGACGGCCGCGCCTTGCAGGCCGGCACCTCGCACAATCTAGGGCAAAACTTCACGCGCGCCTACGACATCGAGTTTCAGGACAAAGACCTGACGCGCAAAAACCCCTGGCAGACCTCGTGGGGGCTCTCGACGCGCGTCATCGGCGGGATCATCATGGCCCACGGCGACGAGACCGGCTTGATCCTGCCGCCGCGCGTCGCGCCCTACCAGGTCGTGGTCGTCCCGATCTTCCGCGAGGACGAGGAGCGGGCGTCTGTCGCGGCGGCGATCGAGGACCTGCTGGCGACGCTGCCGCGCGAGGTGCGCGTCCACGTCGATTGGCGCGAAGAGACCCCCGGCTACAAGTACAACGATTGGGAGCTCAAGGGTGTCCCGGTGTGTATGGAGGTCGGGCCCAAGGACGTGCGGAAGGGGCAGGCCGTGTTGGCGCGCCGCGACACGCGCGCCAAGGAGTTCGTCCCCGCCTCGGAGTTGTCGACGCGCGTGCCGGCCCTGCTCGACGAGGTGCAGCGCGACATGTACGCGCGCGCGCTAACCTTCCGCCAGGAAAGGACACAACGCCTCGACGACTACGCCGGCCTGCTAGCGGCCTTCAACGGCGACGAAGCCAACACCTTCGTGGAGGCGCACTGGTGCGGCAAGCCCTCCTGCGAGGCCAGGGTCAAGGAGGATACGAAGGCGACGATTCGCAACATCCCCTTCGACATGCCCGAGGAGCAGGGCCTTTGCATCGTCGACGGCGCCCCCGGTATCGGCCGCCGCGTCGTCTTCGCCAAGGCGTACTAGCGGCCGGAAAGACCTTTTAGAGTTGTGAGTGAGAGGGATCACGTCGCGTACATGCTGGGGCTGGAGCGGTATGCCTATGGCGACCGCGACCTGGAGCGGTACGCGCGGCTGCACGAGACGGCCCGCATCCTGGCGGGGCGGGAGGACGGCGAGGGGGTGGCGCTGCACGCGGCGGCGCGGCTCTCCGTCGTCGACCGCGCGCTGGCCGCGCTGCTCGTCCCCGCGGTCCATGAGTGCGCGTCGGTGGGAGCGCCCGTCGCGTGGCCGCGCCTCTCCGACGAGGCGTACTTCGCGGTGGCCCGCGCGCAGGGCCGGTTGGCCGACTTCCTGACCTTTTGGGGTCCGTTCCTCGTGCCTGAGTCGACGGGTCTGGCCGACGCGCGTAAGCGACACCGCCTGGTGGGCACGTACCTGCAAGGGCTCCCGGAGGGCGACGAGCGCGCGGGCGCGCGCGTGGCCGTGCTCTCCCTATTCGAGGGAACGGAGGAGCAGGCCGCTGTCGCGCTCGCCTTTTGCAACAATCTGCACGCCGCAGACCCCCTGGCCGACGCGGCGCTGCACGAGGGGGCCGCGGCGCGGCTATTGTGGGCGGCGGAGAGCGGCGAACTCGCGCGCTACCGCAACGAGTACGTCGATCTCGCGGCGCAGGTCGTCGCCGCGCTCGGTCGCTGGGGCGTCGTCGCCGCCCACCCCCATCTGGAAAGGCTCTTGCGTCATCCGCCCACGAACTTCACCCCTGTCGCCCGCGCCCACCTCCGCCGCGCCGTGCTGCAGTTAGGGGACACAACATAATTCATGTGTACCCGGACGGTACGGCCGTGACGGAGAGGCGCGCCATGACCGAGGCGAAAGAGCGCGCCGAGGCGATGGGGACAATGGCCGCGCCTCGTCGAGTTGCGCCAGAGTCACGTTGCTGACCCCGACGTGGCGAATCGTCCTCTTCGCTCCTCCGCGCATGTGTCCGCCATGGTGGCCAGTAAGTCGGCCAGTAGGACACCGGAGCCCTCCGTCTACCTACGCGCGGCAGCCAGCAGCCGACCACTCCTCGGCGGTCAGGACGTTCGCCTGACGCGGGAACACCTTGCCGAGCAAGACGCGGTGGACCTCGTCGTCCCCGTCGGCACAGCAATCGGAGAGCACGGTGAGGCGATAGTCCAGGTCCGCGGCGTAGCGGAGCGTGGACAGGACCACGCCGCTCGTCGCGATGCCGGACAGGACCAGATGGTCGATAGCCTGCGCCCGCAGCACCACGTCCAGGTCGCTCCCGGCGAAGGCGCTGACCCGCCGCTTCGTCACGACGATGTCGCCAGCTCGCGGGGCGACCGCCGGGTGGATGGCCGTGGCGTCATGGGTCTCCTCCATCGCTGCCCCCGCATCCCGGATCGCGGCAAAGCTCCGATTGCGTGCGCTGATCTCGGGATATCCTTCTCGAAACCGAACCACCACATAGATCACCGGGAGCGCGGCCAACCTGGCCGCCGCGATCGCGGCGGTTAGCCGGTCGAGCACGTGTGGTGTCCCTCCGGCGCGCTCGACGATCCCGCGTTGGACGTCCATCACCAGCAGCGCGCCGCGTGCGGACGACATAGAGCCGGCCATGACTACCCTCCTATCACGTATTGTCGCGTCGTAAAAGCGTCACACGATGTGGTTTGGACGGTTGAAAGAGGACGGCGCGTGGGCCGCTCACGACAGGGCGGCGGTGAAGGGGGCGACGTCGTCGAAGGGGCCGACGACGGAGAGGCGCAGGTCTTCGGGGCGGGTGACGTCGGCGGCGACGCGTTGCACGTCGGGGGCGGCGACGGCCGCGACGAGGGCGAGCGTCTCCTCGGGCGTGCGCGCGTAGCCGCGCTGCAGGACCGAGCGGCCGTTCCGCACGGCCACGCTGTAGCTGTCTTCGAGCGCCAGCAGGAGCGCGCCCTCGTAGTGGTCGCGCACGCGCTCGAGCTCGTCCGCGCTCACGGGCTCGTCGACGAGCCGCCGCAACTCGCCCATGATCACCTCCAGCGCGCCCGTGGCCTTGGCCGGGGCGACGCCGGCGTGGATGGACAGGCTTCCGTAGTCGCTCATCGTCGCGGCCGACGCGCCCACCGAGTAGGCGAGGCCGCGCCGCTCGCGCACTTCGAGGAACAGGCGCGAACTCATCCCGCCGCCCAGCACCTCGGCGAGGAGCGCGAAGGCCATGTGGTCGGGGTGGTCGAGCGGGACGCCCGGCCCCGCGATGTAGAGGTGGGCCTGCCCGTCGCGGCGCGCGAGGGCCGCCGACGCTCCGCCGGTTGGGTAGACCGCGGGGCGCGCCGTCGGGGCCGGGACGGACGGCCAGCCCGCGAAGAGGTCTTCGGCGCGCCGCGCCACGGCACCGGGGTCGATGTTGCCCGCCACCGAGAGCACCACGCGCTCCGGCGCGTAGTGCGTAGCCATGTAGCCGTGCAAGGCGTCCCGCGTGACGGCGGCGACGGTGTCGCGCGACCCGATGATGGGCCGCCCGAGGGGGTGGCCGCCCCAGATCAGGCGCTGCAATTGGTGCGCCCCGACGACGGTCGGGACGTCCTCGCCCTGCGCGATCTCTTCGACGATGACACCCTTCTCGCGCTCGATCTCGGCCTCGTCGAGCAGGGGGGAACGCAGCATGTCGGCAATGAGGTCGAGCCCCACGTCGATGTGGCGACTCGGCACTTTCGTGTAGTACGAGGTCACCTCGCGCGAGGTGCTGGCGTTGAGCCGGCCGCCCAGACGCTCGATCGTGTCGGCGATTATCTGCGCCGTCGGCCGCCGCTTCGTGCCCTTAAAGAGCATGTGCTCGAGGAAATGTGAGATCCCGGCGTCGGGGTCGTCCTCGTAGCGCGAGCCCGTCCCGATCGTGGCGACGACGGTGGCCGAGTACGTGGCAGGCAGGGGGTGGAGCGCCAGGCGCAAGCCGTTGGGCAGGGTCGTCAGGATGGTCTCTGTCATACTGGATAGTGTACCCCCGCCTCTTGCATAACCTAAAGAGGGTCTCATGAGCGATCAGACGCGCCTCATTTCGTTCCTTACGCTGCTCCTGGCGGTCGTGATTCCATCGATCGCTCTGTTCCTGTTTGATAGCGGCAAAGACGTCGCTCGCCTCCTCTTCGCCCTCGTCCTCGTGATCGGCTACGGTACTATCCTGATGCGCTGGCTGTGGCCTCTCTTGATACGGTGGCGCGCGCGGCGACAGCAGCGCTAGCGTCGCATCGCGGGCGGTAGTCGCATCGCGGGCGGTAGGAGGTCGGCGATGCGCGCCATCATCGCCGCGCGCGCCCGGGCGTCGGCCTCCGCGCGCGCGACGCCGTGGACGCGCTTGAGCGTGAAGGGCGGTCCGAAGCGCGCCACCGCGACGCCCTCATCCTCGTAGATCCCGACGGGGAGGAGCTGGACGCCGCCGGCGCTGAGTAGCGTTGTGAGCGTCCCCGTTCCGGGCAGCGCGGGCGAGAGATGGCGATGATGCCCGTGGTGGCCTTCGGGAAAGAGGAGCGCGACGCGCCCGCGTCCGCGCGGCGGCGGGAGCACGGTCTGCAGCAAGCGCAGCACGGCCGTCCCGCGCCCGGTGTAGTCGGGATGTTCCATCGGCATGGGGATCATGTCCCAGGCGACGGCGATGCGCGCGAACAGCCAGCGCGTGCCCGGTAGGTCGACCGGCCGTCCGCCGAGCGGAATGGTGACGCGGTCGATGACCGTGACGCGGATTTGCTCCCCGCGCCGCCGCCACACGCCCCGCGCGACGAGCGCCCCGGCGTAGCCGATCCACAGGCCGGGCCGCTGGTAGTGGTTGGCCACGATCAGCAGGGGACCATCGGGCGGGATGTGCTCCGCGCCCTCGATACGCGGCGCCGGTGTGGTGGCGTCCAGCAGCGTCGCCGCGTCGTCGGCCAGTGAGCGCCGCCGCAGGCGCAGCATCGAGCCCGCGATCTCGGCCAGCAGCGGCGCGGGCGGCAGGTGCGTTCGGCCAAGGTTCACCTGTTCACCGGTAGGCGCGCCCTTTCCACGACGCGCCGCGCCGGCCGACGACGCGCCAGAGCGAGTCGAGGGTGATCAGGCCGAACAGCCCGACCCCGAGCGGATACAGCGCGGCGTAGGCCGCTGGAACCCCGAAACGACGGTACCACGGCACGAGCCCGGCGACGCTCACGAGATAGCCAAGGGCCGCGAGCGCCAGCGACGACGCGTGTCGTTCGCGCCGCGCCGCTGCTCGGGCGAGGAGCGGCAGGGTCGTCCCGAGCGCCGCGCTATAGAGGGCCGTTCCGGGTAGGCGGCGCGGGTCGTCGAGGACGTAGCGTGCGGCGTTCTTGCGGAAGCCCTCCCACAGTTCTCGCAAGCTCCCGTACATGCGCACCTCCACCAGGCTCTCGCCGCGGCAGAGGCGGTAGGGTACGCCCTCCCGCGCCAGGGCGCGGGCCAGGGCGGCGTCCTCGATGACCGAGCCGCGGATCGCGCTGTGTCCGCCGACGCGGGCGTAGGCCTCGCGGCGGAAGAGCATGTATTGTCCGTTGGCGAGGGGCGAGGGGCGTCGGACGCGTCCCTCCGCCGCGCCCCCGTTGACTCGGCGCGGCGAGACGCCGGCAAAGAGGACAGCATAGGCCAGGGGCAATAACAGCCGCTCGGCGAACGTCTCGCAGCGTTGGCCGGTCATCAGGGAGAGGGCTCCCAGTTCGCGGGCCTCGGCGTAGGCGATGGCGGCGCGCAGCGAGGTCGGCGCGTGGACCGTGTCGGCGTCGGTAAACAGCAGCCACGCGCCGCTAGCCGCGGCCATGCCCTGGTGGCACGCGTAGGCCTTCCCCGTCCAGCCCTCGGGGAGCGGCAAGCCCCGCACGACGCGCGCCCCTCCCGCCGCGGCGACGGCGGCGGTCGCGTCGGTCGAGTTGTCGTCGACCACGACGACGTCGTAATCGGGGTAGGCGAGGGCGCGCAACGACGCGAGCAGCGCGGGCAAGCGTCGCTCCTCGTCGCGCGCGGGCACGACGACCGTGACCCGCGGCCACTCCGTCCGCTCCTCCAGCGACGGCGGTAGGACGGGCAGCCCCCTATAGTGGCCCCACGAGAGAGGCCCCGCGACGGCTTGCGCGGCCAGCGCGCGCATGTAGGGCGAGAGGTTCATATGTGCGTCGGCAGTCCCTTGATGTCGATGATGCGCGTTTGGTGAGTAGGGTATGAGTAACTCTTAATCTCTATACGATTGGCTGTCAAGGTATCGAGGGGCTACAATGCAGCATGCCGGGTCCCAAGTTCCACTTTTCCGGCTTTGCCCCTATTCAATCATTATGGTGGCGCCATATCGACAATATCGACTCTAATCGCCTTTTGGCCGTGTTAGCCGCCGCCCAAACCTTTTTGGGTGTGCGCGTGTTGGCGCGCATGGCTCGTGGGGCGGGCGAGCGACCGATCGTGGCGGGCGACGACGACGGCCGCCCGGTTGGAGACGAGCGGGTGTCGGTCGTCGTGCCGGCGCTTGACGAGCGCGACCGGCTCGGGCCATGCCTCGACGGGCTGGTCGCGCAAGGGGCTGAGGTCGGGGAGATCGTCGTCGTCGACGGCGGCTCACGCGACGGAACACAGGGGCTCGTACGCGCCTACGCGGCGCGCGACCCGCGCGTCCGATTGATCGACGCAAGCCCCGTGCCGGACGGCTGGAACGGGAAGGCCTGGGGCCTACAGGTCGGGCTGGAGCGGGGCGGCCCCTCCACCGAGTGGGTCCTGACGATCGACGCCGACGTGCGCCCCGCACCGGGGCTGGCGCGGGCGCTGCTGGCGCGGGCGCGCGAGGCCGGCGTGCCGGCCCTGAGCGTGGCGACGGCGCAAGAGGTGGTGGGGCTGGGTGAGGGGTTACTGCATCCCGCCCTGCTGGCGACCGTGGTGTACCGCTTCGGCCCGCCGGGTCGCGCCGTTCGGCGCGTCGGCGACGTGCAGGCCAACGGGCAGTGCTTCCTGGCGCGGCGCGACGCATTGGTGGCGTGTGACGCGTTCGCCGTCGCGCGGGCCTCGCGGTGCGAGGATATCACCGTGGCGCGCTGCCTCGTCGCCACGGGCCACGCCGTCGGCTTCTACGAGGCGGAGGGCCTCGTCGCCGTGCGTATGTACGAGGGCTGGCGCGAGACGTGGCGCAATTGGCCGCGCTCGCTGCCGATGCGCGATCGATACACGCGCTGGGGCAGCCTCGTGCGGCTGAGCGAGGTCGTGCTCGTGCAGGCGGCGCCGCTGCCGCTAGGTATACTCTTGGTGAGGCGGTTATTGGTGAGGCGG
>JAABUO010002760.1_pt1 | contig 21238 bp, 19 predicted proteins | sample 5559291 | NCBI WGS metagenome assembly JAABUO01 (sample SAMN10711878, study PRJNA513372) | rock metagenome | isolation source: Antarctica rocks | place: Antarctica: Victoria Land, Finger Mt sud
TTTAACGCTTTCATGACTTGACCCGTCAGGAAGCCTTTGCTTTTGTCGTTGCCGGCTTTGATTTTGGCGACAACGTCCGGGTTTGCCGAAAGGACGCGGTCTACTTCGGCGGTGACGGCACTGTCATCGGAGACGGCGGCGAGGCCGCGGGCGTCAATAATGGACTGCGGGGCCGTACCCGTTTCGAACATCGCGGCGAGAACGGTCTTGGCGCTGGTGTTCGTAATCTTGCCGGTGTCTCGGAGTGTAATCAGCTCGCGCAGAGACGCGGGGGTGACTTTCGTTTCGGTGATGTCCTGGCCGGAAGCGTTCAAAAGCTTTGCCAAATCGCCCGTGACATAATTGGCGATGGCTTTGGCGTCGGTCCCGGCGGCGGCTTCCTCGAAGTAGGCGGCAAGCGGGCGGGAGGCGGTCAGGATGGCGGCGTCGTAGGGGCGCAGGCCGTAGTCGGCGACAAAGCGCTCGCGCTTGGCGTCGGGCAGCTCCGGCAGAGCGGCGCGGGCTTCGTTGACCACCGCGTCGTCAAAGTGCAGGGCAACTAAATCCGGCTCCGGGAAGTACCGATATTCCTGTTCTTCTTCTTTAAAGCGCATGTGGTAGGTTTCGCCCCGCAAATCGTTCCATCCCAGCGTTTCCTGGCGCACCGCTTCGCCGTCGTTTAAAAGCTCCGACTGGCGCTCGACTTCGTACAAAACGCCTTTATAAACGGACTTGAACGAGTTGAGATTTTTAATCTCGGTCTTGACCCCGACGCCGGATGTCCCGGCGGGCCGAATGCTTAAATTTGGCTCGGCCCGCAGGTGTCCTTCTTCCATCTTGCCGTCGGAGACGCCGAGATAGACCAAAATCGAGCGCAGCTTCTCTAAGTAGGCGCGGGCCTCGTCGGCGGACGTCAGATCGGGCGGAAACTCGGTGACGATCTCCATCAGCGGCACGCCCGAGCGGTTGTAATCCACTTCGCTTTCGTTGCCGCCCGCGTGAATGAGCTTGCCCGTGTCTTCTTCGAGATGCACCCGTCGGATATGGATGCGCTTGGAAGTGCCGTCTTCCAGGTCAATGTCTAAGTAGCCGCCGACGCCGATGGGGTTCTCGTACTGCGAGATTTGATAACCTTTCGGCAAGTCCGGGTAAAAGTAATTCTTCCGGGCAAACACGCAGTCTCTTGACACTTCGCAGTGCAGTGCCAATGCTGTTCGCAGCACAAGCTCCACGGCCTTGCGGTTCATCACCGGCAGCGAGCCGGGCAGGCCTAAACAGACTGGGCAGGTGCGCGTGTTCGGTGCGCCGCCGAACTCATTGGCGCAGCCGCAGAACATCTTGCTTTGGGTCAAAAGCTCGGCATGGCATTCCATCCCGATCACAGGTTCATAAGTAGTCATAAATCACTTCTCAATAATTAGTTTTGTCAGATCAGTTGAGCGAGTCAGGCAGTTTGGCAAGAAAAGTATTTAATGCCGATAGGGCATCACTAAACGACACAAACAATGCGCCCTGCTGGGTGCGATGGGCGATTGAATTGCGGTAGTCACGAACTAAATCCAGCCTGAGCCGTAGTGGCTGCTCCAGAGAAATGCTTTCTAGTTGCAGGACGCGGCTAATGAGCCAGTCCACTTTGGGCTTCTCGGGAACCCGAACGTGCGGATTTGTTGCCAGGTGGTCTTTGAGAATGCCCTCAAATTCTGCGTACAGGCGTATAAAGTAGGTTTGCTCGGCATTACGGCTGGCTTCCGTCAAGTCATGCCGCGAGAGGTGTTCAACTTCTACAGAAATGGCCTGCCGCTGCCAGTTCCGGTCAACATAAGCCATTGCCTGTCTCACAGCATTAAGCTCTGCTTGCACAGCCCGCAGCCGCCGTATGTAGACATCGCTCAATTAAGCGGCATCGTATCATACGCCCTGACTAGGTCTTGAACCAATAGAATGAAATGCTCTCGATCCCAGGGTTGATGCAAATATATTCCTGAGTCGGTAAGAATCTTCCACTCGCAATTCCATTCTCGTTCGGGGTTTTCGTTTCGAACTAGTCTTACACGATATGAAGTAGGCCAGGCATACATTTCCAGTACGCCTCGGCCGAAATAATTTCGTCCGATAGGTTCTAAACGCACCTCGCCATCAGGAGTTCTGATGCTCCAGAGTATCACGTCGTGGTGTCCTACCCTTGACGCTTCTCTTTCCTCTGATTCCAGCCGACTAAAAGACCACCCTTGTTCCTGGCGTATCCATACGTCAATTTGCTCCCGAAGCGCGTCTATGGTTTGCAGCCACTCCTCGCGCAGGAAAGCATTTACTTTTTTCAGTGCCATTGTTGTCATAGTTTCGTACCGCCTCACTCTGTTATTCTACCTGATGCGCCGCGAAGTTTGCCGTCCGCCACTGGCCGCGGCGGATAGCGAGGCGCAGCAGCAGAAGTCCGGCGTAGGAGCCGATAAATAGGCCGAAGAGGCTGGCTTCCGGGCCGAACGTGCTGCCGGTCAAGAGAAACGGGCCATGCGTATGCCCGGCAAACAGTGTGTTTGGGTCGTTTTCCCACGCGCCCGAGTTCGCGGTGCCGTAGATCGAAGCCTCAAAGAAGTTCCAGCCCCAATGCAGGCCAATCGGCAGCCACAAGCGCCGGGTCAGCAGGTAGGCCGCCGTAAACAGCAGGCCGGTCTCAAACGATAAGAACAGCGGCCCGATTAGCCACTGCGCCGTCGAGAGCTTTTCCACGGGGCTGCCAAGATGCAGCAGGCCAAAGAACAGCGACGACGCAATCAGCGCAGTGCCGGAGCCGTAGCGCCGCTCCAAAGTCTGGAAGATGCAGCCGCGCACAGCGGTTTCCTGGAACACGGCAATGCACAAAAACAGAGCCAGCGGAAGCAGCGGACGGAAGTGCGTGTTGACGCTGCCCATGTGGTAGAGCTTGAACGCACCCATCATGCCGATAATGGCGGAGAATACGCCCCCGCCGATCATTAGCCCAATTGCCGTTTCCGAGAAAAACCCGCGTACCGGCAGGCCGGCGTCAGTCAGTGTCCGGCCCTCGCGCCGGGTCATCAGCGCGTAGCACAAGACGGCGGACACTGCGAGAAAGAACTCGACCGCCAGCCCGCCGCGCTCGCTGTTCGGGTCAATATGCAGATGGACCAGCCAAAAGAGCGCCAGCAGCGGCAGGCCGAGGGCAAGCAGAATTGCTGTGGAAATGCCGACAAAGACAAGTATCTGCGCCACGGGATGCTGCCGCCACTGCCCAACGAGAGGCTGGCGCGGGTCCGGGGCATCAGCATCGGAATGATTTACATTGGAAGAAAGAAGCACGTCAGTCACGCCGCTTTCCGCAAGTGGGATGAGTTGTTCATTGCTGATTTTCCTGCTCCGGCGGCGGATGCAAGCCTGCCGCATGAACATGAGACGGATGCGGCGCACGTCGCTCCGCCCGCAGCATCAAAACATGGTCCGTGAAAGCCTCAAGCTCTGGGTCGTCGAGCTGGATTGCCGCGTCTATCAGTTCTTGGGCTGAGATTTGCGCCTGGACCTGAATCGTGGGCATCGTACACTCTCCTGCTCAAAATACCTCTACTCAACGTGAATATGGCTAGGGCGCTCGATGGTCGCCCGCTGATGGTGCCATTCAGTCGCCTGCTCGTAGGCATGAGCGGCGCGGAAAAGCGTTTCCTCGCCGAATGCCGGGGCCATCATTTGCAGGCCGATGGGCAGGCCATTCGAGAAGCCGCAGGGCAGGGAGATCGCGGGGATGCCGGCCATGTTGGCGGGAATAGTTAAGATGTCGTTGAGCTTCATCTCTAAGGGATCAGAAACCGCGCCGATCTTGAACGCGACCGTTGGCGCAGTTGGAGCGACAATCATGTCGTAGTGAGAAAAGGCTTCGTCGAAGTCGCGCTTGATGAGTGTCCGTACTTTTTGAGCTTTCAAGTAGAACGCATCGTAGTAGCCTGCGGACAGCGCGTAAGTGCCGATCATAATCCGCTGCTTGACTTCCGGCCCGAAGCCTTCCTCGCGGGATTTCTCGAAGAGGTCAACGGCGTTGGTCGCCCGCGCCGTCCGGTGGCCGAACCGGACGCCGTCGTACCGGGCCAAATTAGACGATGCTTCGGCGGGCGCGAGAATGTAGTACGTCGGCAGGGCATACTCGGTGTGCGGCAGGCTGATTTCTTCGGCGACTGCGCCGAGCGACACCATCTGGGCGATTGCCGCGTGGACGGCGTCGGCGACGGCGGAAGTGACGCCCTGCGCGAAGTATTCTTTCGGAACGCCGATTTTGAGGCCCTTCACGTCCTGCGTCAGCGCTTTAGTGTAGTCCGGCACAGCCTGATCAATGCTGGTGCTGTCCATGTGGTCATGGCCGCTCAGGACGTTCATTAAAAGCGCGGCGTCGCGCACGTCTTTGGTGATGGGACCAATCTGGTCCAAAGACGACGCGAATGCGATTAGCCCATAGCGGCTGACCCGGCCATACGTCGGCTTGAGGCCGACGACGCCGCAGAACGCCGCCGGCTGCCGGATGGAGCCGCCGGTGTCCGAGCCGAGCGCCCAGACCGCCTCGCCCGCCGCGACTGCCGCTGTGGACCCGCCGGACGAGCCGCCCGGCACGGTCTCTAAGTTCCACGGGTTATGGGACGTGCCGAACGCCGAGTTTTCGGTGCTGGACCCCATCGCAAACTCGTCCAAATTCGCTTTGCCGACAAACACGCTCCCCGCCGCTTGCAGCTTTTCTACCACAGTGGCATTGTACGGCGGCAGGAAGCCTCGGAGCATCTTGGACGAGCAGGTCGTCTCGATCCCCGTCGTGCAGAGATTGTCTTTCAGCGCCAGCGGAATGCCGGCCAGCGGCGATAGGGTGTCGCCGCGCATCCGGGCGGCGTCCACCGCGTCCGCCTGCGCCTGCGCGACCCCTTCCGTCACCGTAACGTAGGCTTTGACATGGCCTTCCACATCGCCGATGCGGTCCAAGACCGAGTCGGTCACTTCGCGGGCGGAGACTTCGCGGGTCACCAGTTTTTCGGCCAGTTCATGCGCCGTCAGTTCATAAAGTTCCATAGGTAGTTATTTCGTTCTGTCCTGTGCCCTTGCCATAATCTGTGTGATGACTTCGGTTTTTGCTTCGGCGTAGGCGTTCATACCCGGCCAGTCCTGACCCGCAAGTTTCCGCTTTACCTCTTCGTACAACTCCCGGTCTGCACGGTTTGCCCGGAGATGATCGCGGAAAATCAGATAGCGGTTGCTCTCTGGGAACCCAGCGGAAAAGACATGAAGATGAACGTCCTTTTCCGGCGTCCTCAGCATCCGATGCTCATACCATTCCGGCTCGCGCACCCGTAAAACGTAGCCTGCACCTTCCAGATGCGGCAGGTAGGCGGCTTCCTGGCTTGAGTCTTCCACCACAAGCAGCATATCAATGATGGGCTTCGCGCCCAGCCCCGGAACCGACGTAGAGCCGATATGCTCAACTTGCAGTGCTGCGCTGCCTAATGCGCGGGCGATGCGTTCTGCGTGCTGCTGAAATTTGGCGGACCAATTCGGGTCATACTCGCAGATTTCGATGCGGCGCTTCTCAACGCCCCCGATTATTTCTGTGGTGCCCATCTAGTCCTCCAAAATCTGCGGCACGATGAAGTTTCCGTCGCGCTTGTCGGCAGTGTTTGCGGTCGCGGCCTCGCGGGGCAGGGAAGGGCGGATTTCGTCTTCCCGAAAGACGTTTTGCAGCGGCAGGGAGTGCGACGTCGGCAGGATGCCGTTCGTGTCCAGTTCCTGCAACCGCTCGAACTGGCCTATAATGCCGTTCAGCTCGGTGGTCAGCCGTTCTTTCTCTGCGCCGGAAAGCTCCAAACGCGCCAGAAACGCCACGCGGGCGACTTCGTCTAAAGTTAATTGTTCAGCCATAGTATCCGTTTCGTTCCAGAGCGCCGGAATTCCTGCCGGCCCCAGCGTAAAGCAGCAACGAAAAAAAGCCGGAGCAGGGGATAATCCCGCTCCGGCTCCTAAAATTGTCTGCGTTGTCGTTAGAAATAGGGTTAAGAATGCGGCGTGGAGCGGGACTTCTTTTTCGGCGGTATCAGCGCTTCCAGCGACTTCAAATCGCTGAGGGTTTCCAGCTCAAAGTGGAAATCAATCACTTCGTTGATGTCAATCGCGCCTTTGGCGTCAAGCCGCTCTTTCTCGGTGTGGGAGACTTCAATGGCTGTGTCTTTCAGGATGCCTTCTTCCCATTCTTCCTGCTTGAGGAACTGCTCGCCGAGCTTCTTGCAGTGGGAGCAGCGGAACTTGACGTACACAAAACTCGGGCCGAAGAGGCGCAGGTAGTAACCGTGCTGGACCACGTCCTTTGCGATCACGCGCTGGCCGCAGTTGCACTTAATCGATGTCCGCATATGACTCATAGTAGCTACCTCCCGGATGGTATTTCGATTGTGATGCCGCGCAAACCATTAAACAAAAGAGGAAAGAGAATAATCAAAACCGAATTGGAGGCGTTTCGCGTGTACTGCATCCTCTTCTTATTATATCATAATTGTCCGCAAATCCCGGCATATTTCTATTATGGCGAACTCATCTGCGGATTGGAATTTATTTGACTTCAATCGGACGCTCGCACTGCCTGCCAAGTTCCCGCCGCAGGCGCAAAAGGGCCACATCTTTGCCTTTGGCTTCCAGCATCACGTCAAAAGGCCGCAGCCTGTCTGCGCCGACGGCCTGCCAGAACAGCACAAACTCCAGCGGGTTGATGAAGTCGGAGTGCGCTTTTAAAAGCGGCGCGTGCAGCTTCGTAACTGTGCGCTCGCGCCCCGTCGGCCCGGCTTCTTTTTCGACGGTCGCTGTGAAATCGGTAGATGGCGACGAATAGTGGATTTTCGGCGTGACGGCTTCCGGCCAGGTCGCCAGCGCCCGGCGCAGGGCATCCGGCATCGGCAGCGCTTCCGGGTTAAAGCAGAAGTGGTGCAGGTTGTCGAACACAACACAGATGCCCGTCGCTCCACTGATTTCTAAGACGTCGGAAACGCTGAACGAAACGTCATCGTTTTCCAGCACCAGCCGCTTTTTGGTATGTTCCGGCAGGTCTTTGTAGCGGCGCACGAACCGCGCCTTGCTTTCTTCCCGGTCCCCGTAGACGCCGCCGACATGGGTGACGACGACCGCTTCCGGCCCGCAGCCCATCACATCCAGCAGCCTCGCCTGCGCGTTCAAATCCGTGATGCTCTTTTTGGCGACTTCCTCGTCTAAAGCGTTCAGCAGAATATACTGCGACGGGTGCAGGCTCAGGCGAATGTCGTACTTTCGCGCCAGCGCTCCCAACTCTTGCAGCTCTTCCTCGGCTTCTTCGAGTTGATTGTGGAACTGCGGCATGTCCGGGTGGGTCAGGTACGGCACAAAGTCCGACGACATCCGGTACATGTGAATATCTACTTTGTGCAGGTAATGGAAAACCTCGGTCACATACTCAACAGACTTCCGCACATGCGGCCCCGTCTGCCACCGCCGGGCGTCGTTCGACGGCATCCCTGCGTCCGCTGGGACCGTCGCTAAATTCCCTCCATGCCCGATCACCTTCACCGCAAATCCAAACCGCATTCAGACGCTCCACCTTCCGAAAACTATCTTCTATTAAATATATACCCGCATTCTCATACGTCGTCTTCTATTTCTTCTTCTGCGTTAGGTAATGCGGCATCAACTTCTAAGTCCGTTGGCGAAACTCCAATCAAGAAGTCCTGAATTGCAACTGGGGCTAGTTTTTGTTCCAGGTAGCTGCTAATCTGATCATCTGGCAGGGCAGCGAGTTCATGCTTGTAGCCTAGCCTATCTTCAAGCCTTTGGGCCAGCAGCTTCGGCCAACGCTGCCAGCTCATCTGGATAATCTCGGCTCCAATGTTTAATGCCGCTTGATTTGTCTTGCCCGTTTGCGGCAGTCTGTCCACAACAATGAACGTAACCGAGTCATGCACTATGCCTTGACGCTCGATTTCACGCGCATAACGCGAGAGCTTATCCTTAGATATTTCCGAGTTGCCGGGGCCGATAAACCCAATGTCGAACCGGGCCAGCTTTCCAGGCGACAGCAGCAGTGTTGCGTCGCTCTCGCGAAGGTCACTGCTGTCCGAGAGCCAAAATACTTTTTCTGTTTTCGTATTCGTCACAGGGTTGACGCGCTCAAATCCCATAATGCTCAGAAAAGAGCCAAGAATTAACCGCTCGAACAACTTGCCATAAATAGATTTGTCAGACCCGCGAATGGTCAGCGTTGCACAGCCGATTGCCGTTGTCAGCCGCGTAATGTCTTCCCAGTTCAATGCCGCTGTTTTACCGGTTTGATCTTGCAAGTAACCCAGCGTCATTTGCAAGTCGCCTATTTCTTCATGGCACTTATCGGCGGCTTCTTTAACTGCATCTTCAAAGTCAGCAATGTATGTCTGCCGCGCTTCCGGCTTGCTTCGCAGGACATTCTGCACGGATTTTCCGGTTAATCCGATTAGCCATTGTGCAGGCCAGAGGCTGGCGTTGTCATTCTTCCGCGCCTGTGCGATTTGCTGAAGTGCAAGCGTTGACAATTGCTGGGTGAAATCTTCCTGCTGAAGCAGGCCGTTTGCATACAAGGCCACAATCGCACCGCTGACCTGAGCAATTCTTCTGCGAGACAGCGGCTCGGTTTGTGTGCGGATATTGTCGCCTCTCAGAACATTCAGAACGGCTTGCCTTGCCGCTTCAACCCCGATGCGCTCAATAAAGTCTTTGCCGCCGCCAGTCAGCAGAAGGCGGCTATCTTCTGGGAAGAGTTCTTGAATGGATTTTCTTTCAGGCATCTTTCGTTCCTGTCTCGTCGTAGTTTGCGGGTGCTTCAAACAGTGTCATTGCGGGTGAGGGAGACGGGCAGTTTAGCCACAAAATGTCATCTGCCGCGTTGCCAAGCCAAAAGGGCGTAGCCTCTTGGATAATTTTGATGTACTCCGGGTTCAGCTCAAACAGAACGAACCGGCGACCTAAGCCGGAGGCAGCGTCGCCTACCGTACCGGAACCGGCAAAGGGGTCCAAAACAACGTCACCCTTGAACGAGTAGTAGGAAACAACTTTTCGAGCGAGTTCCAGTGGAAACGCCGCCGGGTGCTTGGAGCGAGTATTAGGCTGAATGCGCCAGATGTTAGTATGCTCATAATCGTCTCCTATCTTAGAAGCGGCTACTAAACTTTGGTCCGGGTGGTTGCGGATGTGCCAGTCAATCAGCACGTCGGTACGCTTGCGGTACACAAGCACATACTCGGTGACTGGCACAGCTTTGTATTGAAGCGGATTGCGGTCAGCAGCGAAGCGGCGACCCCGTCCTGTTGCCCAGCCTGCGCCTTCGGGCTTGGCCCAGATGATGTCGTCAATGAAGTCGAAGCCTTCTTCGATAAAAATCTGGTGCAGGTCGAACGGGACGGCAATGCGCTTCGACGCTTCGCTGCGGCTGGCCCGGCGCAGCAGCACCGGGGCGGTATTCATCACGAAGAACCGGCCTTCGTTCAGGACGCCGTGCGCCCGCTTGATGACCTGGCGCATCTTAAACAAATACTGCTCGTACTGCTCGTAGTCGCTGTATTCCGGGCGGGCGTTGAAGTAAGGCGGCGACGTAAAGATGAGGTCAACCGAGGCCGCAGGCATCTCGTCCAAAAGCTGAACACAGTCGCCCAGGCCGACCGTGTTGCGAAGCGTCGAGATAGGATACTTGATGCCTGTCGTGCGCTTCTTTTCCGCCCGCGCCTCATCTTTTTTCAGCAGCCGCGCTTCCAGCATGTCGGGCTTGGTGCTTTTCTCGTGCAGGACTGCCGTGTTGTAGGCGTCAATCGCCAGCTCACCAATCCGGGCGTCGTCAAGCTGACGCAAGAGCGGGACGCGCCAGAGATGGTAGCGGTCATCCACTTCCGGCAGGCCCAGCGAAACAACATGGTTCAGCTCAATCTCTGTGAGCCAGTTGACGGTAATCTCTTTTGCCTGAGCAACGGTTGTGACGAGGTAGCGGCGGCGCTCGGAAACAAGGGGTTTTGCATCTGCCATCTTTACATTGTACCTACACCAAAAATAAATTCAAAAACTTTTTCATAGAATGAGAATTCCCAAGGAATGAAAAATTCATCTTCTTGAATTTATGTCCGTGACAACTTCAAGAGTTGCGGGCTAACTCATTAGGAGGGAATAAGACAATGAAAAAGACATTAGTTCGTGTAGCAACTGTGAAGAAGGCGACAAAACCTGGCGGCGAGGCGGTGGTGGATAGGTTCAAGCTAGGTTTGGAAGTCGTAAAATTGCTGCTTCAACTGCACGGACTCCATTGGTTCTGACTAGGTTTCTGCCTAAAACCCTAACTGCCTTTTCCGTTCACTCTCCTGCGCCTGGTTCCACAGTGGAGATCGCGGCATGGTTGAAGTATTTGAGGGCGACGCGCTGGACATCGGCGGCGGTGACGGCATTAATATAGGTGTTGTAGTCGGTGTCCAGCTTGTAGCCGTCGGGGGCGGAAAGCTCTGCCGCGCCAAGCAGGGAAGCGCGGTCTTCGAGGCGCTCATGGCGCAGGGCGTAGGTGCCGATGAGAAAGTGCTGGGCGCGGGCCATCTCCGCCGGGGTGGGGGGCGTGATTTGCAGACTCTTGACTTGGGCTAGAATGCCGTTTTTGATCAGGCCCACCGTCGGGACTTCTTTCTTTGTCGTGGGATCGGTCTTTGTCGGTGCGCCGAAGACGTAGGCGGCCAGGGCGGCGGCGGCGAGGTGCGGGTCGTACAGGGAGCCGAGGTCGTAGGCCAGGCCCTGCTGCTCGCGCAGCGCCGTGAACAGCCGCCCGGACTTCATGCCGCCGAGCAGGGCATTGGCGACAAGCAGCGGAAAGTAGTCCTGGCTCTCCATCGGCGCGGCGCGGTAGCCGGCGACAACGCAGTTCTGGGTGAGGTCCGGCTGGTAGTCATGCACGGCAGGCAGGTCAACCGAGAGCGGCGGCAGCGGATCGCCGGCCGGCATAGCGGAAGGGCCGGAGCGGGCGAAGTCGCTGAGGTCATCGGCCACGACTTTTTCGGCGTCGTCCGGGGCGATGTTGCCGACAACGACGACGACTAAATTGTTTGGCACATAATAGCGGGCGTAGTAGCGCAGCAGATCGTCCCGTGTCAGGCGGCTGATGGTCTCAGGCGTCCCGCCTTCCGGCCGGGCGTAGGACGTGCCGGCGTAAAGCGAGCGTTCCAGATTGCCGTAGGCGATTTGGAACTGGTCGGCGTCCCGGTGGTCCAACTCGGACAAAATCTGCCGGCGCGTGTCTTCGACCGCCGCCGGGTCAAAATCGGCGCTTTGCAGGGTGTCGGCCAGCAGGGCCACCGCGCTTTTATACTTGTCGCGCACGGTCAGCGCCGAAATCTGGGTCCAGTCAGGGTGCCAGGCCGCAGAGACGTTGCCTCCCAGTGCATTAATCGCCGCCGTCATGCTTTCCGGCGTGTTACTGGTGGTCGAGTCAAACAGCGCGTGGGCCGTGAAGCTGCCGACGCCGGAAGTCGCCGCCGTTTCCTGGGGCGCACCGGCGCGGACAAAGACGTCAATGGCGATGAGCGGCGTGCTTGTCTCTTGTTTGCAGATAATCCGCAGGCCGTTCGGCAGCGTCGTTTTGACGGGCGCGGCGGGGGCATCGGCGGCGGCGCGAAACGCGCAGAGGGTCAAAAAGGCGGCAGCGCCGGAGGCGAAGTTGAACACGGGCGGACTCTTTCTGGAAGGCTTCTTAGCGGCGAGACGCGGTGACTGGGTCGGCAGGCGGCAGCAGTGTCACGATGGTGTAGGCGTTCAAGTCAAAATACTTGCGGGCGACGGCTTGAATCTGGGCGGGAGTCACGGACTCGAAATGCCCAATATAGTCCGTGTCGTACTGATACGAGTCAATGCGGCTGTAAAACCCAAGCGCATCCGCCCGGCCTGAGTTTGTCTGCGAGTCAAACAGGTACGACGCCAGCAGGGTATGCTTCGCGGCGGCAAGCTCGTCGCCCGGCACCGGCACATCGCGCAGCGCTTTCACTTCGGACAAAATGGCCCCGCGAACGGCGGGATAGTCGCCGGGTTCAAACTCGGCGCTGATGCTTAGGGTGCCTGGGTCGCGCCGGGTCAGATAATCCGTGCTGATCGCCCGGACCAGCTTCTGATGCCGCTCCAAATCCTGCTCCAAGCGGTTGTTGCCGCCCTGGCCCAGCAGCGTCATCAAAACGTCCATCACCCAGGCGTCAGGCTGGTCCCGCACCGAGGGCGCATGAAAGCCGATTTGCAAAAAGCCGTGCGCCGCCGAGGCGGTCAGCATCTTTTCGCGGATTTCCGTCTGCGGCTGCTGCGGCAGGATTTTGTCGTCCGGCACGGCGCGGACCGGCCAGCCGCCGAAATCTTTCCGGGCCAGCGCCAGCCCCGCTTCCGGCGTGATGCGCCCGGCGAGAACCAGCGTCGCGTTGCTTGGGGCGTAATAAGTGTGGTAGAAGTCCAAGATCGCCTGACGCGGCATGTTCGAAACATGCTCCAGCGTTCCCAAGAGAGGCCGCCCGTAAGGGTGATTGGGAAACTCCAGCGCATTGTAAACGCGGCTGATGCGTCCGGTCGCAGTGTCGGTGTCGCGGGCCATCTCGCTTAAAATGACCGGCTTCTCGGCGTCAATGTCCGCTTGGCGCATCTCGGAGTTTTGCAGGGCATCCGCCAAAATCGCAAGCGCCGCGGGCGCATCCGCCGAGGCGACCGTGCCGTAGAAGTGCGCCCAGTCGTAGGAAGTCGCGGCGTTCAGCGAGCCGCCCAAGTCTTCAATCGCCGCATCAATCTCGCCGGGGCGGCGCGTCGGCGTCCCCTTGAAGATCAAATGCTCCATAAAGTGCGCGACACCATTGTTCGCCGCCGTTTCCCGCCGGGTTCCCGCCCCGACCCACACGTCCATCGTCACCAAGTCGGCGGCATCCGATGGCGCGACTAATACTTGCAGCCCATTCGCCAGTGTATATTCGGTGACTGTGCCAAGACCAATCCCCGTCGCCGTCGAAGTCGGCGCAGTGACAACTGCCGAGCCGCTTGAAGGCAGCGACGCGGCCTGGGCATGAACGGCAAGCGGGGCTAAGAGAACGGCAAGCGAAGCGAAAGAGCGAACGGCAGAAAAGCGTAAGATGGAAAAACGTAAGATGGAGACGCGCAACGGGCAGGTTCCTTCCAGAGCGGTAGCACAAGGCGAATACGCTCATTGTACCTGCAACGGTTCCTTTGCAATCGTCTAAGAGGTAGGAAGCGTGGGAATGAATTCCTACGCTATGGGCGCAGACGCCTACCGTCCGCCTTCGCGGACGAAGAGCAGAGCTATAGCCGCAATGTTCTTTTCTTTCTCCACGAAGGTGGAGAGTAGGCGTCCGCGCCCACAGCGTAGAACTTCAGTTCCACGCTTCTTTCTCTACGCTTCTAACCCTGCCGCGACAAGTTCCAGCATCTTAATGTCATTCAGCAGCAGCTCCTGAACAATCTGCTCCTCGGTGAGACCATGTTCGCGCATTGGGTTTACCCCGCCTGACGAGCCGTATTCCCATCCTCGGCTATTCGCTGCCTGACTGCAAATTTTTAGAGTCAGAGTGATACCCAGGGCAGAGCAAGCGCAGTAGATGCCCCCACGAAAGCTCAAGGCAGAAGCGGTGGTAACATTTCCTAGATACATAGCAGGGCGCTCTGCAACCCTGCGTACTTGCTCGATTAATTTAGCAACAAACACTTGCTGGTTCATGGCACAAACCTACTTAGCGAACACGACGCTGGACACGGTGCGGTCGCCTTCGTTGGTGAGTGTGAAGCGGCCTTGCAAGTCGCCGCGCACGAGGGACTCGACAATCTGCAAACCCAGCGAGTCGGTCTTGCGGATGTCGAAATCGCCGGGGAGCGGGGTGCCGTTATTGGAGACTTCCAGGGTGACGAATTTTGGGTCTTCGCCGAGGGAGATCAAAATGTCGCCGTCGTCCATGCCTTCGCCGAAGCCGTGCTCGACGGCGTTCTGGACCAGCTCGTTTAAGATAAGCGCGACCGAAGTGGCCTGGGCGGACGGCAGGAGAATGTCCACGCCTTCAATCTTCATCAGGATATGCTTGTTTGGGGCGAGAATGCCCTGCTGCGTCGCCTGGATAATCTGCTCGGCGACTTTCTTGACGCTGATGATGTCTAAATCTTCCCGCGCCAAAAGCTCATGGACCGAGGCGATGGCGAGTATCCGGTTCAGCGACTCGGTCAGGACCTGCTCGACGCTGCGCTGGCCGACATAGTGCATCTGAAGGCGCAAAAGAGACGCCACCTGCTGCAAGTTGTTCTTGACCCGGTGGTGCATTTCCTGAATGATGGCCGATTTGACCATGAGCTTTGCGTGTTCAATCGCAATCGCGGCATGGTTGCCTAAAGCCGACAGCACGGAAATCTCGTCTTCGGTAAAGCGATGCGGCTTTTCAGTGTAGCAGTTCAGAACGCCGATTTTCTTGTTTTTGACCAGCAGTGGAATGGCGGCTAAAGAGGAGAGGCCTTCGCGTTTGGCGAGGTCAGGCGTTGCGTACTCGGTGGAGTGCTTGAGATCGTAAACCGTAATGGTACGCCCTTCCGCAAGCGCCAGGCCGGCCACGCTCTCGCCGATTTTGACGTTTGCTTTTTTGGCGTAGTCCTTGCTTTTGCTTTGGGTCGCTTTGATGACAAGCTCTTGCTTGTCTTCATCCAAAAGCATCAGCGAGCAAATCTTAAACGACATGGAGTCGGCAGTCGCGGCGACAATCAGTTGCAGGATTTCTTCTAAATATAGGTCGCTTGTGATTGTCTTGCTGACCTCCGACAGGGTCGAAAGCTGCGACGCCCGCTTTTCCAGCTTCCGGTACTGGCGCGAGTTTTCGACGGCCCCGGAAATCTGGGACGCGATGGACTGCAGCAGCCGCACCTGTGTTTTTGTATATTGATGGTCGTTCACCGTGCGAACATTGATAACGCCAAGCACCTCGCCCCGGTAAATCAGAGGCACCGAGAGCATACTTTTGTACTTGTCTTCCGACAGCTCCGGCACGAATTTGAAGCGCGAGTCTTGCTGGGCGTCATGGCCGAGCGCAACGGCTTCCTTGTGCTGGGCCACCCAGCCGGTAATGCCTTCGCCCACCTTCAGGCGCAGCTTGCCGATCACTTCCCCGGAGCCGTCGGTGACCGCCCGCAGGACAAGCGTGTCGTGGGCGTCGTTAAACAAATAGACCTGCGACGAGTCGGTTCCCGTGACTTGAACTGCGACTCCGGCGACGGCTTTCAGCATTTCCTCTAAATCAAACAGCGACCCCATCGCCTCGCCGATGCGCTTCAGCGCTTCCCCTTCGGCGTTGCGGTCATCATGCGCCCGCTCCATCTTCTCGATTTTGGCGGTCGCTGCCGTGAGCTGCGACGTCCGCGCTTTCAGAGCGTGATTCAGCCGCGCCGTCTGCTCCTGACTGCGCTGGGCCTGGGCGTGGCTTTTTAAAAACAAGTTGCGGCGCGAGTAACCAATTTTCGGCGGGACTTCACTTTTGCTGAGATTTCGTTTCATGGGGAGTTCTTTCCAAAAAGCGGCGGAGCGCGGGAAACACTACGGTTTCAGTCGCCGAAAAATAGCCGGCATGGCCGGCATGAATGACAGTGAGGCGCGTGACCGGCCCCCGGCACAAAGCCGTCAGCGTGCCGGGCATCCGGTAGGGAATGAGCGTGTCGGCCCGGCTATGGACCAGAAGCACCGGGCAGGTAATTTGGGGCATCTTTGCCGCGCTGTCAAATGGGGAGCGCAAAATCAGCCGCAGCAGCCAGGCCGGGTACATCGGGTACTCCTGGTGGCCCATGTCCGCCATGCTGGTATACGCCGCAAACAGCGCCAGCCCCGCCACAGGCTGATGGGCCGTCAGTTCCCGCGCCGTCTGGTCTATGGCGACGCCGGAGCCAAGCGAATAGCCTGCGATGACTAAGCGCTTTTGGTCAACGTCAGGCTGAACCCGCAGGAATTGGTAAGAAGCCGACGCCGCCGCAAAGCAGTTCGTCTCCGACTCCTGCCCGCCGCTCTGCCCAAAGCCGGGATACTCCGGCAGTAGGACATTCGTATCCAGACGGCGCAGGGATTGAAACAGAGCAGTCTCCCCCGCAAGCGACGCGCCTTTGCCGCCGAAAAACAGCAGCGCCGGACGGCGGGTGTAGTTCGGGTCTGCCGCGCCGCTCGGCAAAAGCGCGTGTCCGTAGTACGCCTCAAATCGGTCGCCGGACTGTGTGCGAAGCCATACCCGTCGAGCCTCCGGCGGCGTTTTGGCTCTGCCGCCATGTGTGGCTGACGCGCCAAAAACAAGCTGCCTTTGGAACAAGCCAAGCCCAAGCAGCGGCAGAAAATACAGCGCCGTGAAAAGCAGAAGAAGCCGCCGAACGACTTGGAGGACGCTGCGGCGGCTTCTCTTTTCTTCCACTAAACTGTTAGACATTGTGGGCGATAATAATGGCTTCGGCAATCTCGCGCATGGACTTCCGGGTGTTCATGCTCTGGACCTGAATGCGCCGGAACGCTTCCTGCTCTTTGAGGCCGTACTGGTCCATCAAGATGCCCTTCGCCCGGTCTACGGCCTTGCGCGTGTCCAGCTTGTTTTCTAAATCGGTGACTTCGTTCTCAAGCTCGACAAACTCTTCGTAGCGCGAGATCGCAATCTCCATCGCCGGCAAGAGGTCCGCTTCTTTGAACGGCTTGACTAAATACGCAAAAACGCCTGCGTCTTTGGCCCGGTCTACCAAGTCTTTCTGGGAATACGCCGTCAGCAGCAGCACCGGCGCGACGCCTTCGGTCGTGATGACTTTCGCGGCTTCAATGCCGTCCATTTCGGGCATCTTGATGTCCAAAATGATAATGTCCGGCTTCAGCTCCCGCGCGATTTCCACGGCTTTGGCCCCGTCGCCCGCCTCGCCGACCACCTGGTGGCCCATGTTTTCCAGGGTTTTCCGCAGGTCCAGCCGAATAATCGGCTCATCATCCGCAATCACAATTCGCAGTGATTCCATGTCATTGTCCGTCCTTTTGTCCGCAGGTTATCGTTTCGCTTCTGCACCAATCTTTTGTCGGCTTCATTTATACTTCGGCGTTATCTGCTATAATAGCTGTGCGATTCAATGATTGTATAGTTCATCATAGCAAACTTCTTGCTAAAAAGCAAGGGCGCAACCTCGCAGGCAATATGCCATATATTTGTGGGCGAAACAAATTTAGTCAAAGCCATCTTTACTGCTACGGCTCACAAAACCTAGCAAAGCTACTGCTTTAGGACACAGAATTATGTTAGAAAATCAAACGGAGCTAGAGGGTCTTGAATTCTTAAAGTTGGCGGGGGAAGACGAACTGCTTAGAGAGCAAGCCACCAACATACTCGATACATACTCACATCCCTGGGACATTTTAGCAGAAGCGCTTCAGAACTCAGTTGATGCAGTTGAAAAATCAGCAAGCAACGCTTCTGATACCGTCAACTACATAGGTATTGTATTTGACGCACGATCACGTTCTGTGGAAGTATCTGATACAGGTTCAGGTATGAGCCTCGACATTCTAAAAAAAGTCTTGATCCCCAACTTTGGAACAAAAAGGAATGGAGCAGACTCGCGTGGAGAGAAGGGGTTGGGCCTTTCTTTTATACTATTGTCTAGCAACAGATTTCGCCTGGAGACTTGCGATGGGAAGCAGACCACTTACATCGAAGTTGATCGCCCCAATGATTGGGTCAAAAAGAAAACATCAAGCCGTCTGGCCTTTCAACACACTCAAGTTTCTGGTCCAAAAGAGTTTCATAATAGCAAGACATACACGCGGGTTTGGGCAGAACTCGTCGCAATGCCTGATGACAATGGCGAAGACTTGTTTGAATACAGCAAGGCAAGGATCATCTATGCCTTACGGTCTAAAACCGCCGTAGGCAATACTTTCCCAATTTTCAATAACGGCAACCTACCCCTGATCAACATCAAGGTTGAACTCAAATTCATTGACAGCGACGGAGTGGAAGGAGCCTATGAGGACATACCTTATCGGTATGCTACGCCAGATGAATTCCTACCAAACAAAAAGGATGTAGGTGTGTGGGAGGATGTCAAAGAGGATATTGTAAAACGCAATAAGATCCGTGTCAAAGCTGTCAAAGCAAATGGTGTAGCCAAAACGGATAGCGGGCAAATGATCAAATGGTACGCTTTTGTTTCTTCCAGAACAACTTTCGATGACATATCTCTAGTACGCGGCTTACATTCTAAAGAGCGTAATGATTTAGAACCTGGCATCTTTGTCTCAACTCGTACCATGCCTACTGCCATTCAAATCCCGCCGCCGAGAAGTCAGCAAGCAGCTTACTGGGGATCGTATTTTATCCTGCTTGAATACGACAATCTCAAACTTGATATGGGGCGAAAACATATTAGAGGTGGTGCTAACACAATGCTAAGAAATGTAGCATTGCGCTCAATCTTTGACGTAACTGTTGATAGCCTGCCCCAATTTATCTCAAAGACTGTGCAACCCTTCAAACTGTTGGACAAAGAAAACAGTCTTGACGAACTAAAGGCGAAGAGTAGAACAGCAGAGGACTTAGGTTTGCCGCAAGTGCCATATCTTAAGATACCGGCAGAAGAGCAGGACGTGATCTCTCTTTTTCACGAACTTCTGGGAAACGGCTTGCTTCGGGGTTATCGAACCTATAGAAGCGCAATCAACGAACAGTATGATGCCTTCATAAATTACAAGCCTGACCCTACTGTGTTGGGAGACACGCTAAAAAAATACAAAGTTCCTGCCAGCGGCTATGACATCTTTGCCGAGTTCAAATTTGAAGCAAGCCGAATTCTTCCTGACTACGAAACCATTAAAAATCCTAGAGACGTAAAGCTATTAATCTGCTGGCAGCTTGATCCAAAACCGTTCAAAGATCAAAACGTCAAGGTGGTGGAGCAAGAGCCGGGCGAGTCGCACTTCCACGGCGTGAGCCACGAACTAGAGTTTCCCATGAGTTTTGCTTTTGCAGACAACAACATTTTACCTGTTATTTGCCTCAAGTCGTTTGTTGAAATGCTAAAATCAGCTCAATAGGGTAGTTCACGTGTGCCATGCCGCGAGAAATTATGCAAGACGAAGGCCAGCAAAAGAGCCGGCGCGGCGGCGAAATCTGCGCCGAGCCGACGCTAGGTTGCGTCGCCAAGCCCGTTGCCGCTTTTCTGAAATTCTTGCTGCTATGCCCGATTTGCAGGGCAGAGAACTCAATGCACATAGGGTAGAACTCACGGATGATGTCTTCGTCTGGGACGCACAAGGCAAGCGCATTCCAAGAATCATCGTGCCGGTAGAGCGCCTGCCCTAGCGGTGCAGGCCATCGTTTCAGAAATAGGATATCCTGCCGATATGGCTCATTCTCATCAAAGCAACAATCTTCAAGGCAGCAAGCGACCTCTTTGGGTCGCTTTTTTGCCGCTGATGTTTGTTCTTTCTCCGCCTGTGTTGGCCCAAGTCCCGCCGCGCTATACCGTGACTGCGGTTAATCTTGACGGTGTCAACGGCATCAACGACAAAGGCCAGGTCGTCGGTACGATTAACACTGCAAAGCATCACAAAGCGGACGATGGCCCTTACATGGACTTTGCAGAAGTTGCGATCTGGCAGGCCGGAAAGGTTAAAATTGTCGGGACTTACCTGCATCAGCCGGATTGCACGCCCGCTGCCATCAACAATCAAGGCGTGATTGTGGTCAGAGCGGACAAGGCCGATCATTTTGTGGGTGATGGTAACTGGTCTGACATTCATCTGGCCTGGTGGGAAAAAGGCCGCTTCTTCCCACTTACCACTAGCGGCGAAGTGCTAGGGATGAACGACAAAGGGCAAGCCGTAGGCTTTAGAGTTTGGCCTGACGGGGAATACGGGTTCTTTGCCCGGCACGGCCGGGTGAAGGAAATCAAAAACCCAATCACCAAAGATTACTGTGAAGTTACCGCAATCAACAATGCTGGCTTCATGGCTGGGGTAGCATACCGTCACCTTGAGCCATCCAGATATCTGGGCGGTTACTCTGACCGTCATTATGCGTATCTGTGGCCGCCGAAGGGCAAGCCATTCAACATCGAATCTCTGCCCCATCTCGTTTTCAGCGAGGCATCCGGCATTAACAACAAAGGGCAAGTGATTGGGTATGTTCACTTCAAGGATGACTGGTTTCCCAATCAGGGCGGGCGGCACCTTCAATATAATGACCATGCGTTCGTATGGCAGCAGGGCAAGATGACTCTTCTGGATCGAAAGGACATCAATGCAACTCGTTCCACAGCCATTAACGATGCTGGTGATGTCATCGGCGAAGCGAGGTTCCCTGCGAAGCAGCGGGACGGCTCTCATAGCGGCTTTTTTCTTTATCAAAAAGGCGCTCTTTATAATCTCAACGCGCTACTGCCTGCCGCCTCTCATTGGGACTTGCAAAGTGTCTCCGGCATGAACAACCGAGGCCAAATCATTGGTTCTGGACTGCACAGCGGAAAATCTCATGCGTTTCTCTTAACGCCAACTTCTTAATGAAAACACTTAAACATCTACTAGCCTCAGCCGCCCTGCTCGCGGCCTCAAACATAGTTTTGGCCCAGTCCCCGCCGCGCTACACGGTGACTGACCTCGGTTCTTTGGGCGGGCAAGAGGACGATGCGACGGGCCTCAATAACAAAGGGCAGATTGTCGGGGGGGCGGATACGGCGAGGCATGGCAAGGGGCCGGAGTTTATCACGAACGTCTTTGTCTGGCAGAACGGCCACATGCGGGGCGTGCCGGGGCTGGACGGCAGCCATGCGTTTGTGGTCGCGGTCAACGACGCCGGGCAGATGGCGGGGGCGTACAGCCCGGACCCGCTCAAAGCGAAGTTCGCGGCGGCGCTGTTCAATTTGAAGGGAAAAGTGACTCTGCTGGGCGGGTTTCCTACACTGGGTCATGGGTACTCGCTGTCGGAAGCGGAAGCGGTGAACGCGAGGGGGCAGGCGGTCGGCATCTCGAATAATCAGGCGTTCTTGTGGAGCGCGGGCCAGTTGAAGCGGCTGCCGCCGCCGCCGGGGTTCACGGCGGCGGACGCCGCTGCGGTGAACAACCTGGGCGCGGCGGCGGGCAAGGCGAACAAAATCGGGCGGGGCAAGACGACGACCCATGCGCTGCTGTGGAGCGCGTCCGGGCAAGTGAAAGATTTAGGCGTGCTGCCGGGTTACACGGACAGCATTG
>JAABUO010002762.1_pt1 | contig 21233 bp, 33 predicted proteins | sample 5559291 | NCBI WGS metagenome assembly JAABUO01 (sample SAMN10711878, study PRJNA513372) | rock metagenome | isolation source: Antarctica rocks | place: Antarctica: Victoria Land, Finger Mt sud
GCTGTTTAGCCCCTCACTCATAATCTTGCTATGAAATGTTACAGAAAGAAGATGACAATGTATTTCCAAATACTTTGCAGCATCTGCCTTGTCTACCTGGCTGCTGGTTTCTTACAGCTGCCTTCATTTTCTTGTCTCCATGAGCTCATCAGCTGCTGTATGACATCACTTTTGTGGTGCAGAGGCTGCTGCCTCACACAGCACAAACACAGCTGTGGATATTCATGTCCTCCGTGAAAACTTCCCCCTTGGAAAGAATATGTCCAAACCTCATCAATTTCATCGTTCTCTGCACAACTCATGCTGATTTCCACATCTGCGTCTTGCTCATGGATTGGTCAGGCACGCTGTACAGCAACGACATCACACTGTTTTCATTCCATGACTGGTATATTGCTCAACACAAATGTCCAATCCAGACGCGACTGCCCAATAGGCTATAACTCCCCCCTCCACCCCCCCCCCCCCGCCCCGCCCTCTTGACCCTGCTATTTTAGACACGCACTACCAAAATCCAAACAGCTGTGGCTACAGCATGCATTGCCCATCTCAAGCACTGCACTTGAGTTTGTTATCCAATCATTCCATTGATGAGAGGACTGAGAAAAAAACCCTCTGGTCACCATCTGGTCACCATCTTGTCACCATCTTGTCACCATCTGGTCACCATCTGGTCACCATCTTGTCACCATCTTGTCATTGTCTGGTCACCATCTTGTCACCATCTTGTCACCGTCTGGTCACCATCTTGTCACCGTCTGGTCACCATCTTGTCACCATCTTGTCACCATCTTGTCACCCATCTTGTCACCATCTTGTCACCATCTGGTCACCATCTTGTCAAGGGCAGTGATTGCTGAACCTGGTCGCAGGAACACAACAGTCCAAGCCTGACATGAACATGCCCAACATGAACGCCCCCGCCATACCCCCACCCATCCTGCCAGGGTCCACCCACATTGTGCGGCTCCAGGAAGCTGTCACCATGGAGGAGCTGTCCAATGATGAGGAGTACAATGACATCATGGAGGACATGCAGGAGGAATGCGCTAAGGTATGGACTGTCTCAAACTCAAAGGTCCTCCTGAAGTTTCTTTCTACATGCTTGCAAATGTCCAATGGAAAGGCTTTCGATAGTGAAGCGCTGTACGCATGTTTGCGTCCCCTACCAACAAGCTGTGCTGTTTCAGTGTCTTCTGCAAACCTCTCTCTGTCAGTGTCGTACTTTGCTTCAACTTAGTGTGCAGCACCACATGTGGGTTCTCACCTTCAGACTTGCTATCTGCAGCTGAAGGTGCAGCATCTATGACTAGCATTTCTTATGGTAGAAGGCACATGTCAGTGGCATGGCATGTAGCGTATGCAGTGACTCTAGCTTACGTATTGCTCTGTTTTCAAAGCACCTCTATGTGTGTTAGGACAGTCACCAAGGGAATTCCTTGTAACTGCAAGCATGTATCTATGCTGTGCTAATCAGATCCCGGTTGTATCCTCCTCAGCATCATCACGCCCTCTCTTGCACCCCCTCTCTTGCACCCCTGCCCCGTGGCTTGTGCTTGTACGCTGCATGATAGACTCTGTTAGATGACCTCTCTAGACATGTTTGTTACCTGCTATGTTATGCCACAGTGAGGCCTAATATCCCTCACTCCCAGGCTTTTCTGTAGTCAGTTCCAAAATGAGCAGTTTTTACTTTTTGTCTGACTTGTGCTGTTTCTTTTGTGCAGTATGGAACAATACACCAGATCATCATTCCTCGCCCAGGAGCGCCCTCTGGAGTCGGCAAAGTCATTCTCAACTTTGGAGATGTCACAAGTGCCATGGCAGCACAGCGTGTCATGAATGGACGCAAGTTTGCTGGCCGCACTGTGATCGCCACTTTCATGACAGACGACCAGCTGGCAGCTGGATCATTGGACTAAACAGTGATCCTGACGTGACCCCAGGCCTGTCTGACAGAGCATGAGTCTGTGAGCTGCCTTCAAACAGAGTGCTTTCTGAGGACACGGCCTCTAACAAGGACCCAAAAAGCGTTTTCACCAGGCAGTTTGAGGCATCATGCAGATGGAGAATCAGGTTTTGATTTGCTTGGTGCTGCAGCAGACAGGAAGGTGTACAGCTCGCTGGACAGACAGTAGCATCTGTCTCTGTTGTTTTCTGGCCCTTTGTGATGCAGAATGATGGCTGTTTACAAACATACATTTGGTAAGTAGTCAGCAGCTTGAGTCTGGTTTTGCTGTACGCTGTTTGGTGTTGAGCAATGTGCCCATCAGCAGGTCCTGACCGAATGTCATGCTCGGCGATGCAGTTATGGTCTCTTTGTGGATGCTGTCGCAACAAGCACAGTCATTGGAGATGCGAGGTCATCGTGCTTGAGTGTACTCAAGAAAGAACACATGGTTAAGCAGCTCTGTTGCTGCTTGTTTCTTGGCTGATTTCGAAGCTGGCAGAACACATTGTGCCACTGAGCCGTTCTGCATGAAAGCCTTCTGCCTGCAGTAAGCAAATAATTACATGGAGGTGCAGAGCTTTTTTTTAATGATTCTCTGACTCAGGTTCTCTCCCAGGTCAGGCTAGGTTCAAGCTTCCAATCATGGTACCTGTACAAAAGCATTGGTCCAGTAATGGGACTTTCTGCTACAATCAAGTCTATCTAGCTTGCGGGATTACTGAAAATTTCGCGATGACGAAATTGACGTTTCGTCTACTCACAACCAAGGTCAACCCCAAAAAATGACAGCAAAAGTGCTGTGGTACCGCGCTCCAGTCCTCCAGTCTCATATGTGTCGACCAGCAACTGAATTCTGTGATGAGTCTGGTATTGACCTCCCACGCGAATCGCACTGAACGGATTGGCTGCCATCAAGGAGACTGCGGGGAATAGCATCTTCGGTACACAGCTTTTGAGCTTAAACGCCCTTTCACCACGCCTGCACTCCCATTTCGACGTGTGTTTATGCCCTTCCAAATTATTCGCGACCTTGCAGCTATTAAATGTGTTATAAACCTTCCAAAGCATTGGTAAAGAAGTCACATGAAATTTTACAAGTACCCTGTCTGCCTGGTTTCAGTGTTGAATGCACATACGTCACAGGCATCTCCAAGACATGACTTTGTCATTTGCATGTAATAATGACTGCAATGTGATGTGCATTCACGTTGAATGTATGACAACAACAATAACAAAACAGCAAATGTCACAGCAGCTTGAAGCGACAACAGAGTTCATATGATCCAAAACTATCGAGCTGCAACTGCTCTTGAGCGGCAGACGACACCTAATCAGACCCAATGAGACTGATTCATAGCGCTGCAGCCTTAGACAATCAAGGGCTGCTGCAGGTCAAAATTATGTGGTGACTGCCCCGTCTGTGCTGACATATATAGCTGATTCTGTCTGGTGTCAAACGCCTTTTCTGCCCTTTGATGCTTTGCAGGCCGGCCTCGTTTGAACAAAGATGTCCCACTGCTTGTGGGCATAGCGGTCTGAATCGGTGCAGGTGGCTGCTGACCATACACTGGCCTGTGCTTTGTTGGGGCTGCCTTTTGCGGCAAAGGGGCTGCCTGTTGCTGTGCTGGGGGCACAGCTGCCTTTCCAGTAGCACCCATATGCTTGTTGGGCTTTTGCACGCAAGCAAAGGGGGAGCACCCTCCTGCAGGAAAGACAACAGGCAACTTGGTCAATGACATGGATGCAGAGCTGTTTGCTGATAACATCGGCTGTGATCAGAAAAGCAAAATCAGCATAGCTTCTCCAGCAACTTACCTCCATGAAGCTGCCGCAGATGTCTGGTTACTAAGCGTTCAAATTCCCTAGCTTCAAATTTTCTAGCAGTGTTCTTCAGTTGCAATAGGTCACTCTTGTCACTGCGGAACATGAAGAAGAATGTTAATCTTTTGACATTGAACAAATAGTGCATTGCCAGCTGTTACAAGGCAGTGCAAAAGCATGACAGTGAGCTTTGCTAAGCTCTGAACATTGAAAGCCACATGACTGACCTTGGTAACTGCACAGGGTTGCCACACATGTACTCCAGCAAAGGATGGAAGTTTTTCCAGTCCACGAACAGCAGGTAGGCCTGACCCTGTTGATCTATTGGAGCTTGACCATCGGGGGAGGTAATTTTGTTTCTGAGGATAGGACCCTGTAGCAGAAGGCATCTTTAGCAGCTGGTGCTGATGAGAACTGCGAGGCTGCGAACTTACAGACGGTTACAGGGAAACGGCTGAAACACTCACGTTCACGACCGCTCTCGGAACCACGATCATACGGTCCAGCAGCTGCACGTGGACGACATCGGAGTCGTTAGCAAGCATGGCTGCTGCAGCTGCGCTTGCAGGAACGGGTTGTGCCGAGACAATGGGCTGCCCGGTCATCATGTCAAAGGCCGGCAGAGGCGCGTTCATCACGTCAAGGTGGTAATCCTTAGCAAAGGTGTGGGAGCGTGAACACAGAAAGATTGCTTGGTGCACACAATCCAAGAAGATGTGCAGAGGACTGCAAGAACTTGCAAGCTTCGAGAGCGACTATGCCGGAAGCGCAGGACCCAGCGTGCTATGAAGCTTCGCACGGGCAGCGGGACATGACTTGGCATCCATCGTTCGTTTCGTCAAACCTGAGCGTGTGCGCGCTCAGCTTGACACGTGGGAACCTTAAAAATAATTAGTAAAATTCGACGAGTAAACTTGATAAACCGCTAATTACAGCAACGTAATGAGCTTAGGACATAATGTAGTCACTGTTGTCAAACAAGCCACAAACCTTCGTTAGACACCAGGCGCCATATCGTTCTGACCCGCGGACTACCCGAATATAGAAGCAGTTTGCTCGCATCTATCCAGTGCTCTTTACACTGCATACACATAACCAAAATGGCACCCCAGGCAAAGGTACAGTGCTTTGCGGCCAAGGACAAGAAGGGTAAACTCGAGCGGTGCGAATACGAGCCTTTGCCCTTGCAGGCTGGCGACATCGGTACGATGGATTTGCATGTCGATGACCGGATCTCAGCTTGCATTCTTGTAATGCGAAGCGCGTGCAGCCGTTTTTGGAAAGCAGTCTTGACCCTTTTCTGGCGTCTGCAGAGATTAGAGTCACCCATAACGGTCTGTGTCACTCCGATGTTCACGTAATGCGTGAGGAGTGGGGCCCTTGCAAGTATCCCATGGTTCCGGGACACGAGGTATACTGAGGGCACGAGCTATTCAAAGTTCTCAGTGTGCCACTGATAAGTATACAGATTGTGACAAGTCGTAGTCGTAGTACACTAATTTGCAGTCACACTAATTTGCAGTCATGTGCTGACAGCTCTCTGGGCCCGTCCGCAAGGCTTGACAGAATACCTCTGTTGCAGATTGTAGGAGTTGTTGAGCAGCTGGGTTCCTCCGTGACTCATTTGAAGAAGGGTGACACTGTGGGCTTTGGCTGGTTTAAGGATTGCTGCCAACACTGTGATGCATGCATCACTGGTAACGATGTGAGTGCTTTGCACCAATACCCAATATTGTGTAGCAGCGCTGTACATGCAACCTCTGGCAAATGATGCTGCAGCCGTGAGCATTGGCAGGCTGGCTCAACTGCTGCTTATGCTAGGTCTACACGGGTGTTGTGAACTTCAGATTCACATTTCTGTTATAAAGTCCAGCATGCGCATTCATAGTCTGAGTACTTTTAAATGAGGATGCCCCACACCGCCTGTGCTTATGACAGGGCATTTGGAAGCCTTGTAGTTTACCGTTTCAAAAGCCTGAGTTTCACAGATTATCTGAATGCCAGACTGTCTAGTCATTGTTGCAACTTGATGTTTGTTCACTGCAGAAGTTGCGCCTTGTTTGCACCACACATCATGCTGAAATGTGTTACACCAGGCAGCCTTTTTGGCGGCAGGCAGCCATTCGCTGTTGCATGTAGTTTGACTTTAGGGAAAGACATGATGAATGTATGAATGAACGGATGCTGTCTGACTGCAGAACATCTGTCCTGAGGGGGCTGCAACCATCATGGGTGGGGGTAAGAACACAGGTGGCTTTGCAGAGAGGTTCCGAGGGTCAGGAAACCTTGCTGTCAAGATTCCAGACAACATGAGCCCGGCAGACGCTGCACCTTTGCTGTGTGCTGGAATCACTGTTTGGTCACCTATCCGGAAATATGTCACCAAGCCTGGCATGAAGGTGAGGCACTGAGCTGACATTACTGTCTGGTGACGAATTAGGAAGTATTGCATCAAACCTGGCATGAAGATGAGACATTGTGCCGATCATCAATAAGGAAGCATGTCCTGAGGCCTGGCATGGAGGTGATACAACAAGCAGGCACTGTTTTGACAGTGCATGCCTCGGCCGCTCAGATTTCTGCCAGCAGGGCTACTGCAGAGCCCCTCTGTGTAAGGAGCCCCATTTCCAAACATGAGCCCTGCTTCCTGCATCACTGTTGTGCGGTCACAAGCACTGACTAGCGACACAGCCGGACTGTATCCCCTCATGCCATCAACAACTCACTTGTACATGACCTGTGACATATACCGCGTCAGCCAAACAGTATTTGCACCCTCATGCTGAGCCTGCTTCCTAAGAACTGCTGGCTGAGTATTGTGGGTCTCGGAGGTTTAATGTTGACTTAGCGTTGTATCAAGGCAGTCAGTGCTTTCATTACTGTCATCAGTCATGTGACACACCATATCTCTGAGGACGCAGCAAAGCTGCTTTCATTTCTGACTGAACAAGACTGACAGCTTGTGTTGACAAGCTGGGGTCATGGGTATGGGTGGCCTAGGTCTCTGATAACCTGCATTCTGGCAATAGCAAATTCTTTGCTCCATGAGGGTGCTGGTTCCAGTACATGGTCATGTGTGTCTGTGGCCGTTTGCGCCTCTCAGTCAATGGCCAGGTATCTCTGTGCCTGATGGTCTGTTTATCTGTCCGTGCAGCTGTCAAATGAGGTTTGTTAGGTCCTGTTAGATATTGTCAGATGCTGACGAGTGCTTGCAGTCCAGATTGATGTCATCGGTTTCGCTATTTTTGAGTCACTTGAAACAATGCAGTTCCTAGCTAAGGCAGTCAGTGCTGAAGTCTCTGCCCTCAGTACACCACACCTACAGCAAAGCAGGATGTCCCGCATGTGTGCATCCTTGACTGCACAGTAAGCTGACAACTGCTTGCTGTTCAGGTTGGTGTTGTTGGTCTGGGTGGCTTGGGTCATCTAGCCATTCAGTTCCTAGCCAAAGCAGTTGGTGCTGAGGTGTTTGCCATTAGTCACAGCCCCAACAAGAAGCAAGAGGCCATGAAGCTGGGGGCAACACACTTTGTTGGCCTTGAGGACATCAAGGACAACACACTGGATGTGGTTCTGAACACAACACCAGGGTTAGTCACATGTCTGGTTGCTGCTGATCTCTTGGCATGCTCTCACTCACTCACTCACTCACTCACTCACTCACTCACTCACTCACTCACTCACTCACTCACTCACTCACTCACTCACTCACTCACTCACTCACTCACTCTCTCACTCACTCACTCACTCACTCACTCACTCACTCACTCACTCACTCACTCACTCACTCACTCACTCACTCACTCACTCACTCACTCACTCACTCACTCACTTGCTCACCCACTCATCCACCCATGCATTGGGCCACATCCCTATTTGACTACACAGCTGTGGTTCTGCCGGCTTAACTGACATATGGCCCTTTCACCTCTCAGTTGCCTCGTTCCTCCTGTTCTTCTTATCCTTCTTTATCCTGAGGGTCTTCTCCACATTCCTTTTTCCTGTTGCTCATTCTGATGCTCTGTCTTTGCTCACAGCTACAGCAGGCCAAACCTTTCTTATTTGGTGTGTTACGTCTCAGACTTGTCCTGCACGTACCTAGCTCATCATGAGCTGGAAAGCGTTTAATTATTATTATTATTATTATCCCTGACAACCTTGTGCTGCAGGGGCATGGATGCTAAGAAGCTGTTGAGCAAAGTGGGATACAACGGCGCTCTTGTCTACCTGGGTGGTGGAACTGACACAATCAAGATTGTGGCGTTTGACCTCATACCAGCTCAGAAGCAGTGAGTCTTTGAGTCTTGTGTGTTGAGTCCTGAGCTCACATCCTGTGCTGCTGCTGTCAACTGCTTGCACGTGATTGTCATTGTCCTGTCAATGTTTTGTTGCTCTGTTCTTCTTCTTGTGCTGCTGTGGTTTTCTCGTCATTGTCTTTTGCCCATCGTCTTGCTGTCAGCATCTTGCAGTAGATGGCCTCATTTGTGCATCTCATGTCAACTGATGCCACAAAGCGCTGTGTCCCTTAGTAGCCAGCATTATCTTCCTGCATTCAACCCGGTTTTTTCCAAACTTTACTCATGAGCGTGCGCCTGAAGCTTCCCGCATCAGCTGTACTAGCTGTGTTGGTGGGTGCTGTGTGTCTCAAGTGTGTTTGAGGTGTACAGTTAGCCATTTTACAAGGCATGCTCAGTGTGGGCCAATCATTTCATGAGTCACACAAATTTGATGTGCGATTGATCAATATATTGTCAAATCCAGGGTTGTTGGCAGTTGTGTTGGTGGGCGGGCTCTGATGCGAGAGATGTTCCAGTTGGCATCTCTGCATGACATCAAACCCATTGTGGACAAAATGCCCCTGGACAAGTGCAATGAGGCTGTGGACCGGCTGATGGGAGGCAAAGCCAGATACAGGTGTGCTTTGTGACTAATTGGTTGACTCACGCACGATTGATGTCAGCTTTGACTCATTGATGGACTCATGCTTGACTGATGTCATCCTCGACTACTTATGGACTCACGCATGACTGAACCCGTTGCACTTTGTGACTCATAGTGTCATGACACTTTTATGACTACGCATAGTGGGACAGGCTAGATCAATGTGTGCTGCATGATTGTGCACAATTTGTGATGCGTTTGGTGACTGCTACGTGCATCAATGTGACGCATGCACATGTCAAGAGGAGACACAATCTATCGACAAAGTATGCTTTTGATGCATGTTTAATGTTGATGGCCACGAGGCCTTTGACATGCAGAATTGGGTCAGTATTTTAATGCTTCATATAGAGAGTGTTAGACTCACATGCTTTTTATGCGTGCAGGATTGTTCTGGAGACTGGCGATGCCTTCAGCAGGTCAAACTTGTGAGCGTATTCCTGTACATGTTTAGGATTCAGATTCCGCTAAGAGCAAGCACAGATGCAGCCAGACTGCAAGGCTTTGTTATTGTAGCTAGGGTATGTATGCATGTGATTTGATGCAATGACAGGTTGCTGCACAGCAGGGCACTCAGCTAGCTGGCTTTGAGGTTCAAGTATGGTGCAAGGATATAGTGCTTGCACATAGAGTGTGTATTGAAGAAGGTACTAGTCATTGCGTCAGTACAAGCATTGCTTCTTTTTTTTTTCGTTCCTGCTTGTCTGCGTGTGGCATGGTGATGTTTGTACGTATATGCCAGCTAAAAAATGGCTTGTCAATAATAATGTGTGTGGTCAAATATGTTGTCACAGGCCCTGTTGCACTTGTAAAAATTTGGGTCAGTAGTCACCATGAGGTAAAGGTCAGATGGATCTTCTGATCTGCCAATGTGACATTGCTGCATGACTTGTTATGATTGTCCTTCGCATAGCCCAGTTACACGGAATGCAGACGCCAGCGCAGCAATTACCACAGGTATCTCAAGGCGAGTTGCTCTTGAGTGGGCTGCACGCCTGCGATCACTGATGCAATCAATCCGCACCAGTTACACCAGCCTTAGTGATGCGCCGCTGCACCTCAAGTGACAGGTTTGAAACATCGTCTTTGTGATCAGTGGGTATTCTCGGAGTGCTGAGTTTGCGCTATTCCGCACTGCTGTGACCATACCAGGAACACCTTGCAGTAAGCTTGCTTGCGGTCGCTGCAGGCGGCACTGGAGTCATCTTGACCTCACCAGGGCAGCTTCGATTGTATGCCAACTGAGTATGACCCTCTGAGGCCATAAGCATATACTGCATGCCAGGGACAGTCTTTGTCACAGTTGGTACTACCAAGTTTGATGCCTTGATTCAAGCAGTGGACACTATCGAAGTCGCAGATGCCCTGGTCAAGCAAGGCTACACAGCTCTTGTCATCCAAAAAGGGGCAGGCAGATATCAAGGGCAAACTTTGGTACCACTTGGGAAGCAGCATCACCAGCACAGCAACGGACTGCAAGTTCAGGTCTTCGAGTTTGCACCTTCCCTTGCAGACTACATGAAACAAGCAGACCTGATCATTAGCCATGCAGGATCAGGCAGCATCTTTGAGGCATTGCGACTTGGCAAGCCTTTAGTGGCTGTGCCAAATGCAATCCTCATGGACAACCATCAAGCTGAGCTTGCTGAGCATCTTGCACACTTGCAATACATCATTGCTGCAAGGCCAGATACACTTGTGCACACTCTGCAGCATCTGTCCATTGACGGTCTGAAGCCTTATGAGAGTGGTGACGCCAAAGGCATCATTAGTCACATTGACACACTTGTCGCCAAGGAGCCCTCCAGCAAAGTGCCCTTCATTGCTGTTGCTTGTTTAATTGCTGTCCTTTTTGTTGCAATGTTATATGCTAGTGTGCGTGTTTTGATACCTGGAAGATCTGATAGGTATTCCAGCAATGTGTAATGGCTCCCAGCAGAAGCAAATCTCCATTTGGTGTGAAGTCATGCACTGTATACTTCAAAGTAGTTCTGCTAGACCATCATGACGGCCGCGCCTGCCATTGGGTGACCAATGAATTGCATCAAACACGCTCACAGGAGCGCCATACTGAGCATGGCCTGCTTTGGTTCTCATGCATGACATTACCGAGCATTGTAATCTCTCTCCCCCCCCCCGAGAACTGTTGCATGCAAGGCTCTTTGCAGACTATGTGACAAGGTTTTTGAGTCAATCAGTTTTTAAGTGGTCCTCTGTGATCAGCGGCTCTTCTCAAAGCCTGCCTTGTGGGGAACAGAGGGCAAACAAGCATGCTATGCTTTGCAGTCGGTTTACTGGAGCAAAGCTGCAAAATTAGTGCCTGCAACGCACTGCACATGGCCACTTACAACTGATTACAATTTATACTTAGCAACACTGGAAAGTACCCATGTCAACAAACACGATCATTTAGTCTCAACGTGAAGTCATTGAGGGCTAGTTGGGGCGCTGGAGGTCAATTTTGATCTGCTGTTCTCTCTTTTCACTCTTGACCGAGTTTCTTGGCCATAATTGGTGCCCTTGAGCCACTCACTGGTGCCTGCTGGCTCAGGGATTTTGGGGCCGGGAGCTGGTCGAGATGCAGGCTTGCGTGTTCGCTTGTTCACCCTTTTGACCACTGTCAGGTTTGATATTGAGTCCCAGGAGAAGAGCGCTGCAGCATAGCATGACTGAGTCAGGAGCATGCAGTGATGGGGTGTAAATGGAAGTTGACTCATACACATGCATGACTGACAGTCGAGCTTGATGCAAGCTGCATGAATAAGCATGCGTTTTGCAAAACCATACAGGAACAGGTGCTACAGAATATGCTTGGGTTGTCTATTGCTGCTAGCTTCTGGTTGCAAGGGCCCAAAGCCCCAATGTTTCAGCACATGTATCACAACACAAGCACAGTAGCCCTCTACAGCCTAGCTCAACACTGTCTGCCGCATTTACACACTTGACGCCACATCTCCATGATCTGTCATAAACAAGCAACCTGCACTGATGCTGCATGCATCTGCTGTGCCAATTGATCTCAAACTCTCAGACGGACAGTATACCACGAGGGCAGGCACCAATTGAGTATAGGCCAGGAGGATGCATGACTAAAAACAGGGGGCTCACCTATGACCCCAAGCACCCCCAAGGCAATCACCCCCAGGAACACTAGCTGTGTGTCGATGTACCTTGGCTGATCGACCACATCAACCGTTGAGTTAAAAAAGGTGTTGCAAAAGAAGCCCTTCTCAGTCCTGCATTGCAACTCAAGCAAATGACTGCCTCAACGCATGCCGTTGTTGGCATGTGACTGCCAAAACAAAACCTCATACAAGGGGCTGCTCAGGGCTGTATATACCTCACCCAGGGGCAAGACATAATATGAATGCATGAATGAGTTGCAACTCATGTGAATGGGTCACATTATGCAGCAGGCTAATTGTGCTCACAAACAAATGAAAGACGCTGGCATGTGAAGGGTTGGCTTCTTGTGAATATGCTAGACTGCCGGGACCCACATAGCACTGTCCAACATGCATCATCAACAGCAGCATTGCGCTTCACCCTATGAACAGCTAATTGTGTTATTATGGACCCTAAATCCTAAGCCCACCACACAGATTATGCTTCATAGCTTCTTGTGTGTCAAAGAATACTGTTACACTGACGTAACTCCTCTGTGCCGGCACAAATAGAGGTAAATCCCAACATTCAGCAAATCTACATTTCTTCTTATCATGATTGCCCACTGAGGCGCGTCTGTTTGTTTGCACTGTCAAGTCATGAGCAAAGGCAGGCCGAGGTAAGCCTCTTACCGCAAGTATGCTGTCAAAGACAGCTGCCACTCTTGCACAGGGAGATAACTGTCTGGCTTGAATGTGTACTGCAACGACGCCTGCTCTCCTGGCTTCAACTGTGAGTTGTACGGCTGCATAGCACAACTCCCCAATGGTCAAGGCTAAGCTCATATGGGAAAAGCATCACAGTGTTACAGCGCGCCAGGTCAAGGCAGTCACCAATATGAGATGTCACCTGAAAGGTGAAGTTTTGGACATAGTACTGAAAAGCTTGGGGAGCATTGATTGACCCAGCAATGTGAGTGACGTTGAAGACTTCTCCTGCTGAGTTATGGAGACCAATCACAACATCCACCTGCAGACAATCTTTAAAAACTTCAGCTGTGCTTCAAACTGCAACTGAACTGGAGGGAGAGAGACAGAGAGAGAGAGAGAGAAAAGGAACTACTTACCGCTTCGCCAACTGTAAATCGCGATCCTGGGTTGTCAGGAAACCAGTGTTGACTGTCTACACCAGATAGCGGGGGCGCTAAATCAGTCAGCCAGTGCCTATAGCCGCCGGCGGGGGTTTGAGCCTCTTCAGCAGCTGAGAAACCTGCGTGGGTCCAAGGCCAATGCAGCTGTTTATCTGACGCCAACGCCCATCAGCACCGCGATCTCAGTAGGACCATCGGCCATAGACTCACCGGTGAATACTGCAGACAACAACAGCGCCACCCCTAAGCCATCCCTCATCATTTCGCTGCAGCCACAAGACCGCCTTGCGTTGAGCAATTCCTTGACCGCCTGCTGATTGCGGGCACATTGCTGTGGCATTAACGAAGAAGAGGTGCGCAGCACAATATCAATCAGAAAACGAACAAGGTTGTCATTACGGTACGATGTTCCACGCGATGCGAAAGCTTCTGCTGCACTGCACGGACAAACAGCTTGACCTTTAAACGCTACCTTTAGCACGCAAACTGCTTGGTGCAAAAAACCATAGGGCCTCGCTGCGAAACCGAAGCTGGTGTGCGGCCATCGTTAAAGGGTGGAGCTCGTCACATCGACTGCGCGATATCAAGTGCTCCTATCAGGCGCCAGATCTTTCGGACACGCCTTGACCAAAAGTTGACGACCGGTCATGTCGCTAAAAAACAAGACTGTCGCGTATTTTTACGATGAAGAGATCGGCAACTTCAGTTATGGTACCACCAACCCAATGCGGCCGCACAGAGTGCGCCTCACGCACAGCTTAGTGGACAGCTACGGTCTGGGCACTAAGATGCTTGTGAACAGACCGCAACCCTCAACTGCGGACGAGCTGGAACGTTTTCATGCGGACGGTACTTTTCAGCAAGCGTGACCCACAGCAAGTCTAATCTGCAGTGCTATCGGACAACCGCTCTCATAAAACTATGCTGCTGCAGAGTATGTCAACTTCCTAAGTAGCGTGACTCCGGACAATCAAGACGAGTATCTGGCTCAGATGCGCAGATTCAACTTGGGATGCCTTGGAGAAGCTGACTGCCCAGTTTTTGACGGTCTCTTCGAATACTGTCAGGTAGGGATCATGGTGGCTGCACATGCACTGATCCTTGGTAGTGCTGACAAGGCCTTCTTGCTTTATGCAGATCTATACTGGAGGCTCAGTGAACAGTGCTGCCCTCATGAATGACAAACAAGCTGACATCTGCCTAAACTGGTCAGGTATGACCTGCCAGCTCCACTCAGCATCCATAAAAACTCATATTGCTCAAGCCTGCTGAGCACTTGCAAGTCCTGACTGATAGCGCATCAGACTTACTTCCAGGGTTTGAGTCTGCCTGTGCAATGCCTGCACTTTCCAGCCTCGCACACAGTCCAAGCGATCTTTCCATGTAGGTGGCCTGCATCATGCAAAGAAGGCCGAAGCGTCTGGCTTTTGCTTTGTCAACGACATTGTGTTGGCCATACTGGAGCTTCTCAAAGTTCACCAGAGGTACCTCACCTGCCTTTTGCATACATTCATTGGTCACACGTTTTCCCCACACGCTCCAATGAGTAGCTTTGAGAGTTTCTGTGACTTCTGTGATTTCATGGATTCGCATTCATCAAAGTATGTCACCTGCAAGCTTCCTATGCATACTGCAATATCTGCATAGCAGCAACACACAACACATGTAACATCTCACTCAGCTCAGCATCCCTTGCATTCAAGTCTCAGATCTAGCTGCCACCTCAGCACCAGCTTGCTTCCCCCAAAGTACAGACCTTTGCTAGTGCAACTGCAAGTGCGCATTTGACAGCATGCAATAACGATTGTATAGACTGTGTATCATTGTGTTCAGGGTGTTGTATGTGGACATTGACATACATCATGGTGACGGTGTGGAAGAGGCCTTTTACGCTACTGACAGAGTAATGACTGTGTCCTTCCACAAATACGGTGACTTCTTTCCTGGAACAGGTGAGCGAGACAGCAAAGCTTGAACCCTAAATATAGACCTAGCACGCTTCAACTCTACATGCTGGCCACAGATGAGCCTGATACCATGGGTCAAAACAGTCTCGCCAGTATTGCATTCTGTTTCCTGGTTCCTGGTGCCAGCTGGAAATGCTCAATCACTCAAACACCACTTTCTCACATGGTGCCTAGAAGGGGCCAGCATGTGTGTATACACACATGTATATATATAGTGTAATATGTATATATACATTGCGTGTACATATGTTACACACCCGAGGAGGATTCTTCTTGACAGATTCCTGTCTTGCGTCACACACCCAGGCAGTTCAACAGACCCTGATGATGCACATTTGTCGAACGACTAAGCATGGATTGCATTGCAGCAATAATTGCCATGCAGTATCTGGTGAAGAAGATGTTGGCCAACAGCAAGCCTAAAGTTTTGGATATGTATGCATGCAGCACACAAGCATCAGCCTACTTTTGATGATAGGTCTGCAAGGTCTCTGTGCTGGCTTTCTAACCTCAGAAGAAGATGTTGGAGTGGCAACGATCACACAGTGAATGTGCCCATGTGAAAATATACGCACAGTCTTCCAGCTGAAACAGTCTGAAAGTAGCCTGTGAGTGTATGCAGGCTTAGTAGAAGATGTAGAGACAGGGATGGCAAACACCTGCAATATGAAAATGCCCTTGGCAGAGTCGTACACCTCCTTGCTTTGCATCGAACGGTCTGATATTTGTGTGTGCGTGCATGCAGGGTCAATAATAGATGTATGGGTAGGAAACTTTACAGCATAAATACACCCTTGCCCGAGTCACACCCCTTCCTGCTTTGCTTCAGATAGTGGTTTGAAGTGGTCTGACAGTAGTGCGTGCGTGCATGCAGGCTCGGTAGAAGATGTAGGGGTGGGAGATGGCAAGCACTACAGTGTGAATGTGCCCCTGCAAGAAGGCATGGATGATGAGAGCTACCGCTTCATGTTTGAGCCCATCATGCAAAAGGTATGGGTCATTGGAAACCCTGTACAGTGACTGCATACCTGACCCTAGGGGAAGAATGTAGGTCCTATCATCTTCATATCTGTGTATATATACTCACTGTTTCCCACACTTCTCATACTCAGTACATATATGTACATGTAAATTTGTATTCTTTTACATACTTACGCTTCTCATACTTCTACTTACATTCCTGTTCTGTTGCACATGATAGGTGTGTTCCAGCCAGAAGCGATTGTGGTGTATGCATAAAATGTACATGCTTGTAAATTGTGCATGTACATGCCATATCTATGTACACATACCTCTTACACTATACTCATACTTGTATTAATCTTCACATCCTGTTGCAGGTGATGGAGGTTTTCCAGCCAGAAGCAATTGTGTATGTATCTCTTATGTATACACATGACTCTCACACTATACTCATACCAGTATTGATGTTCTGTTACAGGTGATGGAGGTGTTCCAGCCAGAAGCCATTGTGGTGTGTGGTGGTGCAGACTCCCTCTCCGGTGACAGGCTGGGCTGCTTCAACTTGAGCCTGGAAGGGCACGCAGACTGCATGGAGTTCCTCGCCAAGTTTGGCGTGCCCTTACTCATCCTTGGAGGAGGTGCGTTCTCAAGCATCAAGTTACATTTCATGTCTTTTTTGGTCATCAGTGGCATTCCTAACAGACAAATGTTTGGTGTCCCCTTACTCATCCTTGGAGGGGGTGGGATCTCAAGCAAAATGATAATAATGAATAATACTAATAATAACTCAAAGTACAAATAATCAAGCAGCAAGTTACACTTCATGTCTTTTTTGGTCATCAGGAGCATTCCTGCTGGCCAAGTTTGGTGTCTCCTTGCTCATCCTTGGAGGAGGTGGGCTGTCAACGAAAAGATCAATGTACATCTCATGTAGCAATGCCCGCCCCCCCCCCTCCCCCCCCCCACCCACCCCCCGCTTTTTAGTGTGGGTATCCTTTTGAGACAAAACAATATCATTGTCAAGCACAATCTGCTTGAGCCTGCTGGCAGACTGCAAGCGACAGCTGCTAGGTAGGAAAGAGTAATACGCTACATGCATTGCATGCATGCACACACGTTGGACATCTTGCCCAGCACAGCTCTCTTTCATGTGCTCATTGGAAGTGGACAATGGTCACGGCTTCCCTTTGAAATACTCATTTGACATTTACAGGTGGTTATACGCTGCGTAATGTGGCGCGGTGTTGGTGCTTTGAGACCAGTCGGATGCTGGGCCTGGACCTTCCTGACCAGCTTCCAGACTCGGTGAGTCTTCTTCTGCTATGTCTTCTTGGTCATGTGATAAGTTGATTGCATTTAGTTGCATGCTGGGCCTTTACCTTCCTGACCAGCTTCCGGATCTTGTGAGTATTCTCCTTCTTCTATGTCTCCTGCTTCTTCTTCTTCTTGGTCATGTGATGAGTCTCAGAGGCCATGAATGGTCATGGAAAGTTGAATTTCAGGACTTGCATGCTGGGCCTGGACCTTCCTGACCAGCTTCCAGACTCAGTAAGTACTTTTCTGCTTCTTCTTCATTGTCAAGCAATGATGAACTGATTTCTACAAGTTATGGCCATCCTTGACAGATTTGCATAATTTTGCAAGAAGAAAGTTTGAATTGCATCATGTTTTGGTTGGCAATGCACAGACAGCATACGTGTCACCTTCCAGACTCAGTGAGTTCTTCTTCCTCTTTCTCTTCTTCTTCTTCTTTTTGTTCTTCTCAGTTTGCAAGATGTCAATCTGCTTGAGGCCTTCATTGACCAGGCAGGCTCTCTAGATGATCACTTGATGATTTAGGGCCTTAGGGCGCAAACCCTAATTTCAGACTTTGACACCCCAAGCTTTGATGACGCCGGCCCTCAAGAATTTTGTCGCTTCTTCTTCTTCCACCCCTAAAACCCTAGCCTTCGATGCTGCAGGCCCTAAAGGAGTTTGACCTGTACGACGACACCCACCGCCTCCGCATCACAGTCTCTAACATGAAGAACGGCAACTCCCGCAAGAAGCTGGAGGAAATCAAGACCTCCGTCCTGAAGGCTCTCAGCAACATTGCTGCTGCGCCCGGCGCCCAGTTCGCCCCCGTGCCTTCACGGCATCAGATTGTAAGTACTCTTCTTCTTGCTGTGATGCTGACACTGGTGCTACACTTCTTGCTATGACGCTGACATTGCTGCTGCGCCCAACGCCAATTTTGCTCTTCTTGCTGTGATGCTGGCACTGCTGCTACACGTTGAGTTGGTCATCAGTGGCATTATAATCAAGAGCAGTGTCCGCTCAGAGTCCACCAAACCAAGAACGTGCATGTTGAGCAGTCCAATTACGGGCAACAGCGGTATCTGATAAGATGCATTTAGCTCCGGGCTGCTGCCTTCAGGAGGCTCCTACTATGACCGCTGAAAAGCGTCTTTTTTTTTTTTTGTTAAATGGAACCCAGACTGCGCAAGTCAAGCAGTGGCATTGCAGGCAAGAACACTGTCTAGAGTCAACTCAACTGAGAGTTATGCTGATGGCGATTGGCATTGTGCAGTACTTCATTGTTTTTTGGGAGGGCAGAACTGGGCATGCCCTCTGCTTGGTAGGGCCCTTGAGTGGGTCACCCACCGCATTTCAGGGCCCAGCCCAGCTGACCCCTGGTCTGATATGCTGTCTGTCTGTGATGCAGAGAGCATGGTCCTGAAGATACCACAGACATCAATCAAGGAGGATCATCTGCTACTGATCTGCCCTGCTAATCCTGAACCCTGGTTTGCACAGCACCATTTCTGTCACGCAACCCATCGTGACAAATAGTGTTCCGATGATGCAGAAAGATGATCCTGAAGAAGACATGGATACAAGAGGAGGAGGTCAAGCAGCAGATGACCGCCGCATTGTCAAAGAAGAAGACTACGGCTCAGACAATGACGTAGACTTCATGGATGACAAGGACTCTGTCCTGCCTCAGCAGCAAGCCCAGCATGCACAGCAGGCACAGCATGCACAGCAGCAGAGTGGGTACCAGGAAAGCTCAAGGCCTGGCACCCCCGGCAGGGGTTCAGTGGTGAGTCACAGCTGTAGCAGCACTGTCTTGAACATTGCATTTATGCATGAAGTCTTTAGACAATACAGGTATGCATCAAGTGTATGGTGAAGTGTGCAAAGATACACCTGGCTTGCAGCAGTTTGACAAAGCTCGAAATGGTAGCCCTTCCAGCTCATTGTGGTGTCTCAGATTGATTCACATTTTATGTTTGTTATACTCGCATGATTTGTACTTTTATATGTGGTGTATTGTCCTTGATTATCAAAGCATGCACAGGCCCTGTTTACACGGTGACATTACCTCTTGTCAATGCACATTCTTTTCTGCCATGGCTTGCACCTCATTTGACAGCATGCAGATGAGTGTATTTCAGGCTAGCACATACGCGACCCCTGGGGGGTCAAGAGCAGCCACCCCAGGGCTTGCCACTGATCCTGTACACCCCAAAATGGAGCCAAAACAGGAAAGGGCGGCAACACCACCTGCCCACATGCGTTCAGTCACGGCAGAGCCTAAACAGGAGAGAGGCAGAACCCCACCGCCAAATAACAGTGCAGCAGCTTCTCAGGGAGCTTCGCAGACAGCGGCTGAGACAGCAGCTGGTGGGGTTTCAGGGCAGCAGGGGGGTGCCCTGCCCCAGGCTGCAGGTGGCCCTGCAGGGCCTGGCCCCTCCCCTAGAGTCTCTCCATACTTTTCCCGCCGCTCACCATCACCTTTGCCCCTGAGGCACTCAGGTGAGCTTTTGATTTCTCTTTTCTTTTGTTATCTCTGTCTTTCACGCAGGTTCATGCTGGTTTCAAACCTTTGAGTTTGGGCATGGCACTCAGGCTGACCACTTTGACAAATGTTGACAGTTTACTTACATCAATGATGAAGAGGTACAGATAAATGTAAGCTGGTGATATATTGACAAAACGCTGTGGTTCATGCAGCGAAGAGGGAAGGCAGTGAGGCAGGCCCATCCCATGCTGAGGGTCCTCCCCCACCCCCCTCTGGCCCCTACCCCACTCATGTACCTGCTAGAGCGCAGCCTGCTAGCTGTGGTGAGCTGGCTGGGTCTAGTCTGTGTCAATGATCACTGCTTGACCAATGTTCACCTTGTGAGTGGTCTGTGTTTGTTCTGCACACAGACATATGAGGCTTGTGGCTTCTGTTTGCAACCCTATTTGCATGCAAACAACTCAGGAGTGTAACACATGTCAAAAGCAAATGTGATGCTTTTCCTGACTGAGAATTGTGTGCAGGTCACATGGACATTGATGAGCCAGCTCAGCAGATGTCATTCCAGCCACATGACCACAAGTCTAAGCAAGAGCCACATGGCAGAAGCTCGGCAGGGACCCCTCCTCCACCCCCATCATACCCTCCCCCCATGATTTAAGGACAGGGGCTTCCTAACATGTCTTCTGCCTGTTTCGATATGCTCTAACAACATTTCTGGTTTCCTCATCCGTAAGCCTGCTGCGTTTGAATCACAAAAGCCCTACCTGACTGCACTCCTGATCAGCACCATTAGATATTCTTTAACAGCTAAATGGTGATTGCGCATAAATCAAGTTCTGTCTGTGCAATGCTCATGCACCATGCATCAGCAAATGCTGTCTGACGCCGCGCTGAAAGCGAACCGTGCAGCATTGCGCTGTGTGCAAGGAAGCACAAAGTAAAAGCACCAATAGCTACGACGGCAGCCAGCAGTGCTTTGTCGATATCGCAAAACATCCAGACACTCTACGCATGAAGTATAGGTGTTACCAGTTGCACACGTTCCCTACAAGTGGGCAACTACTGGTAAAATCCCTTTCAGTGATTGTTACACTGACGTTTTCAGCCACAGGGTGAAAGCCTTGGGGATTAAGCCTGGCATCATGCAAAGTCCCTGTCTGTGCATGTCTGTGAGTCTCGCAGCTAGACACTGTCGTCCCGTCCGCTACACGACAAGATTGCCGATGCATCTGGAACAGCGGTCGACACCCTTGGAGAATGGCTGAATTTCACTTACACGCATATCAGGTGTTGCACAAAGCGTCTCGATGCTCGCTACCCGAGCTCTACAGTTGACGAGGGTGTTGACCGCCCGCAAACTTCGCGTGACCAGGACAGGTTTAGTCGCTCCTGCTGCAAGGGCTTTGGCTAGCAACCAGGTTGCGGTCGAGATCACGCCTCGCTGTAGGTTTTGGCATAGTTCGATCGTTTCCGGCATGCAGTGATAGGTCGAGCAAGTGCTCAGGACCATGTTGCGCCCCGTTGCTTACGTCTGGCCACTCGTTGCTG
>JAABUO010002763.1_pt1 | contig 21224 bp, 34 predicted proteins | sample 5559291 | NCBI WGS metagenome assembly JAABUO01 (sample SAMN10711878, study PRJNA513372) | rock metagenome | isolation source: Antarctica rocks | place: Antarctica: Victoria Land, Finger Mt sud
GCCAGGCCCGGGCTTGGAACCCTGCCCTGGAACCCTCAGCGGGGGCCGCGGCGCGGCGCGCAGCGCGCATCTACAACAAGCACCTGGACGCGCTGTGCGAGCACGAGCCGCTGACGCAGATGGTGCTGCGCGCGGGCGACATCACCTGGTTCGACCCAAACTGGTACCAGACGGCGCGCGCCCCCCGCCCCTCCTCCCACCCGTCCGCCGCCGCCGCCCCGGCCAGCCCATTGTCCGCAGTCTGGCCGTGCGCAACATGGGACTGCCTGGCCCCGGCGAGCCCCGCAGTAGCCAGGCGCCGTGCAGGGTGTCTGCATCAGCGTCATGTTGTTGGCTGGAGCGCCTTGCAGCGTGCACGGCAGCGGGGCGGGCGCGTGCGTCGCACGGCCCACCATGTGCAAGGCTCTAGTGCGCCACGGCTGACGCGCGTGTGCGCGTGCGCCGCGCAGCACCAGCTGGAGAACCACACCGACGACTTCTGCTGCACCATCCAGGGTGCGCCTCAACCTCCCACGCGGTAGCTTGCGTCGGAAGGTGCACGGCGGAGTGAGCCATGGTGTGGTGTTACACATTTTCCCGGTCGGCTGTCCTCACATGGAGGAGCCCTGGCCTCGTGCTGCGTGCCTGCGCGCGGCGCGTGCCCTGCTTCGGCCCGAGCCGCGGGGCTTCCAGATCATCGTGTGGTATTACGTATACGTATTCCCAACTGTTTGGTTTCACAAGGAGCCCTGGCCTTGTGCTGCGTGCCTGCGCGCGACGCGTACCCTGCGCCGTCATGAGCCCCGGAGGTACCAAGCTCTTGAGGAGCGTGCCGTGTCGCCGGCAGGCTTCCAGTACGGCGAGGAGGACTCCATCCACTGGCCGTACATGCAGTACAAGGCGAGCCCCGCCCCGCGCATGCGCCTGCATGCAGCGTGCCTAACACAGCCAGCCGCCTGGGAGCGCACGTCGTGCGCTTGGTACATGCTCTGCGTTAGCTGTTCACTGTGCATGCAGGCAAGGCACACGCTTGTTTTCACTTGCATCTGCCGCTGGCATGCTGGTGTGCACTCTAGACGAGTCACAAGTTGGAAGTCTAGCAGCGTGGGCGCAGGGGTGCTCATTCGTGCATGTTATAAAAGAGGCAGTACCAGTCTAGTCCCTGCCGGGCATAAGTGCGCATCACGATGTGCTAAGGGCTGAGCCAGGCATGTTCGGGCGCGCGCAGGGCGCGCAGGAGCGCATCCACCACTTCCTGCCGGTCTCGGACTTTGTGTTCGCGGACATGCGCGCCGCGCTGGTCGCCGAGTACGCGGCGCACCTGGAGGGCGGCGCTAGCCCGATACCCAGCCCCAGGGCCATCCCCGCCGCGCCGCTGTCCGCTGTGCCGGACACGCTGCCAGACGGGGGCGCTGCAAGCCTGGCCTGCGGCGCGGGCGGGCCCGGCGGGTCGCCGGCGGCCGTGCAGCTCGCCGCCAGCGCGGGCGGCGCCGGCGGCAAGGCCGAGCGCGGCGGCGCGCTGCTGCGCACGCTGTCGCCAAGCACGCCGCTCGCGGTGTGCGACGACGGCGACGTGCTCATGTCGGCCGCCGCGGCCGCCAGCCAGTTCCTGCTGGAGGTGCCGTCGGAGGTGATGTACTACATCTGAGGATTGCGCTACAGGGTATCGCAAGCCCATACCATACCCTATCCTACCCACCCCTCTTCACCCCCTACAGCATGGCATGGGCGGTGGCAGTGGGCTGCCCGACGGCAAGCGCTGGCAAGCTCAGCGGTTGACTCGGCGGCCGCGGGCGCTGGCCAGCCTTCATCGAGTAGCCCCGAAGCCATGGCGCTGCACTTCAGGAGCTCCCCCGTTGCGCTGGCGTGGCAGCTCTGTGTGTGCTCATGCGTGGTGGCGGCCCGCATGGCAACATTGCCGCTGCGTGTTCTTGCGGACGCTTGCACCTAGCTGTTTGATTTCAACAGGGGTTCAAATACCATGCGTGGCCGGGCTGCGGGATCCGGCACAACTCCGATTTTGCTGTTACTCTTTTGCTGCCCTGGCGGCCGGGTACCTGACCCTGGCCCTGAGCCCTTTGCATGGGCGGGGTGCCTTGGGGGTTTGTGAGCGCATGCAGGCAAGGCAGGGGAACCACAAGAAAGCAGAGCTCCGCTTCAGTGCAGCTTGGCAGGTGGGAAAATCGCTGTGTCGGAAATTGTGGCGTGTAGGCAGGCCATCTCCTCTCCCCCCCGCTGTCCACCCAGGATGCAGCCCAGAAGGTGCGCATCATGTTGGCTTGTGTAGGTATATGTGTTGCAAGCTTCAGGCTGACGCACTTGCAGGAGTGGGCTTGGGCTGGCAGTGCGTCGACATGCTGCCAGTGAAGCCGCCCATGGGGCAGGCGTGTGTCGTGAGCGGGCATGCACTGGGGGAAAAGCTGGCGAGTAGGGTTCAGAGGCCACTCCTCCTACCCACAAGTCCTCTGATATTTGGTACTGATCGACGAGTTCTTGTAGGTTTTAATACTGCGTGTATTACTATGCCCGTGAGGATGCATTGTATCGCTATATCATGTGCTAGTCCATGTACAGAGCTTTCTATATCACCGCTTGGGCATGCGGGGTAAGCGGACACATAGCTGCAATGAGCAGCGCTAAGTTTGGGGATGGGATGTTGGGCTCTATAGAGGTGAGTGTCATGACATCGTGTCGTCACATGTTTGCAGCACAGGCAATACAGAGGATGGGCAAGCAATGGCCAGCCGGAAGTTACATGTGTGAAAGAACATAAGTCTGCTTTAAGAAGGGTGTCACGAGTGAATGCAGCACAAGAGGGCCGGGCGTGAAGCGGGGACGACATGCCTTCCTGCATTTTGCGACGCTCTAGCTTGCTCCGTGTCATCAGCATGCTTTCACCGGATCAACCATCCCGTGCTTTGTTGCAAGGCACTCTATGAAGTATGCAGACTGCTCAATGTTGTGACACTGGCGCTGCATGCTCCTTGCTGCCATCCTCTGACATGCACACGAGGATGTAAGACAGCAAGCCGTAGCAGACGCACAGCAGGGGCTCCCACTGCACAAGCCGTCAACTCCTCCAGAAGCTCTCCACTGCGCTGAGCGGCAGATTCTGACACCCCCATGCACGGCCGCTCGGCGGGCTGGTGCGCATGGCCAACCCTCAACCCCGCACCCCGGCGCCCGAACACTCTGAACATCCGCTCCCGCAGCGCCGCGCCCAGCCCCGGCCCGCGCGCGCGCCCGCCGTCACCGCGTCATGGTGAACAGCACGCCGGCGGCTAGGCCGACCAGGATGCTGCCCAGGCTGAACGCGTCCACGGGCAGGCGGAAGAGCACGATGGAGATAAGCGCGAGCGGGATTTTGTTCAGGCTCCCCACCAGGCTGTACACCGTGGCCGTGGTGGTGCTCAGGAACCTGCGCCGCGGCGCGTGCCTGTCGGGCGATCAGGGTGACGGACCCGCAGGGCGGCCGCGCGGCACACGCGGCTGGGGCGCGGCGGCTGCAGCAGGGCATGCCGCTGTGCTGTCCAGGAGCGGCAGCTGGTGAGCATGCTGCGAGTCGGTCATGCACATACTGTTGAATAACCTGGCCGGCTGCTCGCAGGCGCAGGGTGTGACCCTGTACAGGGTAAGAGGCCGAGGGGGCGCGCCACAGCGCCGTGAAGCTGATGCAGAAGGCGAGCAACGCGCTGGCGAGCGCCGCCGCCACGAACGCCGGCCGCCGCAGCGCGGCGTCGGCCGCCACGCCGGCGAGCTCGCCGGTCGCGGCCGCCAGCGCGGCCGCGAGCGGCAGCGACAGCAGGTTGTTCAGGTACACCATCGACAGCTCGCTCAGCCGGCCCTGCGCCCCGCAGCCGCGAGTCATGCGCTGCCGCTTGCGAAGAGCCCGCTCGGCTCCCGGAGGCTGCACCGCGCTTCGCGCACAGCGGTCAGGGCCGCCAGCGCTGACGACAGCAGCAGGAGGCACAGGCTGCTCAGGTGCGCCACCAGCAGCCTGCGTCGCGGGCCCCGCCAGCTGGAGTACGCGGGAGGGCACGACTGTTGCATTCACCTTGTGTCCTGTCATGATCTTGTCAGACAGAGTGACAGGGTCCGGGTGGCGATGGGGGCCACACGACTGTCAGCGCTCCGCACCTGGTCTGCGCCGGGAGGCCCGCCATCGCCGGCGCCAAGGCCGCATTCGCGCGCGCGCGCGGCCGCAACAGAGTCCATCACGCCGCGGCAGACGAGCGAGTAGGCGGCGGCGAACACGCTGCGCGCCCAGCGGGACTGCCACTGACCGGACAGCACATGGACAGCCCCACTGTGAGGCCAGCTCTGCTGTGTCGGCGCCGCCCACCAGCAGGCATGCAGCGCGCCACTTTTGATCGCACCTTCCCCACCTCGGGCCATATCGCTGCCAGAACGCGCCAGGGCTGACTGTCTGGCTTCACCAAGCAGGCGCGGCCTCACTCCGTTCGCCGTGCGGAATCCATACAGAAGCCATTGAGCAGGCAGGCTGCAGGCCCCAGTAGTGGCAGGCCCACTGCATATCCCCGAGGCAGGCGAGCCTCGTTCCCACCATTCCCCATCCCAACCCTACTTATAGCCCTAACCCATACTGCCCCCAGCGCACCAGTTCAGCAACTGCCAGGCGTAGCCGGTGGCGTCGAACTGCAGGTCGAACGCGCCGCCGACCGCTGCGGACGCGGCGATGAGCAGCAGCGCGCCCCAAACGCCCAGGCCGTGCGCCTTGCCGTAAATTGCGTGGTCGCCTGCCCAACGCGGATGGCCCCAGCCGCAAGGTCAGCACTGCTGCTGCTACAAGCGCTGAAAGCTGTGAGCCGGCGCAACAAGCAGAGGAGCATGACAGCCAGGGTGTGTTCGTGTCAGATCCGTGGTGCACACGTGCGGCACCACACAGGCTGTAAAGGCATGATGTCAGCCCCAGCCTTTCAAGGCATGAAGTGAGCCTCAGCCTCGCAGGGCAGAGCGCCGCCGTCTGGTGCCGTGGCCGTTTTGGCTGCTTGAGCGGCCCCATGACTTTTTATCAGGTCAGAAAGATCCCGAGCGCAGTGGTGTCCCACAAGAGGGGGGCGTGCCGCAGATGATGAACATGTTCGTCAATTGCTTTAGGACGACCACAGTGGGCACCGACAGGCGCGTCAGGGCCGCGAAGGACGTCCACGTCATGCCGATATACCTGCGCGGCGCCTGCAACCAGCTGAGCGCGCTCTAAACGTAACCCAGCGCGCAGAGACCACCGGAGCTCATGCCCGGCCACTGCAAAGGATGGCGCGACTGAAAGCTGTGGCTTGGGCTTGCCATGATCTGCGGTAAACCCCGGAGCCCGGCCGATGCTGCACTCAGAGATGCAACGCACGGCCTAATATGGCAGGCGGGTCGAGTGAGGCAAGCTGGCTGGCGCGAGAGGGCAGCGTGTAGCACCCCTGATTGTGCTTAGCCCCCGGTCGACATCCAAGGCGCATGCTCTGGCAACTTGTGCCGGGCATGGCGGCTGTACAGCGTGCGCCCTCTTCCGCGCACCGACCACACACTCCTCGGAGTCTGGTCTCCGAAAAAGGACCGGGCGGGTTTTGCCAGGCGGCGGGCGGCGCGCGCGCGGGGCTGCGGGCGCACAGCAGGTTGACGGGCAGCCAGGCGCGCGCGAGGTGCCACGTCAGCGGCTCCACCGCGCCCAGGCGCGCCAGCCGCAGGCCCAGCACCACGGCCACGCACCTGCCCTGGACAAGGGTAGGGTCAGGTGCCTGGCCAAGCCTGGTGTGTCCCCTTGCCCGCCCGCTCGTGCTGCAAGGCCGCCCCGCGTCACACCGGCGAGCCGTGGTCAGGTGTCCTGAAGCAGGAAGCCGCCCTGCAGTGCCCTGACCTACCACTTATCACTGAGGTGGCGCATGTAATGCTTGAAGATTTCTGGTAGTGTACCATGCCTCATCACCCCTGGACATGGTCCTGCAGGCTGCACAGGCGCCAGCAACAGGACCAGCATGTGTGACGCAGGCGCGCTCGTGTGGGGAACAGCGGTCCCTGTTAGCGTGCAACAGGGCATCAGGCAGGGACGCTGCGGAGCCGGGCCGCGCACGCGGCAAACTGGAGGAGCAGGAGCGCGGTCGGGCGGCGGAAGCCGTGGCTGCTCAGCGCGACCTTGTTGAAGAGGACCATGGCGGTGGACGCTGCGCGCACAACCCGACGGCTCTGTCACTCGTCTGGCGCGCCTGGCATGGGCCAGCAGCTGCAACTGGGGGGAGTTGTGTTGGCGGCAGGACAACGCAGGAGCGCCCACATGCGAGTCCGTCCTGTCGACCTCAGCAACAGAACAGTGCTTCAACAAGGGCAACCATTGGGTCTCGGTATACTGCTTGTTCCGCCACGTGAGGGCGGCGGGAGCAGTCCCCGCTTCTATCTGCACGACCACACTGACACAGTGTGCTCGGCAGCCGCATGGCAGCCACGGCCACCATGCATGTCCAGCACTGCTGCGACGCGCCAGAGCCAGGAGTCGCCCCCAACCGGGGCGAAGCAGCATGCAGAGCAGCGGGAGCGCCAGCGGGCGCTCGCACCGCTGCAGTACGCCAGCCCCGGCAGCGCGGCGGCCGGCCAGGCGGCGCGCGGCGGCGGCGCGGCCGGCGAGCGCGGCGACGCGAAGCGCTGCGTCGCGCGCGCCTGGTCCACGTCCAGCGAGCCCACGCTGTGCAGGCTGCCGAAGCCCGGCAGCGGCAGCGAGCTTGCCTGGAAGAAGGCGGGCGTGGCCGGCATGCTGCCCGCCTCCTGCAGCGCGTCCTGCGCGCGTGGCGGCGGCCGAACAGGGTATTAGACCCTACAGACATCTGGGAAGGGTTTGAAGCCCGCCTGGAAGAAGGCTGGCGTGGCCGGCATGGTGCCCGCCTCCAGCAGCGCATCCTGCGCGTGCGGCGGCGCCCGGTCAGGGCCTGAGACCCTCTCCAGCGCTCTGGACAGGGCCTGAAGCCTGCCTCGCGGCGTTGCCTGGGAATCAGAGCAATGCACAGCGCAGTGTTAGGCTAACCAGACGCCTGCTCCCTGCTCTCTGCTCCCTGCCCCTTTGCTCCTTGCTCATTGCTCCTTGATACAGCTGTGCCGCGCATCAGTCACATAGTCAGTGTTATGAAGTGAGATCAGCGTGAAAGTTTGCCTGGAACGCTGGTGCCTGTGGCGTGCTGCCGGACTCCTGCGGCGCGACCTGCACCCGCAGCCAAGCACCGCCTGAGCCAGGAAGACAGTGTGCAGCAGGCGCGTCTGTGGGCTCAGCTTACGCTTAAGTTAGCGGTGCCGGGCAGCAACCAGAGAGCCAGCATGCAGGCACAGAGAGCATGGCCAGACTCCGTCAGCCTGAGCACAACACTTGACGTGCCTGGAAGGCTTGTTAGGCGTATCACTGTGCACTCGCTAGTGAAGGCCAGCTCGTGACCTCCATGCAGCACCAAGCAGTGCGAAGGGGCGGAGCCATATAGCAAGATGTAGCACCAGGCGGGGATCTTGTCACTGGATCACAGGTATAGCAGACTTGCAGCTAGGCTGTGTGAGCCACACTGCATGCGCTCAGACGCAGGCGGCGGGTATTTACTTAAAAAGGTGTGGAACTCACTGAGAGATACAGCTAGTGCGCGCGCCCCCACTTGCAGATGTGAAGGGCCACAATGTGCAGGAGGGGCAGTGCCCACCGGAAAGCGGAAGGGCGGCACGCGTTGGCCAAGGTGGTCTGGGTCGGCCTCCCTGTCCACAGAGGGTCGCTGGCGCGGCGATTTAATCTCCATCTGCTCCGCATGGACGCCTGCCGCGTCTGCTAGGAAGGTCCGTCTCTCTGACGGTGCAGTCGTGCTTTTATAAATTTAGGCTGTCCTGTGAGCTATGCAATAGTACTGCAAACTTGGGCACATAAATTTGGGCGATGATCCTGCATAGATGAGGTAGATTGTGCGTGCTAGCAGCGCTGTGGGAATAGACGCTTGCTGATGTCCCACCGTGTTATGATCCTATTTGGGCTTCACATTAAATCACAAATCATAATTAAATAGGCTTTGTACTCTCTTCAAACGACGGGCAAACTGTGCTATGATCAGCATGCTGCGCAGTCCTGTACAGTGCTGCCTCCTGACAAGCCAGCGCTTAATCTGTCACCTGGATGTAATCCGTATTGATGAGGGGCCAAACGTGCTTTCAGCACATCTATATAAAAATCATACAGCCGCCTGACTGCAGGCACTGCATGGAGCACATTGCCTTGGCATGGCTCCTAATAACACCGCTTGGCCAGAGCATGAGTATGCCTGAATTGGCCTTGCCAAAACTGCCTTGAAGCAAGGTAATCGAACCACTGATGAGTGTAAGCAAAGGAATTCTTACCGCATCTACTGACACCAGACATGCACCCCTTTGCCAGTGGATATTGCAGATGCCTCAAGTGATACCTGTGCTGGCCTCAAAACATTATGGAACTGGAAATGATGAGCACAAACCACAGCATGGGCCACAAGCAGCATAGAAACTTATTTACCAATAACCAGAAGTTGCAGCTCTGCACTGCCGACGTAAGCAAGCACTACAGCGCCAGTCATGGTTTACTTGTGGCAGGTGCCTGTGTGGGCCACGCATGGGCCCAACTGACACGGGCCATGCTCCTCGACCAGGCTGAAGTTGTCGTCGGCAAATGTGATGGTGTTGCCGCAGGGGTGGATGGGATGGCAGGGGTGGTTGCGGCAGACAGTGTCGCAGGGCACGACGTTGAAGCTCTGATCCACGCACATCCAGACCTGCCACCAAGCGCAGAAGCATGTAGTGATGCTGATGAGATGCGCATGGGCAGGCACCTTGCTCTGGCTGACGCAGCATGGCCACAGGTAATGATGCCAGCGCATGGTGCAAGCACCGCACCTCGCTCAGATACGACGGGCCGCCCTTCTTTGTCTTGCACTGCAGGAGCGGCCGCACGCCGGCGCCGAACTTCCGCTCAAAGGCGTTGAGCAGTTCGGTGCGGTCGACGTCGCCGACCGGCTGCAGGTTGGCGGCTGTCATGGCGTCCTGTGCGGCCCGCGAGACCCAGTGACACGGAATGCGACCGCCGTCGATGGGATGCGCTGTAAAGGCTGGCACGGCTTGGAGTGCTACAGGCCAGATCATTAGCATGTCGCTGGGCACCCTGACAGACGATGCAAAGCAGCACAATTTTGTGATTAACATGGTGTACTAACAGAGCCTGCAGCGGCAGCGCGCCAGCAGGTTGTAGTCGGCGTGCAGCTGCAGCACGGTCGCGAAGTATTCCTCCTGGCTCAGCCCGCTGCACGTGCCGTGGCAGCCCCACTCGTGCGCCAGGAAGCAGTCCTGCGCTGCAAGCGCAGCATGATGGGTCAGCTGCGCGGCCGGCTGGGAAATGCCAGCTGTCTCAAGTCTCGCACATGGTGCCGGCACGGAGGTGCAGAAGCGGGCGGCCTGCACTGGGACGAGGCGCATGGTGCGCGCACAGCTGGTGTAGCTGATCCAGTTGTTCTTCAGGCCGTCCAGCACGGTGCGGCTCAGGCTGCTCATGTCCAGGGGCTCAAAACTGCTGTTGCGCGCGATGCAGTGCTCGGGGAAGTCCTCGGGGCAGGCGTTGTCCAGGTTGGGCCACAGGCCGTGGAGCGTGAAGCCGTTCCTGCATGCATGCATGCATGTCAGGCACGCCGTGCGCCACAAAAGCATGGCGCTGGCTGGGGCATGGCTGGGCACTGGGCTGTCTGCAGGCATGCACAACAGCAACTTGTCCAGGTATGCACGCGAAACGCATGCTTGCATGGTTTACTATAGCGTGTGAACACAAGCTGAGTATTGGTCTGGAGATCGGTCAAGCAGTGACCCCCGGCTGCTTGAGCACTGGCCTGGACATGCCGTTTACTTCAAAACAGGGCATGGGCAGGCGGCCTGTACACGAGGCCCAGAACATCGCTTACCTGGGGCTGGGATCGATGTAGCACTCGTGGCCGGGCTTTTGAAACTTGCAGAACTCATTCGGCCACTGCCTGCGGCGCCCCTCGCCCGGCTCAGCCGCCGCCGGGCAGCCTCACGCGGCAGCCAGTACAGTGTGGCTGGCATGCTGATAACAAGGAGCGGCTCATAGGGAAAACCATGATGCTCACGTGCCAGGGTGGAACGCGCACCGGACCAGAAAATAGAAGTTGAAGTCGCCTGGGAAGGGTGCAGGCTGGCCTTGCGGGAACAGCTGGTCGCAGCTAGGGCAGCTGCCCTGGCCCCCACCGCTGTGGTGATGGGGGTGCTGCAGGACGGACGCGCTCGACGCCGCCAGCGCCAGGACAGACAGACAGAGCATGATGTGGAGCATGATGGAATGCACAGCGGCCATAATGCGATGTGGGTTGCGCCTGCAGGGCCGCAGTGGCAGAGCTTATGGTAAGCACAGCGTGAGTCGCCGTGTTGCTGCTTGTTGCCCCGCTCTGCCCATTGCTCTGAAAGCGGCCACAAGACGCAATATTCCCATGCGCATGCGCAGGCATCACACTGCTAACTTGTGCTGGTAAGACGATAAGCATGAAATGAGCAGTATTCCACGGCCTGATCTCGGTGTACAGGATACGCCTGCTGATGTTGCAGGTAAGCATGGGCATGCATCAGTCCCGCAGCGATCACCCACCTGGATTTATGCGTTTGTCGCTGCCTGGCAGTCGTCGTACACCTCTCCGCAATAATACGAGTGAGGGCGCGCGAGGCAATACCGATGAGGGGTGATGGCCTCGGCTGGAAGGTAGGTCTAAAGTGCTGGCAAAGTACCAGGTACAGTCGGATGTGTGAGCACTAGAACCTTGTTATCATACATGGGCGCTGGAGGCCTCCTCTTGATGTGCTTACGTCCGCAGCCCTGGAAGTGCCTGTCACAGGTGTTGAGGCCACACTAGGTGCACCGTCACGCTGGCCGTACCTGGCGATCATGCTTACAATGGTCTGCAGCTTGATGCATTGCGCTTGGCCAGCCCTGGACCAAGAGCACAGCCATCAGCCCATGCCCAGGCTGAAACAGAGCCGAGCAGGCATGCGCGCGTGCGACTCCCCCAAACCAGCAGCACAGCTGAAAAAGCCTCGCCCGAGCTTGGGCGCTCTGCTCTGCCTGTGCAACGCCATGCGCAATTTTGGACAGCAACAGCCGGCACACAGGCCCCACCAGCGGGTGCGTAGCACTACTATGACTGAGCCTTGCCAAAAAACAACAGAATGAATCCTTCAATCAGTGTGAGCAAAGAAAGACCTTCCGCATCCGCTGGCAGCAGGCATGTACCCCCTTGCTGGTGGAACATGACACAGGCCTTAAGTAAAGCCTGTGCTAGCCAACAAAATTGCGAAAATTGGGGCTGACGGGCACAAACCACAGCACGAGCCCCAAGCGCATAGAAAGCTGCAGACCATGAGCAGAAGTTGCAACGCTGCACTGCCATCGCAGGCATTTCACTACAGCGCCACTCAGGGTAATCTACAGGTGCCTGTGTGGGGCGCACATGGGCCCAACTGACATTGGCCAGGCCCGCTGACCAGGTCGAAGTTGTCGTCAGCGAATGTGATTGTGTTGCCGCAGGGGTGGATAGACGGCAGGCGTAGTTGCGGCAGACGTTGTCGCAGGGCACGACATTGAAGCTCCGGTCTACGCACATCCAGACCTGCCACCGGACCGGAGGTGCGTGGCGATGCTGGTGTGGTGCAGCCGAGCGAATGTTTGCACTGGCTGACGTAACACGCCCACAGGTGATGGTGCCAAGGCAATGGTGCCAGCAGGTGGTGCAAGGGGCGCACCTCGCTCAGATACGAGCGTCCGCCACTCTGCTTCTTGCACTGCAGGAGCGGCCGCACGCCGGCGCCGAACCTCTTCTCAAAGGCGTCGAGCAGGTCGGTCCGGTCGACGTCGCCGACCGGCTGCAGGTTGGCGGCTGTCATGGCGTCCTGTGCAAATTGCAGGAAACAGTGACATGAGCTGCGTTCGATGCAGGGGTGTGCCGACCAGTCCAGCATCCCATATCCGGGTGGCCACAGGCAGGATTATTGGCATGTGTCTGGACATCCTGACACCATGTCACATTCCATGGCACTTTGACCCTCAAAACATAGCACCCCTTGATCCTTGGCCTGTCGGAACGCAGCACGATTCCTTGATTAGTGATGTCCTGAAAGAGCCTGCAGCGGCAGCGCGCCAGCAGGTTGTAGTCGGCGTGCAGCTGCAGCACCGTCGCAAAGTAGTCCTCCTGGCTCAGCCCGCTGCACGTGCCGTGGCAGCCCCACTCGTGCGCCAGGAAGCACTCCTGGGCTGCGAGCGCAGCACGCCGAGTCAGCTGCGCGGCCGGCTGCGAATGCCTAAGTGTTTCACATCTCGCACAGGGTGCCAGCGCTAAGGTGATTTGAAGCAGGCAGCCTGGACCAGACAGGGCGCATTTAGGGTTAGGGTGGCGCGCGCACAGCTGGTGTAGCTGATCCAGTTGTTCTGCAGGCCGTACAGCACGGTCTGGTTCAGGCTGCCCATGTCCAGGGGCTCAAAGCTGCTGCTGCGCGCGATGCAGTGCTCGGGGAAGTCATCGGGGCAGGCGTTGTCCAGGTTGGGCCACAGGCCGTGGAGCGTGAAGCCGTTCCTGCATGCATGCGTTGTCAGGCACGCCGTGCGCGACAGTGGCCGGGCACCGGATCACCATGACAGGTTGTCTGCACGCATGCACATATGGAGATTGCACCCGCACGCGCGTCAAGCGCATGTATGCCCCATGTTCTGCAGCAACGTGAACATAAGCAGCTCGGCCTGGATTTCGCTCAAGCAGTGACCAGAGTGCTTAAGCTCTGGCCCGGACATGGCGCTGGCAATGTGACAGGGCATGGGCAAGCGTCTGGACAATGGCAGGCCCAAAGAGGCGCAAACCTGGGGCTGGGGTCGATGTAGCACTGGTCGGGCTTTTGCATCTTGCAGAACTCATTCGGCCACTGCCTGCCGCGCCCCTCGCCAGGCTCAACAGCCTCCGGGCAGCCTCACGCGTGGCAGCCGGTACAGTGTGGCGGGCACGCTGACAATAATAGCTGCACATAACGGGGATATCCACGCTCACGTGCCAGGGTGGAGCGCGCACCGAACCAGAAAGTAGAAGTTGAATTCGCCCGGGATGGGTGCAGGCTGGCCTTGCGGGAACAGATCGCGGCAACTAGGGCAGTTGCCCTGGCCCCCGCCGCCATGGTGGGGGTGCTGCAGGACGGGCGCGCTTGACGCCGCCAGCGCCAGGACAGGCAGCCAGAGCACGAGGCTGAGCGTGATGGAGTGCGCGGCGGTCATCTCGCAATGTGGGTGGCGCCTGCAGGGCCGCAGTGGCAGAGCTCAAGGTAAGCAGCATGAGTCGCCGTGTAGCTCCTTGTTGCCCCGCTCTGCCTGTTGCTCTGAAAGCGGTGACAAGATGCAATCTATTCACATGCGCATGCGAAGGCATCACATTGCGCCTGCCTGTGCCAGTACAACCATAAGCATAAAATGAGCACTGTGCCACGGCCTGATCGCGTTGTACAGGATACGCCTGCTGATGGCAGGCGAGCATTGGCCTGCGTCAGTCCCGCAACCGTGTCCTACCTGGGTTTGTGCGTTTGTCGCTGGCTGGCAGTCGTCGTACACCTCTCCGCAATGGCACGAGTCAGGGCGCTCGCGGTGGTATCGATGAGGGTGATGGCCTCGGCTAGCAGGTAGGTGCACAGTGCTGGCAAAGTACCAGGTACAGTCGGATGCTGCACTGGCGCACAAGGTCGAGCGTCGACGCATACAGCGCTGGTGGCATTCGACCTTGAGGCTACGCCAGTGGCGGCCTGGAACCTTGTTGTCATGCATGTGCGCTGGTGGCTTTTCCTGAAGCGCTGACGTCCGCAGGCCCTGCGGTGTTGAGGCTACACTACATGCACTGTCACGCTGGCCGTGCCTGGCAACTATGCTTACACTGGTCTGCAGCTTGATGCATTGCGCTTGGCTGGCTCTGGACTAGAGCACAGCCATCAGCCCATGCCCCGGCTAAATCAGAGCCGAGCAGGCATGCGCGCATGCGACTCCCCCAAACCAGCAGAACAGCTGAAAAAGCCTTGCCCGAGCAGGGCGCACCGCTCTGCCTGTGCGACGCCATGCGTATTCTTGGACAGCGACAGCCGGCGCATGGGCCCCACCAATGGGTGCGTAGCGCCACTCGACGCTCCCATGGCAACCTCAGCCCATACGCGGCTTTGCATGGCATGCCGCCGCCCCCTCGACAGGCACACTGTGCAGCCCGATGCAGCCTGGCCCCAGCGCCCCCTACCTTCACGCTCCCGCTGGCACCACGGGTGCCAGCCCACATTCGGACATTGCCAAGCGTGCCAGGAAGCAGCTCCAGCCCCGGCCCTTCGCAGGCAAGCCGCCAGCAGCCTCGCTACACATGGGAGCCGCATGCAGGACGCATGCAAGCAAGGCCAGGCGGGGGCACTCGCGAGGCCAGGGCTGCAGAGCCCGGCACACCAGCCTCAGCACACACACACGCAGCGCCCCACGCCACGCCCGCTCTTGCGCCTGGCACCCAGCCCAGTAATCCCTCCAACAGGGCTACCACCCTCGCCTGCCTGCCCTCGAAGCCGGCGCAAACGGCGCATCCGCAGGCAGCCCCGGCAGCGCAGCGCGGGACACACAAACGGGCGGCAGGCTCAGCCACTCCGGCCGGGGTCTCTGCAGCCAGTGGGTGCCGCTCTAGCGCTCGCGCGCCTGTCGCGGCCGCCGGCTCTCTCTGTGCCTGCGGCCACAGCAACCTGTACTTGTCACGCCGCTGTCGCGCAGGCCGCAGCCGCAGGGCGCCGCACAGCCCCGGCGCGTCAGGCGCCGCCGCCAGCACGCCGCAGCGAGGACGCGGCTGCAACGCCCGCGCCGCGGGCGCGCGCACGGGACGACGGCCGCGGCGCCGCCGCGGCCCACGCGGGCACCACGGGCGCGCCCCGCGCGCCTCACACGTCGTCGCGCGCGGGCGCCCAGGCGCGCCGCTGGCCCGCTGGCAAGAGGCCCTACCCTAGCCCGCCTCACATGTCGTCGCCGGCGTTCTCCAGCAGGAAGTTGGCGGCCATGGTCTCATTGCGGTCGCAGGCCAGGAAGGCCTCCAGCACGGCCTGGCGGTCAAAGCCCATGGCCTCCAGGCGGCCCACGGCCGCCTGCTCCTCCTCGCTCAGCTGCACCGCCACCGCGCCGGGCGGCAGGCCTGCGCGCACGCGCGGCCATTTTTCTTCGCAGGCGCGCGCGGCTGCTCTGGGTGCGGGAGCCCCAGGCACAGCAGCTGCCTTCCATTTGAACTTGCACGTACCAGAAAGGTCGTTGACCTCTCGTGCGCACGGCGGCACCCCGCCCAACCCCGCTTAGTTGGCCGCCGCCGCCGCGCCGGGCGGCAGAGGCCTGTGCATAGGGCACGTGAATCACAACCCAGCCCGTCCAGTCCGCAGAGAACGCCCCGGACGCAAGGTGCAGCTCACAGCAGCACCCAGGCCTCCCACCTGACCGTTCCTCCCCTCCCTGGTCGCTGTTGAAGGCTACGCACATTCAGGGCCGCCGCAGAGTCTCCGAGCAGCACCTTTGACCACGCTCGGCGGCGCCGTCTTTCCGCCCAGCACCGGTCCTGCGCTCACCCCCACGCCCACCCGACACATGTGCTGTACAGAGCCGGGCGGCGCACCGCCCTCGCCGCCGGCGCCCGCGCCCAGCATCTCGCCCAGCTGCCCGCCCAGCTGCCCGCCCAGCTGCGCGGCCAGGTCGCCGGAGGCCGCGCCGCCCGCGGGCGCGGGCTCGTTGATGAGGCGCAGGAACTCGGCCTGGTTGCTGTTGATCAGCGACAGCAGCTCCGGGTTCTGCTTGCCCAGCTCCTGCGCGCCGGGTATAGGGTAGGGTTACATTCTACTTGCCCAGCTCCTGCGCGCCGCAGCGCCCGCCTCGGCGCCAACTGCGGCGGCGCATCAGCTGGAGGCCGCCTTATGACGGCACAGCAGCTGGAGACAGGATTACACCGAGCTGCAGGACAGCCTGCTTGCGGCGCCTGCAGCACAGCAGGCAGGGCTGGGATAAGGCACGCACTCTGTGTGCTGGTCAGCGGGAGGCGCAAGCAAGCAGTGAGCGTCACGCTGGCGTCCCAGGCAGCGCGGGCCCCCTGGCCCCAGGGGCTGCGCTCGCATGCGCGCTGCCACACGCACGCACCCGTTGACCAAAGGCAAGCTGCGCCCGCATGCGGCGCAGGTGACCCACAGTGCTGAGGACGATCTGGCGCGCGCGCCTGCAGCATGGGCTGCAGGATGGCCGGGTGCGACTGCACGATCGCCCGCAGCGCCTGGAACTGCGGGTTGGTGCGCAGGAAGTCGAGCGGCCCGGCCGGCCCGCCGCCGCCCGCCGCGCCGGCCGGCTGCACCAGGCAGGCCGCTGTCACCTCATCAGGGAATGAGTGGACGACTCACGAGGACAGCGGCACGTTTCTAGGCACGTTCCTCGTTCGCTCATATACGCGTGTGTGGGAGAGCGTCAGCCTTCTTTGCACGCCACAGCGTCTGCAGGGCCCCCAGAGCGGGTGCGCTGTGTGCTTCTTCAGGAGGAGTGCACAGCGAGCGGCGTCTGGAACAGGCCGCATGGCCGGCCTGTGAGCGCACAGAGCCAGACAGGGCACAGGTGGCCACCTGCGGGGCAAACATGTCGAGCGGCTGCGCGTTGGGCCCGCTCTGCGCGGGCGCCGACTCCGACGCCGGCGCGGCCGCGTCGCCCGCCGCGGCGGGCGCCGCGGCGCCGCCGGCCGGCGGCCCGCCCTGCGCGGGCGCGGGCGCGGCCACGGGCGGCGGCGGCTCGGCGGACTCCGGGATGCCGTTCATCAGGTAGTCCACCGCGCGGTCCGGGTTGTTGAACGCGGCGCGCATCGCGCGCTTGACCTCCTCGCGGTCAAAGCCCATCTCCACAATCTGCCGCCCCGCTCGCTTTCTTCACACAGCCCCGCGCTGCGTGGCCTGCCGCCTCACTTGCTCCTTTGGCATAGCCCAGTGCCACGCGGCCTGTGGGCAGCCATACACCGTGGCGCAGCTGCTTGCACATCTCGCTGTCAGTGTCGCTACGGAGCCTGTGGGCTGGTCTGCTTCCGCACACTCACACGCATGGCTCTTGCGTCCGATGGCTGCTTACCGTCAGCGAACAGAGGGGTGATGTGCAACGCAGGCTGGATACACCAATGCACGCTGGGTTCAGTGACCATGGCCTGGCGCACGCGGCGAGCCTGGAACGGCACGCCTGCCGCACGCGCTCTCACCTGGTTGATGTGGTTCTCCAGCACCGCGCCCACGGACAGCTGCGACGCGGTATCGGAGTACACGTTGCCCGTGCCGGACGCGCCGCCAGCCGCCGCCGCCGCCGGCCTGCGCTCCGGCCCAGCCAGCCTCGGCGCGCCTCGGAGTGTGGCACTCCTCACCGTGAGACACACAGAGTGCGGCCGAGCGTAGGGCACAGCAGGAGGACAGCAGGGACGCACTCAGGTTCAGCTGCCGCCGCAGGCTCAGCAGCCGCGGCAGGCGCGGCCGGCGCGGCTGGCGCAGCCTGCGCGCAAGCGGTCCCCAGCTCAGCTCAGGGCGAGCTCCCTTGTGAGTGTGGCTGTCAAGACAGCGAGCAGTTCAGCAGTCACATCAGCCGTCCTGGCGTAGCAGCATCAGAGGGACGCGCTGCAAACACCTGGAAGCATCACACGTGCTGTGTGATTGCTAGCGCCTGCAAAAAAGTGCCTGTTTCTACGCTGCCTCGCCGCGGAACGCTTCACCCCAGAGCCCATGGACAAGGTGGGCTTTCGCGTGGCTATGCGCACACCTCCGGCGTGGCAGGCGTCGCCGCTGCCGGCGCCGGCGCCGGCGCCGCCGGCTCGGCCGCGGGTTCCGCAGCGCGCGGCGCAGGCGGCGGGGGAGGCGCCGCCGGCTGCGCGGCAGCCTCTGGCTTCTTCGCCTGCGCGGGTGCCAGGGTCACGCTTGATGCCCTGGCCAAGATGCGGCGGTGTCTCCGCTGCGCGACCACGGAGGCGTGCAGCGGGCGCGCGCCTTGGAGACCATCACCACCATAAAGCCGGTCTCAGAGACGTTGTTGTCCGCGAGCGTGCTTTCATCCTTGAGCACCTGGCCACACCAGCCAACCCCGGGCCTGAGACACGAGGGCATGGGAGCAAGCCCCGATCGGCAGGCTGCCCGGGCACGGCCTGCCCACCTTGCCCTGGTGAATGACGACAAGGGACCCGGCCGGGAAGGCGGTGCCCTGCTTTTCCTCGATCGTCTGCTTTACGGCCGCGATCTGGCCACATCAGGCGGTGTCAGTCAGTCCACGCACGGCAATATTACTGCAGACCTATGTGTGCCGGCCAGCCTACCTTTTCAGTCCCTTGCAGCTCCAGGGAGAAGTTGGCCCCAGTCACCGTCTTGAAGGTGACCTTCATGGTGCTGCTCTGGCCTTTCACAGGGCTTTAAACTTTCTTCCAGCGGCTGCAGGGGCCCAGCCTGGCTCCCTGACAACAGCGCCTTGCAAGACTGCCAGTACCCTGCTGCCCTGAACCTGGAGCAGGCGCATGCATGCGTTTGGTGACAGGGGGCGCCGCACACTCCACTCACTCTCTTTCCAAGGACGGCTGCGCAACGCAATGGAGATGACAGGCGCCGCCCTGCGCGCAATCTGCAAGGAGAACAAACTGTACGAGACGCCCGAGCTGAACGAGACGCTGTACTGCAACCACCGGGGCTTCATCAGCGTCGCCGAGCTTGAGCCATACAGCGGCCTGCGCGCTCTCTTCCTGGACAACAACGCCCTGGACACCCTTGACGGCGTGCCGGCTCTGCCAGAGCTGCGCTGCCTGTGCGCCTCGCCGTGCATAGCATCTGAACGTCAAGCAGTAGCATGCTTTGCGAACCCGGCCACCCGGCGCGTCTGCCTCACTGAGTGCTATCCGGCGCCGCAGGTACGCGCAGTGCAACATGTTGATGGACGTAGTCGGCCTCAGCCGGCTGGGCAACCTGGACACGCTCAACGTCAGCAACAACAGCGTGTCCACCCTCGATGTGCGCGCGCCCGCTCCCTGACATCTGCGTCTGGTGCCACAAACAGGGCAACACCTCGCTCGCTTGCTGCCTGGGTGCTTTTGAGGGTTGATCATCCGCAGCGCCTCGCGGCTGGCTGCAAGCAGCTGCACCTGGAACACAGTCAGGAAGTCGCCCATGAGAATGTTCATATGCGGGCAGGGCCTGGCCGGCTGCACGCGGCTGCGCACGCTGCTGGCCGCAGGCAACCGCCTGGTCCGCGCGGCGGACGTGGCGCGCCTGGCCGAGTGCGCGGCGCTGGTCACGCTCGACCTGCAGGAGAACCAGCTTGCCGACCCGCAGGTGCCGTGGCGCCCTTTGCGTCCACTGCTGCCCACTCCTCATGCAGCGTGCGTTGCGCCGGTGCCGCAGGCCTGGCGCCCGGGGCGTACGAGCCACCGTGTGAAAACGTGGCCCTACACATGGTCGCTTCCTCGGTATCCCGCAGAGCGCGGTCTGCCTGTTAGCATAATCACACGGCAGAGTCCACGCGAGCGCATGTCCTCCTCCAGCTGTCGCAGAAAGCGCAAGTGTATGTGGGCCCTCGGAGAGTGCATCTATTGTGCGCCTGCATTTTCCAGCTGTGCTCGTGCGCTTCCAGGCGCAGCAAAGCCCCAGGTCAGTGCCGCACACATGTCATGGGTGTGACCGTGTGTGTAGCACCCCGCCGGGCGGGCTTGCTCAGTGCCGCTCGCTGCGGCGGCCTGCAGAACGTGACGCCCGCGCCCCGACAGGTGCTGGACATGCTCAAGCAGCTGCCCCAGCTGCGCTGCCTGTACCTGAAGGGCAACCCGCTGGTGGGCGCGGTGCCGCAGTACCGGCGCGCGCTGGTCGCCGCGCTGCCGGGGCTCACCTACCTGGACGACCGGCCGGTCTTCGCGCTCGAGCGCCGCTGCGCCGAGGCCTGGTGGGTGGAGGGTTAGGGTTAGCCTAACCTACCCCGCCACTGCCAGGGCGCCACTGCTCGTGGGGCATGGCGCTCATGACGATGGCGCAGTGCGCGATCGTGACTGCACGGCAGCACCCTGCTTCCCTGGCGCCCGCGCCAGGGACCGAGCAGCAGCGCGCGACCGAGCAAACACGCCGCATGGCTGCGCTGCTGCTGGCCTGCTTGGCCCAGTCTGCAGCGCAAGGAGGAACAAGCAAGCCTGCGCATGGCCGGCGCGCCTGCGACCAGCCACACCAGGGACGGAGGCGCGTAGGCTTGCCGAGAGTGGGCCAACACAGGCAGCCCACATCATGCATGCCTGACCTCCGCGGCAGGGGGCTGACGAAGCATGCGGTGTGGGTTATGCAGGGCGCGTGGGGGCCCGGAGGCCGAGCGGGCCGAGCGCGAGCGCGCGTGCAGCGAGGAGGCCGCGCAGGAGCGGCGCAACTTTGAGGCGCTGCAGCGCATGCGCAGCGAAGGCTTCCGTAAGGTGCCGCACGGGCCCACAGTCTGACACTTGCCTGAGCAAGCGAGTGCGCCTGCACGTATCTGCGAGCTTGAGTTGGCTTTGAGCTGAAGGAATGTAGTGTTGGAGAGGCCCCGTCCCTCAAACCTGCCGGGGATGGCGCCGCGGCAGCGGCGCGAGGTGCTGGGCCTGGCGCCAGGCGATACAGACCCCTTCTTCGACGGCAGCGCCGGCGAGCAGGCAGAAAATCAGCCGGTGCGCCACCGCGTCCGCCGCGCAGCTCAGCCGTATCGCACGGGTCTGCATGTACCGCGTCAGCCGCAGGACTGCGAGCAGGCAGCGTGCAGCATACCAGCCGTGCTATGCACTGGCGCTACAGTAGCTGCAGATGTTTGGTGGCGGAAACTGGCGTGAGTGGCACGGCGGCAAGCTGCCACGCCTGGCGCGCCCGGGGACCTGCCTCTTGTAGAAGACGGGCGGGCAGGTCGGTGTGCGCGCCGGGCAGGGGGCGGAGGGGGAGGCGGAGGAGCTGGCAGCCGCGCGGGCGAGGCTGGCCACGTACAGCGCGCGCCCCGGCGAGGCGGAGCCGCCAGGTGGGCTCCGCGGCAGCCGCTCGGCGCACCATGCTGTCGCCTGTGTCGAGAACCTTGCGGACGAACCTGCCGTGTCAGCATGTCCAGCCGCACCTGTGTCGACGCAGGCACTGCTGCACGGCTGTGCGCCTGACGCAGCTCCGCGCGCGCAGAGCTGGCGGCGGCGCGCGCCCGG
>JAABUO010002764.1_pt1 | contig 21219 bp, 32 predicted proteins | sample 5559291 | NCBI WGS metagenome assembly JAABUO01 (sample SAMN10711878, study PRJNA513372) | rock metagenome | isolation source: Antarctica rocks | place: Antarctica: Victoria Land, Finger Mt sud
CCTCCCCCTCCCCCTGCCCCCCCCCCCCCCACACTCCACATCCCCTTGATCCTGAACCCCTGTCAACTTCCCTGGTCTGCCTCCGCAAAAGCCTGGCTCCTCTTCTGCCCCTCTCCTCTTTCATGGGGCCATAGCATGAAGCCCAGTGATGAGTGGTGCAGACCATGCAAGACCTCACAGCCACAGGGGACCCTCTGCCCAAGGTGCTATACCTAGTCCCAAATGGCCAGAATCCCGTCAGCTACGTAGCTCCACTGGAACGAAGGCAGGCGCTTTACCGCATGTGCCGCAAGTATGACCTCATGATTGTGGAGGACGACCCATACTTCTACTTGCAGTTCCCATATGACAGTAAGCACCTTCACAATAGTGTGAGTGCAGCAGATGTGTAAGCAATAAGCATGCCAGGGTTGTGTGACAAGGTCGGTTTAGCGTTGGACGTACTGCATCAGCAGTGCAGTAGCCTTGATGGCACAGAGGCACACCAGCAGAGTGACCTTGTCTCAGTGTTGTACAGTGGCAACTGCTTGCCACCTATGCAATGTTCATGGTCAAGTGCCAGGGCAACAACCTTGAGCCTTTTGCATGCTTTGAGTCTTTCAAGTCTGAGCCCACTAAAGCCTTTGAGCCTTTCAGGTTTGAGCCCTTTGAGAGACAGGATGGCAGCATCTGCTGAAGCCTTTGTAGGACCTGGCAGTTTTGGTTGGCACAGCCACATGTGCATGCATGACAATGACATGGCAAAATACGCAGCAGAGATCTGTGTACTGAGTAAATGAATGTATGTATGTGTAATGCCCAGGCATCCAGTACCAGCAACCACTCAATTGCGGTGTGCTTGCAGGGGATGTTCCCGGCCTTTGGAAGCTAGGCAGGAGCTACTTGTCACTGGACACAGATGGGCGTGTCGTCAGATTAGACAGCTTTGCCAAGTTCTTGGCTCCGGGATTCAGGCTAGGCTGGCTGACAGCGCATCCTACTTTTGTGGACAAGCTCACATTCCACATGCATGGCACAGCCCTGGGCCCCTGCAGCACCACACAGGTATGAAATGCACCCAATGAAAGAAGACGCTCTGCTGTTGGTCTTAGGCTGTGGGCTCCCGCCTTTCACGTCATGCCGTGCAGCCTTAAGACTGTGGGCTCCACGTTTCCCCCTGCACTGCATGCATCAGCTTACAGTCACTCAGTCATGATGCTGCTCCTGCCTTCCATACATGTGAGAAACGAGACAGTGTTGTGTCCTTCAGGTCATGAATGATGGGCTGATGCAATAAAGGCCCCAACAGCTCCACATCCCAATGCGTGCAGTCTGATCATCATGCTCACAGATGTCATGACACCGTCTTGTTAAGCACAGTCAGACCTATTCTGTGCCCTATCATATCCAATGCGGCTGCTGTAACATAGGCATGCTGACGTTACAGGTCATGATTGCAGAGCTGATGCAGCATTGGGGAGCTGAAGGCCTTGACAGCCATCTGAAGTCCCTCCAGACTGTTTACAAACGCCGAGCCCAACTCATGCACAGCTCAGCCCAGCAGGTCTGAACCAGCTGTTTTCATGTGCCTTCACACTTTCATCCTCTTGCTGACTGTGCACAATCCCCATGCCCAGCCCAGCTCAACAGGTTTGAACCAGCTGCTCTCATGTAGCATCACATGCTCCATCCTTTGTTGACTGTGGTGGTTTCCTGCCTATTGCATATCAATCAATTGCATTCTGCTGCTGCCATAGTATCATGCTACCATAGGGGTCCAATATGTCATGTGGCTGATGCAAAATCTGTGCCTTGCTTCCCCAAGTCATGGTTGCAAATCAGTGTTAGAATACAACATTACCGTGCTGTCTGTATGTGTGTCTCTGCGCCGTCTGCAAGGACTGGTAAGCTGGCAGGCGCCTGCTGTTTCTTGCTTGTTCCTACCATTGCTAGTCTGCAATATTGTATCATATTTCCCGTCAATTTTTGCCTGCCTAATCTTGCAAGGCCATCAAGCTGGCTGACGCCTGAGGTTGGCATGTTCATGTGAATGTGGTCACTGCACATGACCATCACTACCTTGCAACATATGACAGTTGTCTTCATGTTATTGTCTGCAGTATCTGCAACACATTACAGTTGTTTCCATGTTGTTTGCAGTATCTGCAATAGATCTAAATTGTCTGCATAGTGTTGTCTGCAGTACCTGCAACATATCACAACTGTCTCCATGTTGTTGTTGCCTGCTGTATCTGCAACATCTCATGTTTGTCTCCATAATGTTCTCACTGCAGTATCTGCAAGGGCTGGCCAGCTGGCTACCGCCTGAGGCTGGCATGTTCATGTGGATGAAACTTGAAGGAGGCGTCAAGGATGCTGATGACATCATAGATGCTCTGAAAGATGAGCAAGTGGCTGTTGTACCAGGTCAGCATCATAAACACTAAACCCTGCAGCACAGTTTGGCTCTGCATCGTCTAACCCATGCAAGTGTAATAAAACTCTGCCCTGGTGTCTTTGCCAAGAAGCCCTACCCTGAAGTAGCTTGGTCCAATGTCAGCTGACAACTGCAAGGTGTTCATGGAATCATGGTGTGCATGTTTCCATCTCTGACTGTATAAAGCCTGGAAGTCATCGACATGTGGCGGTTCAGTAATTCTTATTGCATGACCACACTAGCATGCTTGCCTGCATCTGGTAAGCAGATGTGATATGAAGTGTCTGGATGATCATCTAGACTACTGTCACACGGCAGTTTGCCAAGACAGGTCAATGTGAGTCACGGCTCTGCTGACACCTAGAACATCTAAAGGTCAAAACGCCTGATTTTAAGGCTCCAGGGATTTTTGAAGTGGAATGTTTACTGCAAAACGGATGTGTCCAAATGTGTAGTGCTGTCTTTACATCCTCAAGAGTGTCCTCAAGAGTGTGCTGTTGTGCAGGCCGTATTTCACACTGTAATGGTCCCAGACCAGCCTTTCCCTGCCCGTATGTAAGACTGTCTTTTGTGATGGCGCCTGAAGAAGACATTCCAAAAGGCATGCAGCGCCTTGCAAATGTCATCAAAAAGGTCCAACCAACATGATTTGAGGCGCTGAAGAAACGCTCAGAGACAGATCCAAAAAGAGAGTGAACAGCTGCCACATGTTTTATGGCAGATACCACACACTATGGTCATCGATGTGCAAGGCATTTTGCTGGATGAATGCTTTGATGGTGGCTTTGTGCAGAGTAATGTCCTACTCCACGAAGTACTATATTTTGGATTCCTTTTGAGGTGCTGTTCTGATGATGAAGACCCAGCAGGCTTGTGATTTACTTTGACAAACAGCAGAACCCTTGGTCAATTGCTTCACAGAACACCACATGATAGTTATGAGGCACATTCAGCATGCATCACTCACTGGCTGTGCAGAGTGGTCTCCTATTTTGATCATCGTGTAGAAACACACGCTTCAAGCTAGAGCGGATTCGAAATTTAGTGGGTCCTAGACAGTCTGGAAGACGCAGCATGTCTCATGCATGTGCGGAGTTTTGTGGCAAACATCACATTACATTTCCTCTTTCAGGTAGTCATTCACTAGACCCCAGATCGCAGTTCTGGTGGCTGTGATGCGTAGCTGTCAGGTGCTCCCAACAACAGACAGCTCTGTTGAAATAAGCTGTGCAGACTTGCCACAATATTTACAAGAGGACTTGGACGGTGAACCAAAGTCTGAAGCTTATATAGTACTCAACAGGCCGCTAGGACGCAGGAAGCGGGTTAGTAAATGCAGCTATCACAGAAGCTGACTAAGTGTCACTAGCATGTTCTAGTATGTTCATGAATGGCTTGACCGAAAATGTCTAAGGGCCACTGCATAATTCAACAGCTGCAGCTACTCAGTACAGCCTCAGCAATACGATATAAACTTTCTAGCTTGAACACTCTGCCTTGTAACATACTCTTCTTTAATAACCCAGGATGAGGGGTGCCTTCGGGAGATACGCTTGTTTTGGGGAACCATCATAAAGAAGAGGAATTCAGCATGCATAATGACGAACCATTTACACATATGTTTTGCATTGCAAGGTGGGCATCTTCTTCGCTGACTCAGCGTGCAGCTTAAAGCAGCATGAACGGGACCGGCTGTCGGCACCCGGTCCGCTTCCGCAAAAAGGCAGATGTTGAAGTCAATCTCAGGTACCGCGCGCATTTTTGTTGCTATGATGCCGTAAAAGGATGTGCCATGGATGCAGTGACCACATGCCGGTAACGATCGTAAGAGTCTCAGAAGAGACAGCTGCCGCCGAATTTGGACGCAAAGCAAACCACAAAGAAGCCGACCTCGTTTCAAAGGAGGCAGGTATCACGGACGAGCAGTACTGCAAAGTTATACAGGAAACTCGCTATGAGGCCTGGAGGTGTCTGAGGCCAGTGCCCGGAGAGCTGCTTTTCCAGCTAGACGTCGAAGACTGTAGACACCTCTCGAAAGCAGGTCAAGTCGGCATTCTTACCAAGAGATACCCCATGCTGTATGCAGATGAACTCGAGCTTGTCGAAGCCAAATTGCAGCCACTACCAAGTCCTCCATACTTTGCCCGCCTGTCTACATGTAGCACCAAAGGAGGACAAGGGGGAGTTGGTCCTTTTTACACAGCCAAGCAGATCGTCACTGCCCTTGTGACTAGCTATAGATGCGTCAATGTGTTTGAGAGACAAGAGCCAGCAGGCCTTTATTTGTTACCATTTTGCCCACATTTTGATTGCGACAAGGAGTTCAGGGTTTTTGTGAGCAACAACAGGGTAACAGCTATATCACAGTACAATGAGGCAGAAGATTGCGGATGGGGCACATGTTCAGACACAGATCTCACAAGGATTGCTGATCACATAGTGATTCTTCTGAACGCAATGCTCAAGCAGGCTGCTATACTAAAGCTGGCTTTGCCTGCCTCTTTTACATTGGATGTGTTCTGCCATGCTGATCAGGATTTTGCTGTTGAACTCATTGAGTTAAACTCTTTTGGAGCCCAGCTGGCCGCGGGCTCCTGCTTGTTTGACTGGGTCAAAGATTATGATGTGTTGTATGGCCTTTCAAATACAATAGAGCTGAGAATCATTGGTGAGCAATAGGCCAGACACAATAGGGTCTTGCACAGTCATGGATAACTTTGTATCGGCAGCCTCAAATGATGGTAGTTGGTTATGTCAAAAGTCCTTGACATGAGGTTGGAAGGCTGACACCTATCTCGTAAAGAGGTGCTGCCGGGCAACGCACCTTGCTGCATGCCTTTCAGTGCATCAGCATGAAAGTGCCACTGTTGATACCATATACACAATATATAAAGGTAAGTCCTGTACATCTACAAATTGGTTTTCTTATTACGTTGGATCCAACACCACTGCACCAAACTTGCAGGAGCACTTTTCCAAGGATGCGACTCTGCAGAGCCTGTTCATGTACTGCATTGTGAATGGATGTGAACCGTTCACATGCACATTGCTTTGCGCATACAGCTTGTGTAAGATGGACAATCTGCATAGGTAAAGCAGCAATCCTGTGTTCAACAACTGCTTCCAGTCTGAGCTGTTGTTGCAATGTTGTCCAGCTGCAGGTCTTCCAAGCCTCCACAGCTGTCACCTGTATGTCCTGCAAACAGTCAGAGTGTGAGTCGGTGCACTGAAGCTATGATCAAGCACTTGGGGAGAAAGTGTACACTTCTTTGGTCACACATATGACCAAACAGAACTGCATGCCACTGGCTTGCTGACTTCACAATCAAATATTTGTTTTACTTGACTTTAGTACTGCTGTACAACGCTAAAAGCAGTGTGCCAACACTCAATGCTGGCAGCCTTTGCTTTCATGCACGTCTCAAAATGTCTGTAACTGATGCTGATGACTGCAGGCTCTCAGCAGGTCATGCAGCAGTTGGTATAGTGACACGACAACATGGCCAATACCATGGTATATGCAAAGCCACGGCATTCATCAGCAACAGCTGTTCACAATATGAGGGACTGCACATATCATTCGGAGAGCATGAGTGTAACCTGCTTGCAAGCTCATCAAGGACAGCAGCGACATTGATTTAGGCCTTAAAAGTCGTCCCAGTGGCACGATACATGGGAATATCATCATGCACCCTTCATATGTACATTCTATAGAAGAGCTGATGACAACCACTATGCCAGAAGAACACATGAGCTTACTGATTGCTGACTGCCAAGCCTGGGTAGTAACATCAAGCTGCCCTAGTGTTATATCCAGCTGGTAATTGGCAGATCCTAGGGCAGCCTCATATCTCCGCAGCATCCCCATATGGGTCCTTCCCAAGCGCTTCCTGAGCCCTTGACTTTGCCTGCATAGGTGATGCCTGACTTTGCGCTCTGGCTTGGTCATTAGGGCAGAATCAGTGCCAGGTCCAGCTAGGGAGTGCTTGCTGTTTGTGGACATTCTTACTATCACAGGAACACCCATCAGCGCTGTAGTGAAGCCATCAGTGAGATGCGCAGGATCAGGCAAGCTGCATGCTGCAGCCGGCAGTGCCATGGCATGGTCATCATGCTGTGGCTGAGCATCGACATGAGTAACTGCTGAGCTCACTTGTCTGCAGTCAGAGGCAGCCTCTTCTGCAGCTTCAGTCAGAGGAGCCATGCCATCTGATCCAATGCGGCTGTGGCATTCAATCATTTGAGCTCTGCAGCTGTGCTGGCTGAGCTGACAGATGACACATCAGCTGCAGCATGTCCACCCACTGAAGAAGCTGATGCAGCTGCAAGGATAGCCAACTTGGAAGCTGCCATGGAAGGTCCCTGACCTGAGGCTGTGGCAGCAATATCACCAATGTGCTGACTTGGCTACGCTGCAGCCCTGAGGGCAGTCAAAAACATTGCTCCAGAACTGTTGAAAACAGCAGGAGAAGCGGCTGACATGCTGGCTGCCTGGAGAATTCCTAGTTGCTCTGCAGTTGACACCTCATCAGCTACATCTGCATTCTCTAGAGCAGGACCCTTCAACATCAACCTCTCCACCTGTGCCTCACTCACTCCTTCTGAGGGCGCTGTGTCTGAGCTTGCTCCATTGAAGGTGCATGCTGTGAGCCTACCTGAAGGGCTGCCAAGAAAGCTGCACCAGATAGGGCAGGAGCCTCAGCAGCAGACCGTAAGCTATCAAAATGTCGAATTCTGTTCGTCTTGGGGCACAAATACTGCACCTCCATTAGCTGTGGCTGTCTGCGCTGCAGGGACACTAATGATGAGGCTGCACTCAAGACCTGTGGCAAACACGCTGCTGCTCAGCAGTGAAGCAGGAATTTGCAGCCACATGTAACGGCGACGCGGCTGGTGGGGATGCTGCTTGGAGAGCAGCCAGAAGGCTGTTGCCAGCTGTAGGCATCATAGAAGCGGCCTTGGCTGATAACACCTGCCTCTCTGTCATCAGTAGGTTCATTGGGGCGCATGTTGCTGCACATGTTTCAGCTGCATTGAACAGGGATGAATCCAGTGAAGTTGGAGCTTGAAGAAGGCAACGCTCTACCTCTGAAAGCCAGAGGCCACCAAGTGGCTTTTTGGCTGTGGCGCCAGTTGCACCAGATTGGCCCTGATCAAGTGCTACAGCACGGCAGTGAAGTCGCTGAAGGTAACGTGTCTGCCTCAGCTGAGGCATCAGACGATGCTGATGCTGCATCAGCTGCTGGTATGTGCACACAATCTGGGCTCAATAGATTGCACTGCTGCTGGCTCCAGCATCACAGGCTGCTGCAGAGCCAGCAGCATTGGCGCAGGCCCCACTGAGGGAGGCTCTGCCAACAAGAGTTCGGCTGCTACAGGCTCCTCTGTTGTAGAGGCAGCTGGTGGTGGCTCAAGCTGCGTAAGTATGGGCACAATCTGGGCAGCCGTAGGCTGAACTGGGGTGATGCTCTTCTTGACTGATGGCTCAGGCAGACCAGGGCATCAGCAAGGCTGTCAATGACAGGTTTGGGGACCTGTGCAGCCTGTCTGGCTATGATAGCAGCTGCCTGTCTGGCTATGATAGCAGCTGCCTGCTCAGGAGCCGGCGCTACCACTCTGGCAGGTCTGCGGGGGGCCTGCTGCCTTGCAGGAGCAGCATGGGCAGAGTCGGCAAGGAAGGCGTTTAGGGACAGTGTCTGGGGCCTGCCTTGCCTTGTCTGCCTGCCTTGAGAGATGTGGTGACCATCTTCTTGATTCTTCTTGAAGCAATCAGCAGCAGCAAACAAAGACTTGGTGAGGGCAGCAGCAGGGGGTTTGGCCTGCATGCATGCAGCACGGCTGTCAGCAAATATAGAGAGTCTGCTGATGTTTTGTTTGGCCTACACGGTAGATCGAAGGGTAGACCATAAGAAGCCTGGTGCGCATCACACCGTGATCCCCAGCGAGCAGCAAATGCCACACCCAAGCCAGAGGCCATGAACCAGTCATTTTCAGGTTTGACAGTTGAAAGCAATTAACAGGGAGTGACATCTGATGGTACTCCAGACAAAAGCTGATTTCATGCATGCACATTTACAATGTGACAACTTCTTCAGTCTATTGAACCGACCTTACAAGGATGGCATGGCTGAGCTGCAGCCTATGCTGACATGATGTGCTGCCAGAAACGTATATGCAGACAAAAGAAACAGCAAACATAGGCATCACCAGTCATCACATAACTTTGTGTTAGGTGCAGATGCAGGATGTAGGTTATGCCAGCAAAACACAGTTAGCTATTACTGGCACATTGTCTGCTGAACCTCTGCAATTCCTGGGCTAAGCGGGAGACATCAATACGTCCTGGTGAGCATGTGAGCTGGCAGACGGTGCAGACTCATGTACAATCTGCTCCTTCTGCAAGGCACCTTGCTTGACTGGTGTGATTGGCACTTGGAAAAACAACTTTGTCTTGCTGCAGGCCAGCAACGAGGGTTTAGGCAGAGTACTTGATGCTGTGGGCACTGTCAGTGTCATTATTGGGCTGGTGCAGCAGCACCACGTCAAGGTCATTCAGCCCAGAGTAGAGGCGTCAGGTGCAGAAGCAGCTGCATGCAATGCTGGCTTGACAGGACTGACCAAAACTGTAGAGGATCGGGTGCTAGCATCCCTCCAGGCTGGCCTCACTGCCTTCTTTGCACAGGTAGCTTCTATGCATCATGAGTGTGCAGCCACCTGCAGTCAACTCTATCTCATGCACACCTGCCATGGCTTTTGTCGATCTCTGCATCTCTCTATCCTTGCATGTCTCTATCCTGGCAAGCACAGTGTACAAGGAGATACCTCAAGCAAGTGATGTTGCAAACTAATTGATATTTTGAGTTGTAGATGGACAGGACACTGACAACAGAGCAGAAGCGCATTGACTTCCGGCCGCCTGAGGATCTGCCACCCCCATTGGATAGACCAACAGACGCCTGCCTCTTTGCTACCAGCTTGCTCACCACCGCAGCCAAAGCTGTTCAGCAATTGCTGCATGGCACAAACGGTTCTGCCTTCACATCTGAGGTGAGTTCTGCGCTGCGCTTGCTTGTCTCACAAGGACATGTGCGTAAGTGCCAGATGCCACCCTTGAGCACAATGAAAATACTGTGTATGCACAGTTGCCAATGATCATGTGCATCTGCTCGATGATGTACTGAGGCAGTTGCATGCTGTGCATCTGTATAAAAATATATGATGCTGCATGTGCAAGCAATATTCAGGTGAGCCTTTGCTCAACTTGTCTTCCCACACATGTGCTGTATGCAGCTTGCTCGGCGGATGGGTGCTCTATTGTTGAACCACATGCAGCGATATAGTTACAGCCCAACAGGCGCACTGCGCTGGAAGCGGGACATCACTGACTACACGGACTGCATTCATGTTTTCGATGCCCAATCTGCCGATGACAGCTTCACTGAGCTTGCTTCGCTGGTCAATATTCTACTAGTAGCCCCTGAACGCCTTTTGGGCCTGATTGATGGTAGTCTTCGGATCAGTCACCAGCAGGCACTTAAGTACATCAAGCTAAGAGAAGATTTCAAAACTGCCAAGATTGGCAGCTCAACACTGGCAATGTTATTCGCAAATGATTGAGTTCTAAGGAGTCCACTCCAAAGCTGTTTTGCCCTCTGAACATGCAAGCTAACACAAGCAGAAACGCAAGCCCTGCACATAGTGAATGACACAGCAAAACAACAGGAAAAACACATGCCTTGGCATGTGAACTTACACAAGATTGAAGCTCTGAAAAAGACGGTTAGGAGCATAGGCAGATACATGCTTAGTATGTACAACAGAAGAGAGAGTTGGGTTGGGTTAAAACTAAACGTGAAACAAGGTAGATCATGTTGCTGTTCTGAGCAGCGCAGTCAAAGCCTCCTTTTGCAGATGTAGATTGCAAACAAAGTACTGGAAATGAGCTCCATTTTGTATGATGCGCAGGTGCGCCTCTGGGACTAATCGCTTGAATGCAACAGACATGACTTCATGCACTTGCTTGTCGCCTGTACCATGCCATAGGTGGATGGTAGGTTTCACGCTGGGATCAATTTCACTCACATTGAAGCCCCAATCACTAGAAAACAGACCAAGGTCTTGCACCCAGGGGGTGGCTGATTCCTGCAAAAGAGCCTCTGGAATGATTTTGGTTAGGTATGCTTGATGACCTTCATCCAAGCACTTTGCGTCGGCTTCTGCCATGAAGCGTCTGGGGTCCCTCATGAGTGGCCTGAGAATGGTGGAGTATAGCTGTCTGCCGCCAACCTTTGTTTCAAACGAATACTTCAGAAGGTTTTTAAGAGGAGTACTGTAGGTGCTGTGCAAAAAGTGCGCAATTCTTCTGTGAATTCCGCTAACTTGGGCATCAAATTGAAACTTCTCCTCTCTGTTCAGAATACCTGCATAGTGCAGCAGGCTCAGGTATTGCTTGTTCTCGCTGAGCTGTCCAAGCACATAGTGTACTAGCCATAAATGCTGCCACAGCAGACGCGAGTATGAGCAAGCTGCTTACCAAGATTGCCTGCACCACTGAAAATCAGTACACCTTGAACTCTGTGGGGTACATATCTAGCAGCTGCCCAACTGAACGGACCGCCGCCCGAAACACCAATCAGGAGAAACCTTTGCAGCTGATGGTGATCAGCCAACTCCTCCAGGTCCTTGACAAAACTTTGCAAGCTTCTGCCGTGGTGTGGATCAGACTGACCATATCCTGGCTTATCCACACCTATCAGCCGGAGGTCTAAACTATCGAGAATGTCCTGGTTCAAGCCTAAAAACTCCAATCGACAAGAAGGGGTTCCATGCACATAGACTGCAGTGTGTTTGGCTTTTGGGTTGCCGCGAACCTCGTACGCAAGGCGGCGTCCGTCGGACAGTTTGACACACGGTACTGTGCGGGCCCACTTCACCGGTGCACCTAGGTGCTTGGAGAACAAGGCGATCAAGGCTGGCACCACGGCTAAAACAACACACGCTGCCGACAACCTGAAGGTCGTCATGATTACAAGCACTAGATGACAAAAGGTCGACGATAGGCCACAAGATCGCGTCGGCCTTGCGCCATCGATCCGCGTATCGATGCGCTTGCAAACAATGTAGCACGCACGCACGTCTCCACAGACATGCAGTACTGTGGTGCAATTACACCATACTACCTTTGCATAGGCATTGTAGCCAGGCTGACATTTAAACACATGATCATCTAGTCATGCTATGCTATGCCCAACATCAGAGCATGTGCAGATGATTAGTGCACCAAACATTGTCAGACCTGTCTGGCTAAATACGCAAGGGATTGTACCGTACATGTGTCAGTAGCGAGCCATACAAAACGTTGAACGGCACATCTACATATTGGCATGCCCAGGCACGCTGTGTTGAGCAAAGGCTGCACGATCCATTTCAGTATGGAGTGTAAGGTGTCATCATTGACAAGACCAAGCACAGCTTAATTAAGCATCTCTCACTGTCTCCTCTGATACTGTTAGTGTGCGGCTGCCGTATGCATTGGCGCGGGCGGGAGCTGGGTCGGGAGCTGGGGCGGGATGCCTGCGCAGGAAAGACCCGCTTCAAGATGACAGGCCGTTTAGTCATAGCCAAGCTGGCGCCGTGACTGGATTCCAGTCATGCCTTTCAAGTCAGTGCAAAATCTAACACAAAAGTCAAAGCCACATACAGCTTGTCACTTGTGCTGCGGGCAATACATTGTACGTGAATCCTCAGTGCATCGCCCTTCGCAGCGTTTGCTGCTGTTGTCGACAGCAGAGGAACCATTTGCACCGAGTTTGCAACGCCCGGCAAGCTACGTTGCTTGCTTGACGCTGGTTTGAAAGGGCAGAGCTGTCTCGGAAGACCAGCTACAGTCATGTCTTGCAACTTCACGTTGCTCCTGTTTCAACGTGTGTAAGTGGACCCGTGCCGCTCGGCGGTATCGCTGTGCATCAGTTTGATCAGTTACCACAGCATCTCGACTACACTCTACATGGCGCTCTACGGCCAACCTCGGTACACTGGATACATCAATGGGTCATCTTGGAGCGGACACCCCGACCAGATGCGCACAACGCAGCAGAACGCTGGACACCTTCATGCATCTGCAGATTACGGCGTTCCCTATGGCTATGCTATCGACTGCAGTCCGCCGCAGCAGTATGTACTCGACGATAACGAGCTCCTGACGCTCATCAAGAACAGAGTGGCGAAGTCTGCAGCCGCGGTGCGTGCTAGATATTCGGCTTGACAGAGCTGTGCAACTGATCTCACTTGACCTGCCTGTTGGTTGCCTGCAAGCCCGTCTTAATTGCATACATAATCTTCTTCACTGCTGTTGCAGAAACAGAACATGGAGCCTGATGGGCCTCTATACACACAAGCCCTTCAGATTGCCGCTTTGGAGTCGTTGACCAACGCGTTGGATTGCAGTCAGCTGCCTGCTGATGAAGCTCACTCAACTCAACAACCGAGCACTGGATATGCTTATTGCCCTGGAGGACACTGTCTGCACTCCAGACCGCCGTGTCTGGATTCGCCAGCCTCGGTGTCTAGCCACCCTTATGCACACAGGTACAACACAGCCTGTGTGACCAATGGACATCTGCATGTACGTGCATGCCTGTTCCACAGGCAAAACAACCGTATGCCGCACGCATGCAGTGCATCTGCGCCAAGCATGCAACATGTTCATGTTCATGTTATGGCAACCTGCCAAATTCAATTGTGAACATTCGCTGATGGGGCATGCTGCAGATCGGTATCACCTCAGTGGTGTGGAGCTGACAGCCTCATGATGGATGCTGCACTGAGGAGGCACACCTCCGCAGACATGAAGACCAAAGACGCACATTGGACCAATGCCAACTGGCACTCCAAGGCGACCACCCAAGCCTGCCAACAAGTTCCCCCAACAAAGGGCACTGGCGTCTTTTTGCCTTGCACGTACGAAGAGCCAGAGCCTACGCTGCGTCGCAGTTCCAGTGATGTTTCTGCTGCAAGCAAGGATGACGCTTCCTCAAGCTCAGGTCTAAGCAGGCTTGACAGCTGCCAGTCCAGCAAGACTGATTGCAACTTCATTGCTTCACATGGCCATGGACTGACATTCCCCAGAAAGCTTCCAGCAGGTATGCTCATTGCCTGACGTTGCCTCTGTCAACACCATGTAAATTGCATAGTTACTGCTCATGATGTTCATATGCAGTCTGGGAGCAAGCCATTGCTCAACCAACAGTAACTTTGCTGTGGTTGTCCAGTTAGAGAGATGATGGTGACATTTGCTCATGTGCTTTGGTCATGTGGTGTGCAGGGGACATGAGAAGAGTTGTGGGCTCAAAGGTTGGTGCTAAGCCCAGCAGAGGAACATGCCAGCAGTAGTTTTGCACAATCATGTACAAGGTGTACTCATGATAAAGCAGGCCCACGTTCCCCACCAATATCAATACATGTCTTATTCCCGATGTATGACTGCAAGGTTACATGAATGCTCACTACCGCATGATGTCAGCCTGGTTATCTCTTTCTGGTGTATGATAGTTATGCTAGCAGGGTATTGCAGCATGACCCAAATGACAAACTAAATTCATGACAATGCTACTTTTAGGTTGGTCTGGGAATAAGTGGTGAACAATAATCGAAGCTAATCTGTCAGACTGAAGTGTGCTGCGTTTGATGGTAGCAGTTGTAGCAACTGTGGCATGAATAGGGCTTTGAACCATTTGAGCAGATCTACCATGAGGGTAGAACCATTAGGGCTTGAACCATTTAGGCTGAACCTCAGGGAATGATGCAGATGTGACACGAACAAATGTGGTTTTAGTACAGGACAGTTTTGCCATGCATGTCATGGGGCGTGTAGAGTCTTGAATGAAAATGTTGCTGTCTTTGTAGATGCCGAAGGTGCAACCCTTGAGCTTCGACATAGCGCAACTCAGTTAACATCGATGAATGTTCGCACCTGTCTTGTAAATTCGAACAGCGCCATCATACAATGTAATGCACAACGATGCCACAACATGCACAAGAGCGGTGCCTACAGAAGCGTTAGCATGAGGATTACAGCTTGATTGAATTTGCTGGTGCTCATTGGCACGTGCTCGTGTGTAGCTGCTCGTGATGTCAGGAATATTGCACAAAAGCTGCAACATCGCATAGATGCACAGTCAAGTCAAAGTAATCTGACATCGATGGCTGATCTGCGCTTCTGCTTTAATCGCGGAATCAGATCTTATGCTATGCCAGCTGCGACTCAACAGACCTGGCTCTGTCGCTTGCCCTGCAATGCACACCATCCTGGCAACAGTGCTTCTGACAAACTCAAGCATCTGTCTGATGCACACTGATACTAGGCAGAACGCATACAGATATTGAAAATCAATGCAGAGCAGCAGTATGCATCTGCTAGACATGACTCACACACCAAGAGGCTCATAGCAGAACAGCAGCACTGCGAATGAACAGGTCGCACCTGAGCAGTGCCATAGCCATGGTGCATGCCACAGGATCCTCCAGTCACAGCAAAGCACACAAGGCACACACAACACACCACACCACACCACAGGTTAATGCATCTTGATGAGTTAGTAGGCCAGCAAACAATAACAACGCGACGGCATGCATGTACAGCATCAACTGCGTACAGTAGAGCATCAAGAAGAGGTTGTAAGCTCTGTTTTTGAGGAGATATGCCAGACATGATACCTGTCATACAACAATCCAGGGACTGAGGCAACGCATCATTCATATGACACACCCTGCATGAGAATCCTGCGATCCAGCTCATCGATACTGCTTGTGAACACTTCCTGATACTTATTGTTTGCCTGCACCCATCAAACAAGTTTTGCCAAGCACATTCCAAGGAAACCAGGCTCTGCCAAGACTGTCTGCAAGCTGCTGGCTGGCAACGTCAGCATCCCTGAAATGCAGCGCCTGCAAGTATCAGATTTGTACGCGAATCTCACATGCAAAACAGTACAAAATTCTCTATGCAATGCCTGAAAGCATTGGAACCAATGCCTGAATGCCTGGAACACTGGAGGTGCCTGCTACTGCATGTCTGCATGTAGATGCATGCGAGACACAAGCGTTGTGTCAAGCAATCTTACTGGCATGAGGGTTCTGTCCTTGGCAAGAGCTAGTCTAAGCTTGGACCTAGCACCGCTGATGTGCACATAGGCCTCGCCGGTGAGGCGCTCATCCACACCCTTCACTATACGCACCTCCTCAGGCTGCATCTCTGCGCACCGCTGCAACGAACATAAACTCTGATTAGGCATGGTGGCCATCAGCACATGAGTCTTTGGCAGATGAATGCTCATGCACATGGAAGTTTCAAGCAAAAAACAAGTCTGCACACTGACAGTAGGACAAAGGGTCTTGGTCGGCAGGCACTAGCCCCTCTGTATGGAGCAACCTGCTGGCTGCCACATTCTTTCTGCTAAGCATGGCATTGTGGCACAAGAGCCATTGAGACGTCAAGATGATACACAAGGGATGCTGTCTGATGACGCCTGCTTCAGCAGGCATGAAATCTGCAAATGCTCATAAGCTTGCAACATGACGGAGACGGTTGGGGGGAGCTTGTCTGTAAGCTCAAACCTTGTACGTTGCATACTGTACACAAAGTGCATGCAATGGCCACAGTCCTCATGCAGCTGGAGCATTGACATGCACGAAAATGCGCAAGATGTGTACTACTGTCAGAAATGAATGACATGGTAAACACGTAAAAACGAACTGGATGAGCACAGCATGGGTCTGCTTCATGGCATTGACAGATACATCACCTCAAAGAAGGTGCAGATGTCCTGCTTGGTGATGGCAGGGTCCAGCCCCCTCAGCTTGACCCACCCCTCTTCTATGGGAACAGCAGCCTCATTGATGCTGCCATACATGAGGCCTGCCAGTGCCGGGTTGGTCTGCACCTGTCCTGCCATGGCGGGGTTCAAAGCTGCCACCCCTGAGATGTTGATGGTCAGGGGACCCGTGGTGTACACCCCTGCATGACCCGGGCACTCACTAGTGCTTTCCTTGGCAGCTGGCACAACAATAAAACGGAGCAGGCAACTAGGTGTGCGCAGGCTTGAATTTGTTTTGGAATTATGCTTTGACTGATTGTGGTGTGCTGGTCATGCTGTGGGAAGCATATGCTGGCAAGAGTGGTGCAAAAGCCATCGGCTGTAAACCATCTCAGATACAGGATAGCAGACTTTCAAGGCAGTATTGGAAAGGAGCTTGCAGGGAAATGATCTGCCTTACCAGACACTCAGACAGCCCATGTCAATGCAAGCAGACTGACAAAGTCTGAGTGCAGTGCACTGACCATCTCTTTGCAGGCAATGTTGGGTTTGCAACTTTTGTTCATAGAGCCCTTTTTGCAACTGGCATAAGAAATTGTACAGACCCTGCTTTCTTCTACACATGTTGCCTTCTGCCTTGTCACTCCAGTAACAGACCAGGTAAGGCGGTGAGAGAGTGATGCACGGGCAGAGGCATTACCTGGGTGAGCAGGAAGACCACCAGGCATGGGGGTGTGGATCCACTCCCCGGCAGCTGCCCTCTGGAAGTCATCATCAGGCACCAGCTTGGCTGTCACCTTGCCATCATCAAACAGGCGGCCATCAAAGACAGGCTTGGCTTTGGTGGCCTCCTCATGACTGCCAAACATGATGTAGGCCCTGCCCGGCTCGCTGGGGGGCATGGTCCTGGGGGGAACCGGGATGCATACCCCCTCCACGGCACCATACTCAGCACACTCGTCCCGTACATCCTCTTCCAACTGCAACGTGGGCACACTTGATTGACATGCTCAGGTGATGAGTGACTCACCTTCAAGATGCAATGCTACACACTAGCTTGCCGCAATAGGCCTAGAACTGTGCAGATTTGTAACGCTATTTATCAGATGATAGGTGTGTGTGTCAGAGGCATTGCACATAGTAAGCAGCAAATTGGCCCTTTGCCATCAGCTGAGAGCTTTGTGATCTGAACTACACAACCATGCAAAGCCATGCTGCAGTGATGGTTGCCACAGCCAGGATACAGGCAGTAGCAGCAAGCCTGAGAAGAAAGCACAGAGTAGACAGCACATGACGAGCAGGCGAGATAGGCAAAGTCATCAGCAGCTGCAGTAGGTGGAGATTGGGAAGCCAAGATTATTGTGAGCCGGTAAGCAGACAGAACAGATTGGCCAATGAGGAGAGACACACCTCCTGACGCTGTTGGTCATCCCAGATGCTGGTGGCTGTCAGCAGCTGGTTCAGCATCAGCAGCCTGGAAGGAGCTGCTGGTGCAGCAGCAGGCTGCGGTGGCCCTGAGCCAATCAACACATTCAGGAGCGTCAAATCTCGCTGTACGGTGTGCGTGTTTTTGTTGCTGGAAATGACTTAACAAACGCTGCGAGTTGTGTGCTGTAAGCAAGAGCAGCACAAGAGGCACAGCACCGGCAGTGGTGCGAGTAAGGATTGCATCTACTCATGCACGAGATGTTCAGAAATGTGACTCATGAGCAGGGTATGTTTTGTGGGCAGCAGCATGCCCCACAAAATCTTGAAGGAAGGGGAGGGTCAACCTGGCAAGGGAGACATGTAAGTGTTGCCAGGAAGGGGGGCAATCTGACCCCCAGGCATGTTGGGCATGGGCCCTGAGCCTGGCAGACCCCCACCAGGCATCAAGCCAACTGCTGCTGCACCACTGAACATCTGTGTGAGGTCTAGCTTGGGTGCCGCAGCAGCACCACCAGGTGGCTCCACATATCCCTTGGGTCTGCCCACGTTCACATGCCGCCCACACAGATCGACCTTGTCCAGCTGCATGCCAGCTGTTGCCAATTCTTCTGTTCGGCACTCCACAAAACCAAATCGGCCTGCATCACGCTGGAATCTTGACCCGAAATCTGTGGCTTTGATGATTCAGACATAGGAGTGCGCAGCTACAACAGTTATTGCAAGGAAGTGTGTCCTTTCAAGGCTACAACTGTCCGTTACCACACGCAAAAGCCTGACTTGGGGTACTTGACCAGATCTGAGCAAATTGTCCTGGTTGAGTGCAACGATGATGGAAAGAGAGTAGTCACACCTGATGGATCCAAAGCAGCATTGATGACAGGTGGATTGGCTACAGGATCTGGGACCAGATGTGCAAGAGCGCCATTGAACAAGTCTCGCAGCATGGTGTCTACCACAACACCGATGGTCAAGTTGCCAACATAAATCTCTCGCTGCTTCTTGTTTGACAATGACAAGTTGCCGCCAGTCAGAGCCTGCAGTCCCAGATTGCAATGAGCAAGGCGTGCAAAGACAGCCTGATGAACTGGCCTGGCAGCATGCCAGCAGTGTACCTGCTGTTGTAGAAGCATCTGCTGAGCCAGCAACTGTTTCTGAAGCTGCTGCTGTTGCAGTTGTTGCAGAGCTGAGGCACCCTGCAGCAATGACCAAAGCAATCAGCAGTTTCCAGGTCGACAACAAGACAGACTCGAAGGCGTTCAAGTGATCAGTCGCTAACCGCTTCTCCCGAACCTCCAGCTGCATGTCTACCCCTGAACAGCAAAGGAGGTGATGTTTAGCAACGTAAAGGGTTTTACAAAGGCTTGTAGCTGCAAGCAAGCGCGCCTGTCTCTGCTTCTGCTGCGCTCGTGTCTGTGGTGCCTATCTCTAGACCTAGATCGCGAGCGTCTATGCCTGCTTCTCTTGCTCTCCCTTTCCCTCGACCTTGACCTAGATCTTCGGGGCATTAGGCCTGCTGTCGCCTGCGATCAAGCCGACCAACTTGCTGCACTCCCCGTTGCACTGAGAGCGTCGCGATCGCCGTCAAACCCTAAGCTGTGGCGACGCATGCATATCATGCAAGCAGCATGCGCATGCAGTCCTGATTAGAGCTGACGGTGAGGGTCGGCAAGCATCCATCCTCGTGGTTCGGAGATCTCAGCCCGATTGCACGCCATGTCGAGAGATTGGAAGTTCTGCCCTTATTCTGGGGCTTTGCTGGAGATGGAACCTGCTAAAGGCAAGGCCACTTGCACGACGTCCGGGTATTCCAGAAACTTGTCAGGTGTGCTGGAGTACCTTTGTATTCCCGGGAGGCTAAAGCCACTGAGCTGCTCACCTTATCTTGTTGCCTCGTGCAGAACTGGAGAACGTCAAGAATGTAACTCATACAGACATGGAGGTGGGTCACAGAGGAAGGGCTTACACTCATGAGTGCAACCATATTGCACGTCTTTACAGGCAATTGCAGAAACCTTGAGCAAGCAATGTGAAACACACAGGAGTTCAGACGGCGTTATAACCTGGTGCCCCTGGTCAAACAAGACATACAAGATGACATAACAAATGCCCGCACTAGGGCAACGGTAAGGCACAATATGGCTCAGCGCAAACACTTTTCACCATGATGGCACACATGACGATTGCTACACACCCGTATTGCTACTTTTCAGTGTAAGCAGATGCACTGATGCTGAATGTGGGTAAATGTACACTCAGGTGGATGAGGAATGCCCAAAGTGCGGACATTTTGGACTGGAATACTACACCATGCAGCTGCGCTCTGCTGATGAGGGACAGACGGTTTTCTATGAATGTCCTGCTTGCAAGTAGGCTTATCTTCCTCTGCACCTCATATTACATGACTTGTCATCACTTCCATACAGCCCTTCACTGTTTGCTGTTGTCTCTGCAGGAACAAATACTCTCAGAACACCTGATCAGCCTGCTGAGGGCAACAAATGCAAGCAGTGTTGTGTCAAGGCGCACAAGAAGGCAGCCGTCAGAAGAGACTGCATGCGGTCAGCACAGTGGCAGCAGAGCTCACAGCTCCTGCATGGAAGACGTCCTTGACTGCAGTCTGACCCACATACTTGTGTGGTGCTGACCCTGGGCATGAGAGGCCTGCACAGCTGCAGGATCATAGCTGGGCATCAGCAGCTTTGTGCCACTAGCATGACCAGCAATGGCGTCAGGAAAATCTTGCTGCATTTCTGATGCACTGCCATCAATCATAAGCAGTTGTTGCATTCAGAAATAGTGGGAGATCATTGGAGGTTGGCAGACCTAGTGAGACTTTCTCTATAATTTGCTGGCATCATGTGTGCCAGGTCAGCAGAACGCCTGTTGGGCCAGCAGGCCTATGGCTGTGTGCTTGCTTGACCATTACATTGCTGTTGCTGATTTTCAAGCTACACTAGGGGGAGCTCAATATTTTGTTCAGCACAGGCTTTGTGTGGTAAAGTACCAACTGTTATGTAATTTTCTGTTGGGCTCCTGTCAGCAGATGTTGAATGCAAGGCCGTGGTACAAGTTGCCACAGTCACAGTCACCATTGTTAGTTGCAAGATCCAATGTGCTTTTCAATATACCACCTTTGAAAGGCCACAGTCATATGGCTCCACCCCCTAACAGCACATCCTGGGCACAACATTGCTCGTACTGCTATGGCACGACATTAAATGTAGTGTTGGAAAAAACAATTCAACCAATCAATCAATTAATCGTTGATTGATGACAGTCGTAGGTGTTGAGATGCAGTGTGCAGTCGGCGGGCTTGCATAACAGGACCGTGTAGTACATGGTGTGCGTACTGTGTAGCTGCTAATGACAACTTTTCTAAGTGTGTATAAACGCTGTGTGCAAGACACATATGTACAAAGAAATAGGCTGCTCAAGTATACCCCAAAATGGGTTTTGGCCTTGGGGGTGAGAGCACACTGTGACTGGCAGCAGCAGGCTTCACAATCAGATTGCAGGCATGCTTCATGCAAGGAAAGTACCTGCCTGTCAGTTTCTTCAGCT
>JAABUO010002765.1_pt1 | contig 21218 bp, 31 predicted proteins | sample 5559291 | NCBI WGS metagenome assembly JAABUO01 (sample SAMN10711878, study PRJNA513372) | rock metagenome | isolation source: Antarctica rocks | place: Antarctica: Victoria Land, Finger Mt sud
TCAGCAGCAGGTGCATGCAGGCAAGTCCTCCACAGAAGGGTCAGGGTACCCATTCCTGCTGGCCTGCCGCTTCTTTGACCGCGAGTGTGCTGGCTACCTGGAAGCTGATGACTTGGAGGAAATCACCTTCATGGTCTCTGATGGCATCTCCCGTGAGTAACAGTGACTCTGCCAAGCTTGTGTGGATTACTCTAGCTGCAAGTCAGATGGTGTGCTGAAGCCTGCCTAGCACAATATGCAGATCTGTGGTTCACAGACTTTGACATGGCTTGGATGTGGCAAGGACCAGTCCTTGTTATCCAGCATGCATTTTTGCTTCATTACAACAATCAACAGAAGTATGCTGTCACCCCTGGAAACCACAAGACCGGACCACAAAGCTGCAGGACAAAACTTGGCAATGAATGCAAACAAATGCCAACACAGACACCTAGATTGATTATGACAATGTGATGATGATGACTTTGATTGATTGATTGATTGAATGATTGGCCCCTTCTGCAGGGCGGAGGGTTCAGACGCTGGTGGACAATGTGACCAAGCACGGCAAGCTGAGGTTGCTCTCACTATAATGCTCACTGCCCTTGTTCAACCAGGCTCTGTGTTTGGGGGGGTCTGTGGGGGGTCATGTCACTCATAGGGATCAGAGTTCAACCCCAGCAAACAAAGTCTGTGTGGCTCACCAGTGCCGCAGCCATGCAAGAGTCACCAGCTCCAGCATGTACTAACGACACGTAATGCCATGTGATCAGCAGCCTGTGCCTCGCCCACCTTCGCATTAAGACAGCTTCTGCAATGTACTTGCCCTTAGTCAACCTGCGTGACTTTGGACTGTCAGCTGACTTGTTGCGCTTGTTCATGGGTGCTTTCAGGTACGTGGAACACAGCCAGCTTCAGATTCCCAAGGCGCTTCCCCCAGTGGCAGAGGAGATAAGCAGCGCGGCACTTGCAGCGGCAGCCTCGGCCTCCTCATCCGCGCCTCCTGTCTCTGATAAGGAATGGAAAACGCTGTTGGGCAAGCTGGTGAGCTGCCTCTTCTATGCCTTCTCATTTTGCATTGAGGTCTCCCAAACACGCGGTCACCAGAAGCATGTGGACACAGACACATTGTACAGGTTTCCAGCTGCTTTGGGCTGGTACAGCATCCTCAGTACTGGCATAGAAGCTGTGCAGGCTGATGATGATGATGACAATGCTGATGCTGATGCTGATAATGACAATGTTGCTGATGACAGAAGATTATTTGAGCACCAAGACGCCTGTGCATCCTATAGACTTTAGCTCTGCATCTGTTTTGTAGATCTTGTCCTGCTGACCATCCTCAATGCGCATGGAGAAAGCCTTGATGATACCCATTACCCACTGACACTATGCGCTGACTGTCTTCATGTGCATACAGGCAAGCAGCGAAAAGGTGCGCAGGGCTGCAGACGCCAGCATTGCAGCCAAGGATGAAGAAGCTGCAAAGGCTGCAGAGCAATTGCAGGAGGTGCAGGCTGAAGAGCAGAAGGCACAGGCCCACATCAAGACCCTGAAGGAGCAGCTGACGGGCATGCGCTCAAGCCGTTTCAAAGCCAATGACCTACTGACCAGGTGTGTAACAATGATTACGCTTTCCAGCTCGTAATGAGCTAGGTACGTGCATGGCAAGTCTTGTCCTTCCAGAGCAGTGTGTTCTGAGCATGTCTGTAAGATCTATGTATGTGCTGAGCTGCAACTGCTGTGTTGACATGGCCACAGCGCTACATTGTAAAGTGTATAGCTTGTGTCATGTGTAAGTATGTGCATCAGAAAAGTTCATCTGCGCGGTGCGGGCTACTGTAGTGTCATGAAGACATGCATGTGGGAGTCTCAATGTTTTTGTGGCAGTATGGATGCAGACGACCAAAGCAGGACCAGGACATAGCGACTGTATAGGCTTTTGGCAGCTAGTGGAGGCAGCCGATGGCACGAAAATGGGTTTATGCTGACTAAAATGAGTGGCTATGCAGGGGTTTGGACAGTGTCCAATCGACGTTTTCTCAGCTCAATGCACTCAAAGACCAGATGGAAGGAGCGCAATCTGCTCTGCGGAAAGTTGAAACCTCTTCTAGCAAAGCTGCAGACGGACCCACAAATGACAAGACTTAATCTGCGTGTCATTGTTTGTCCAGCAACAAATGCCATTGATCCTGAGTTTGACTCAAACTGTGCCTGTTAGTATTGCAAGTCAGGGTATGAGTCATCAGAGTATTGGCACTTTTGGTGACTGTGGTCATCATGTCATACACAAACCCCGTCTAATTGTCCTGGTCAACCTTGCACAGCACACAGCAGGCGTGAATCTCCAGGCAATGTGTTCTTGGTAAACATGTACATGTGCATACAACGCTGCAGGGACTTGACCGGCAGCAGTCAACCATTCCAGCACGCACTACGAGAACAGCTTGTTACCTTCCCTCACATCACTGTCTGCATGACATCTGTGTGGTTTGGTACACCAGCACACATCTCAACAGACTGTTATGCTTCAACAGCTGCATAACCCATTCAGCTGGCGGCAAGCTGCTGGTTGGATAGGCTACCTCTTGACTAGGACCTGAATGGAGTTTGTACCTCAAGCACAAATGCTGTTCTACATCATGGGTACTTCATGTGTCCTGCTGAGCTTTGTAGCACCCAACAAAGCATTGGCTCCATAAAGTATGCTGACAGGGCAGGCAGCACAGCTTGCAGCTGCCCTCCAGCTCAAGCTGTTTCCCATTTAACACACTTTCTCATTTAAGAGTCGGTCCTCAGATAGTTTGCTAACTGTAGATTTAGTACCATGGATGAGACATTAGATGGAGAAGATCTGTTGTCAACCCTTGGAACAAGACTCTGGACCACACAAAGACCTTCTTCGAGAAACTGTTGAGCATGGTAGCAACTATGTAGGAAACTTTCTCATGAAAGATTCGGTTCTCATGTGGCTTGCTGTGGACTAGGTCCGTACCCATGTACAAACATCGGGGCCTCAAATTTTTGGACTTACTACCATGCTCCCATGGATGAGACATAGGATGGAGAAGGTCTGATATGCAGCAGCAGCAGTCTGCTCCACTCTCAGCAGCAGTAGGCCCAGCATGTTGTGCAGCATGTCAGCAGGAAAACTCTCAAGCGCTGACATCAAAACAATTGCAAAGTATGTACACCTCGTTTGGCTTTATTGACAATGCATGTCGATTACAATTGTCCACCATTGACATGATCATGAGGACGAGGACAAGCTGTTCGTGTTGAAAGCTGTAGACACAACATACAACACTCTGGATCAGTGAGGGTCGACAATCGCTGTCTCCCACCTTTGCATTCATGGACGGATTGCCAAGGCTTCGTGTGTGACAGGGGTCAACGAAGTTCGTGACTAGAGGCAGATGAGTTTCTGGACCCTCAGGAAGACGCCTTCACTGTTGAAATTGACCTCCTAACCCCCTCACAGTTGTTTGCAAACACCCCCATAGACCCCACACAACATCCCCTGGACAACTACCTCCAATAACAAAACGTCCCCTAGGGCACATCCCCAACATCCCTACAAAGAGTCCCTGGAGATCAAGAATGTCTAGCACCACACACACTTCACACATGTGGAAAATAAGACTTCCACTCTCTACTCCACCAAACGAATCCCCATAATGGTATCGCGATTCATCAAGCTCCTAGCTACAGAGAAACCGTTGCGCCTGCATCAGAAATGAGATATCGATTGGATTTGGCATTGATCTTGAGGACATGCTGAAGCGCCCTGCACAAGAGAAGGCAATCAACAACTGCTTGAAAGTGTTATTCACAGTTAATGCTGACCAAGACAGATTGAGCATGTAGCGATGCAATCATTCCTGTAGATGTACATTATTGCTGCAGTACCTGAAGGGTTGAGTCGAGCAGATGGATTGACTGGCGAAGAAGCGGCGTCCGACATTTATGACAGCAATCTGCTAGTTTTCATCCCTCCAGGAGTACATGATGTCACTACGTATCACGTATTTGCGCCCCTGCCTGACTGGGGTGCCTTCATGGAGCATATGATGGTCAAAGAGCAGGACCAACCCAGGATAGGGGCGGATTTTGCACTGTTCATTCCCTTCATCATCGAAGAATGTTGTCTCGCCTCCTTCAAGCTGACCTTCGCCTCCATTGAGATATACCTGCGGGTTGTAAAGAACATTCACGGACGTGTACTGTAAGTTGCACTATGCACATGTTCAATATTACTATGAGGTCTATGTTCAACAGCTTGCCAAAGGGCCAGCAAGTGAGTCAGGTTGGTACATTGTTCATCGCTTTACCTGTATCGTGACAAAGCTGATCTCGCTACCGTCAGGTCGCTCAAAACTGCCATCGTAGTGAGGAGCGAACTGCTGCGAAACGTCGTAGCGTAGAAACCGAAGTCTTTCGTTGACACCACTGAGGGTATGCCCCATTATCTTCTGCGGGAGCCAAGATCGCACCCTGCCATAAATTTCAGCTGCGAAGCTGTGATCGTCAAGCATCACCCTACCACTGTCCCGGACCGTCTTGTCGATCACGTACACTTTCCCAAAATTGACCAGTGCCGCCTCATAGATATGCTGCTCTGACTTGTTAATCAGATTCTGGCACTCCTGCTTAGAAAACACGTTCTTGAGCCCCAGTATGAACTTATTGTTGTCCTTCAGGTATGGCGTGAACGGTGTGATGCGCTTTTGCACGTGCACTGTAGACATCGAGGAGGTGATGCTGCGGCGGGTCAAAAATCACCAAAGGTCTCTTGACTTCGGTACAGTGCATCGGGAGCTTTTGAGACAAGACAGTGTAGGACCTGCAGCTGGGATCAGGAGCTTCAGGCAGCTTCAACCCATGCACGCATTTCGTCGATGTTGTTACGTGCTCCGTGGCTACGGTGAACCCTGAAGTCATGCCGGGGTGGGTGTAGGTGCACTTTTATGCACGAGGCCCATTAGGCGCTCATAACAACTGAGCCGGCCAGTGCCAGTATTTCAGCAAGAGCAGTCCCAGCAGCAATTTTTGGCAGAAGTCTCTATGGCATTCCCAGCGTCAGCAGTCTGTGCAGAAGTCCCAGCAGTATGCCGTCAAAACACTCTGTGCAGAAGTCTCGTAGACCTTTTTTATGGAGCTACAAGCAGTCTGTGCAGAAGTTTCAGCAGCATGCTTCACATCACTCTTGTTTTACCCTTGTCACCCCCACAAGGAGGGATTTAAAGGGGTTTTAAGAAGTACCCTCGGCAGTTTGTGCAGAAGTCCCAGCAGCAGCAGTATTTTGTGCCCTCATCCCAGGAGGGGAGCCCCTTATAAATAGTGGACACGAAGTGAAACTACATAAGCATAATGAGTCATGAAAAGTGAACAGCAACACAGAGGGTGTCTGAGCATTAAAAGCTCACAAAGATCACACAGAATCCGCACAAAACCCTCGCAAAGTGCCTGTTACAGCTATGTGACTGCTATAGTACAAACAATGGCCAGCAGGCCTGGCTAAACATGAAAACTTCAGATGATTCATGCAAAACGTGTCAGCCATACGATCAGGAAGAGGGTCACTCAAGTGTTCAGCTCGAATAAAGGTTATCAGCATGTAATCTTGTACAACCAGCCTCTTCAGACAGCTAGCAACAGCTACCAACAAAATGCAATTTTTACTGCAGCATCACTTGATTCTGCTTGTGGGCAAGTGCATATCTTGAGCCAAGTGCTTGTCAACCGGACTCTGATATGTACGTTGCATTGATTGTCTCTGAGGAGTTGTAATCCTCAGCCTGACCACATCTGCTGTATTGCAAGCATTCCTCTACAATCTCTGGTTCTACTTCGTTGATGGGTGGCCGCATCAGGTGCGCCGTGGTAACAGACTGATATGCCATTGCCAAGGCTAACACCTGCAGGGACAGCAGCCTTTTAGATCTTTGTTTAGGGGTAAGGGTTGAACCTTGAGGGTTTGAAATCCTCGACCATAGAACATTCACATAACAAGATTAGAAGTACCCGGGAACAGGCTCAAGTTGCGCAGGAGCAAGTGTCACAGGAAATCAGGAAGAAAGGAAGAAGGAAATAGGAAGAGTTAGGTTCACTTCTGCAATAGTTTCAGCAGCTGATTCCTTTACGCCGGCGCGGATTTAAAATGGGCCACCCTAAGAGGTTGTAAGAGGCGTAAAGGCAAAAGAGGCGTAAGAGGCGTAAAAGCAAAAGAGTGAGCCTAGACACGCCACAAACCTGGCAAAGCAAACTGGCGCTGAGACAAAGGCATACAAGTAAGCAAGGCCGTACCTTGCTGTCCTGGTTTGGCAAAGCATAGATGCCAACAGTTATAGGTTGCTGTCTGGCACTGCCAACTGACACAGGTTCAAAGTCCACTGGGATGACCATTTGAGGCAGGCCCACCACATTTCCCATAGACGTCTCATCTGTGGAAGGCCCAATGAAAGCGTCCAATCCATTACCAGCAAAGAATGCATCAATTTGTTGTATGAGAGCTGTCCGAGCTCTGTTTGCCTGCAAGAACAGCAAAGACACGTTCCTCAATCATTTGAAACAATCCAGCTTATATGAACAGCATCACAAGCCCCAAATACATTGACATGTGCAGTCAGGTGAATGAAGATGTGTATTTTATGGCTCAAAGAGCAATGCATGCAGTAATGTAATGTGATCGTGCATCAACATGATTGTAGTCATCAATGGTGCAAACTTGCAGATCATGCAATTCAAAAAATGACAGTTAGATAGATACGCCTGAAAGTACGTCAGCAGAATACACCCCGCAACAGTGGTCTTCAAGCATCAGGTTGTACGCTATTGGGCCTAAGCAAGGGCATTGGCTGCACTGACCTGAATATATTCAACAGCAGGGATCACACGTGCATTGCGCAATGCTTCCGGCCACAAGTCCTGGCGTACATTCAGGTTATCCAGCTGTGCACGTTGCCAATGGTCGAAGTGTGCTGCTGCCTCAACATCTGCATGAACATCACAGCTTTGCAAGTGAACAAGCACAAAGACGCATCTGCAGCACTAGTGTCCAATAGTCAAGTTGACACGTACAGCTCAGCTCACAGACGTCGCACTCGCAGCTGAGGACCCTTGCAAAGCGCTTGGAAGACTCAAAACAGTTTGTTATGTCTCTAGCTCAGGCTCAGTCTGTTTGCAGCTGACATCAGGAAGTTTTGCAAACCAGAGCATGCAACAGGTGTATCAGCCTGAGGGTGCAAGAAATTCAAAACACAACAAAGCAAGAATGCAGTCAGCTGCTGGAAGTAGTGCGCAGCTCGCTTCAGAAGCTGCAGCCCATTGTGGGCTGTGCTCAATTTTGATTTGAAAAGAAAATTTGCCAAATTGTGAGTGAGCTTGGCGACACAACAGTCTGCATGACAATGAGGGATGAGCGTTAGTGCTGAGTCAGGCAAGGCTCTTCAATCATGTAAAGGCTACAAGCTAAACCACAAGGTCAACAACCTGTGCTCGCAATGGGCAAAGATGGGTTCATGCTCATATGACAGTGAATGAATGTTCAGTCTTTGACAATATCTTTTTTGCCCACTGCAAGCACAGCCTATCAACCTTGTGGTCTAACTTTCTACGCTTTTCACAAGCGTAGGGTTTTCCCCTAGACAGCAGAGGCCTGACCACCATTGTTCACAGACCTATGATGATTAGCAAAGGGCTGTACCCCAGCAAAGGGCTGTACTCCAGCAAAGGGCTGTACTCCAGCAAAGGGCTGTACGCCAACAGCAGAAAAAGATTGGTGACTGCATTCAGCAGATGATTGTCTTCAGCAAGATACTCAAAACATCTTGCTGATTATATTTGTGCCTGTGAACTTGCAAGCACATATTACAATGGGCCGCTGATTGCTGGCTGCAAAACGCGTCAAGGGAAGAGGGCTGCATGCATTTTGATCACTGCCAGCAACAATCCTTGCCAGGGTCTGTTGGGCAGGCTCCAAAGCTATGTAGGTCTTGGGAGTGATCCTCCTGTTGAACAGGATCCTCCTGTTGAACTTGTGCAGAGGCAACCAGACGTATCAGCATGCATGCATGCAGCGCCGTGTCATGGCTTCATACAAGCATAAGGGATGTTTCTTGATGCCCTTGTGCCTGTGTTGAGACTTGACCTGGCATCTCATCAGCATGTGTTCTGACGAAATGCAACATCAAGTCACAACACAGACAAAAGGGCACCAAGAACCACCGCCTTGCGTCTGTATCCCGTCATGACACGGCGCGTCACGATGCACGCTGGTGGGTCTTGTTGGCTGAAGAAAGTACCAAATGCTCCAGGGAGCTGCAGGCAAACAGCGGCGTGCAATTGTGATCAATTTGACAAGCACTGGAGTCTGTGGCAGGATGTCAGCAGCAACAGCCCTTGCAGGGACGCTCCGAACAGACTGCTCTAGAGAGACAAGACTTGCCCTGCATGCACCTAGCCTATCATGAACCGGAAAGTGTGAACATTATGATTGTTTGATGAGTAGCGAGGATGGTGCTGGGCAAGCGCAGGCGTGGGCTTACTGATGACAATGTTGTAGATTGCTTCGGCAGGGGCTGTGTAGTTCATGGAGACTGATACCAGATTGATGCCAATGCCCATGAATGTCTCAAGCGCCTGAGAGCAACACAGAGTGAGGTTCAAACACTTGAACGCAGCATGAGCAGCATCAGCAGGCAAACGTAAGTTGTGGTCATCCTGGTCTTTACAGCTCACAACATGTCAAGCACATTAGCACACTCTACCAACAGACGAAAGTTTAACCCTGCATGCTGTTTTGTGCAGCTCATAGTGACAGGGGTATAGCTTACAATGGGAGGGCCGTGTGGCAGGTAGCAAGGTTATTTAGTCGCCAGCATACAACATACAGCATACACTGGCAAGGATGTTTGGCAGGTAGCCAAGTTACTCATCCAGCCAGCAACATGTTTGGCAGTGTATGCTGTGCAGTATAGCTTATCGATGGCAGGGGTGTTAGCAGCAGCTAAGTTGAACATCCAGAGACAAAATAGGCGATGTATGCTGTGCACCATAGCTTTCAATGGCGAGGTATTAAGCAGGTAACCAACAGCTAAGGATGTAGTTGACAATGCATGCTTTGCAGTATAGCTTACAATGGCAGGGGTGTCGGTAGGTGATTACGTTGGTCAACATCCAGAAACAAGGTTGGCAATGTACGCTTGGCAGTATAGCTTACAATGGGAGGGGTATTTGGCAGGTAGCCAACAGTCAGGTCCTGTGCATCTATGCCAAAGGGGTCATCCAGGTGGGTGTCAAAGGAGGAGGGGTCACCCGGGTCCCGCCCCCTGATGATGTCCAACACCACTGCTGCATCAGCAGCACTGCGTGCAAATGGCCCTACCTTGTCCTGCAACATCACAAGCTGAGTCAGCAACATGACTCAGCAAGTAGCAGCACGTACTGAGTCAGCAACATGACTCAGCAAGCAGCATCACGAGTTAAGTCAGCAAGGTGGCTTGGCAAGCAGCAGCACGAACTGCGTTAGCAGTAAGACTCAACGAGCAGCAGCACAAAGGGTGACAGCATCAGTAAGAACCGGAAGTGTAACAGGCACATCCATCGCTGCAGAGGTCAACATATTCTCTCCTGACACAAATGCAGCATCAGTGACTCAGCGTGCAATGCACCGACGCCGGCGTGCAACATCTTAGATAAAATTGGCTATGATGTTCAAAACCCCTGCAGCATCAGCAGCACTGCAAGCAGATACCCCGCCTTGTTTTCAAGCAGTAAGCATTGCGCTCCAAACAACGCGGCGGTTTGAGTGAGCAGAGAGCAACTCCATGTGCTTGTGTGCATGGGCACAAAGAAGAAGGTCAGGCATCAGCTCTGCTGGGACTGAAGAGCTTTTTGTGCAGATCACATGCCAGTACATGCAAGCCATTCTGAGATTGGCATAAGCAGCATCGCTGGTGGTAGCAATAGCAGCATCAAAATCATCAGTAGCAGCAACAGAAACAGCAGCCACAGCAGAGCCAGTGATAGTGATCCAAGTGAGGGAGCAGTTCAGGTGCAGACTAGCACCATGACAACAACAGCAGCAGTGAACGCAGCAGCAGTACATGAAGCAGCAGCAGCGACTGGAGACAAAGAAGATAGAGCAGGATGGCACACCAGGGACTCTGATAGAGACATGATGTTGCTTCTGCCCACCAGGCCGAATGAGGTGCGGTGGGCAGTCACCCCACAGGTGTTCGCGGGGTAGATGATGGACCCCCCTGTTTCTGTACCCAGGGCAAAGGGCACCAGCCCTGCTGAGGTTGCAGCAGCTGGACCTACAGTCAAAATGCTCACTCACTCACTCACTCACTCACTCACTCACTCACTCACTCACTCACTCACTCACTCACTCACTCACTCACTCACTCACTCACTCACTCACTCACTCACTAATCAGTCAACAGGCAGCTGCACAATTTATCAGGCAGAAGCACAGCTTGATGGCCAAACAAGAGGGTTTTCAAACAACATATGTATGTCTTGAACAGCAGAGCCTGTTGTCTACAGGGCAAGCACAACACCACAGCCATACCTGCTGAAGAGCCCAAAGGCATGCAGTTACGCTCTAAGAGCCGTGTTTGGGCAAAGACTGAATGCCTGAAATAGCAAAGCTTGCATGTTTCACAAGGCAAGCACAGCAGGCAGTCACACCTGCTGAAGAGCCAGAAGACCCTTCTGCAATGTTCCATGGGTTTTTGGTGAAACCATCGAACCAGACGTCATCATATGCCATCTCACCTGTGGCTAGTTTGGCCACAAGCACAGCACCTGCTGCTTGCAACCTGAATGCAACAAGGCATTTGACATTTGACATCCAAGGTGGGCATGTGAGGAAGGCAGCAAACTCACAATTGTAAAAGTATTGACCATGATGATAAACAATAAAGCATGCGTGCAAGAGTTGGCACCAACACTGGCACCAACACTGGCACCAACACTGGCACCAACACTAGCCAATGCTGCATGACAAGTCAATCTTAAAAGTTGCACAGCATGCTCTGGTTGTCTCAAGCACATTGATGGCAGGATACAACATTCAAAGAAAACCACTAGCCTGTACCTTCTGCGCATCAGTCACACTTGTGTCACACAACCCTCACATAGCAATTCAGCTGGTTGATGCACATTTGACAACCAGGTTGATGTACGTTTGGCAAGGGCAGCTTGAAAAGAAGGCATCTCTCACTTAGTGTACACCTGGGCAGGTTGACTCAGGTATTGAGTCTTGAACGAGCCAGCACCCCACGTGGTCAAGTACCCTGGCACTGCCATCAAGTCCTTCAGACCATAAGGGATGCCGTGCAGGGGCCCTAAGTAGGTGCCTTTCGCTAGGAGAGCATCGGCTGCTGCTGCTTGTTGCTGTGCCAGATCATCTGTGAATGTGATGACACATTCCAAAGTTGGATCATACCTGTATACCATGCAAAGCATGACAAGGAGGGCGTTGTGGTTGGTTCTTCGATTGTTCTGGCAGACAACATGGCAATGCTGTTGTCCTGCCTTGTGAATCTGGGTACTTTTAGGCTTGAAGCAACACCTGATATGTGCAAGATGGGACAATGATGACACGCCATGCGTGCTCTGCTTGATGCAAGACATGTCTACATGCTGCAACACGTAGCTTGGCAATGGCAACATTTCGAACGTGAAGTTGGGGTCAACAAGCACACTGGGCGGCAACAGCAAGTCCTGTCCTGTGTTACTCAGGACAGAGGCACAATGCCTAAACTCTAAAATCCCCCTAAAGCCTACCCCAACCCCTTAAACACAGAGTGTGTGGCAGCTGCCACATTGACTGTGACCAGTTCAGAAACAGGACACTCACAATTTGAGCCTCTGCTGGAATACAGAAGTAAGCTGTACAGAAGTAATCTGCTTGGTTCTGATCAGTGTACCCAGCTGCAGTACCTGTAGGAACACAGCCAGGCACGTCATCATGTCATCATGTGCATTTCAAGCACCATGACCACGATCAACAGTAGACAGTAGACTTTGCGCGTCATTATTATGATCACCGCTAGACTTTTCAAGCATCACTCGCCATGAGGGCCACTAAATTTTTCAAGGATCATTCAGTGTGAGTGCCGTCACACATTCCAAGCATTCTTCACTGAGAATTTACCACTAGATGTTTCAAGCATCATTGCCAATACATCATGAAAAATTTGCTGTTGTGGCTGCATGGCCTGCCTGGACATGTGCTCTACAGCAGCAGACATGTTCAGCATGTGCAACAAGCGAAAGAGCACCTACCGTCATGTATGCTAAATCTACATCATTGCTGGGCCGGGTGACGTTGCTCAGCTGGGGATATGAAAAGTTGCCGTGTGTGGAGTTGATCGGTTTTTGACCAAGGGTGGGGTCAAACAGCAGGGGCATGGGGTTGGCAAGGCCCCCATCAGGGAGCCCTACCACTGCCCGTGTCTGCTGATAGAATGGGATGAGAACTGAAGTAATGTTGGACACCATCACTTGCCTCTGCAGTCAGCAGTAGTAAATCAACAGAAAGAAGATTTGCAAAGGGAGTGCAATTGCTCTGCAGTGGTGAATCACCTTGTAAGAGGTTGCCAAAGGAACTGACCAGCAGGTTACAGGTTTGTAATGCTGTGCAGGCTTTCAGCAAAAGTTGAGGTTGCTCGCAAGGCAGGCTAACCATCAAAGTGATGCCCATGTCAGCATGCATATTTTTGAGCTGTGGTAACCCTGCCACTGCGTGCACATCTGCTAACATGGAGTTGAGCAAAACTTGAAAATGCTTGCAAGGCATGCTGACCATGGAAGTGATGCCCATGTTGGCATGCTTTGCAAGCGACCTCAACTTTTGCTCAAACCCCATGTCAGTGGTGTGCATGCAGTGGCAGTGCTACCCAAGACTTCAAGCTTGCAGCCATGCATGCGTGTGAATTGTAGCTGTTGCAATGGCTTCAACAGCAGTTTGACGTGGCAAGGAATAAGCCAAAGCACGGCCGCTGAACAGCAGAACAAGAAAGGTGAGCAGGCTCAGCAGCAACACCAACCGTGTAGGTTGTGTGGATGGTCAGTGAGCATAAAGCCATGACAAGCGTACCTGAGGTTCATTGAATGGCCCAAAGTCTCCAGCCAACTCCAGCGAGGCAATCATGCTGGTATTGAAGGCAGCATTGTGCAAGGGGAAGGAGTCGATGAGGTGCAGCACGCCATTTGTGGCCTGCACATTCTGCTGGAGAACGGTGGAATTGCCTATTTGCAGGCTTCCTGAACTCTTGACAACCTGCAACGGCAAATTGGAATGGCTACAGCTTTGCATTTCAGCAGTTTTGACGCTTTATGCATTGGTTGGCAGCTGTGATGGGTAGATTAAGCATAGCGCCCGAAGCACTTTCAGGAGCAACGATGCAGTGTGAAGTGTTGATGCTCATCACAACAAACTTCTTCAGCAGACTTGAGTGCAGGCGTTGTGATGACAGCCGTTCTCTGTTCCAGCCAATCTGAAGCTTCAATGCTGCTGACCACCATCCAATACCACCCAGCACAGCCGGTTCTTGTTGCCAAACAGTTGTGCGTAATAATTTGCAGATGGCAGGCACCATACCAGCTCTGACAGGCAAAGCTCTGACATGCACCAGGACAGTATGAAGTAGGAGATCCTATGCAGGTGAAACATCTGCAAGCTGGCTTAGCAGTCACATGCTGCAGGCAAGCTAAACGATGCAAGTGTGGGTAACATGCAGGCAGCAGTCGGCGGCTCTGACCTGTAATACAGCACCGCCAAGCGTCTGTAATGACATGCCATTTGTGAGATTTGTAGACGCCCACTGACCTTGCACAACTGCAGACAGACGGGAGTCGCATCACATGCAGGCGGTAAAGCCTGATGGCAATGTTAGCTGGTGATTCTGTCAGTGTTTGGACAATGCATGCCCAATGGCTTCTATAACTTACTGTTATTCAGAACCAGCTGGGGCAGGCTGGTTGAATTGAAAAGGGCCTGAAGCGATGTGCATGGCTGGTCCAGATAGTCTTCGGCCTGACACATGATCAGATCGTTTTCTACGGCAACTTGAATGGCAGAATTGACTGGCGCAAATACAGTGAAGAGGTTGCCGCTGTTCTGCAGCATCTGTGACACATTTGCTGCCTGCACCATAGCACCCCATGATACCTGTGCAGCAGCATGTAAGCTGATTAAGCAAAGATAATGGACAAAAGAACTGAGACTGTCCTACAGCATCACAGCTTGCTTACCAGATCAGACTGCGAAGTGAGCACTGCAGCAATCGATTCCGATGAGGTGTTCGATGACAGCAGGCTCTGCGTGATTGCAGCTTCAGATTGTGAGGGTGCGATGGGAATGCTGATGGCTAAAGCCAACAAGAGCGTTGGCAGCACAAGCCACGCCATGTTTTTTCCAAGTCTGTGGAGCTTGAACTTCGCTGCTTTGCGGATATCTTGATCTCGACATCCAGTGGGTGTTGGCTGCACCCCAATGTGACTGCCTATCTTGATCGAAGTGACATTTCGACGTTCAGCGATTCAGGGCTTGACACCGTGTGCGAGGCAAAACGCGTAGTATTTCTCCCAAAGGTGACGATCGGTCTGTGGTAAACCTGAATGTGCGATGAATGTGCACGTCTCGCTGGACTGCACCGCTGCGTCCAATCTGATCCAGCGCAGTGGCAAGGCGCAAGTAGCAGATTCGACAGATTCTTAGTTAGACGAGCGAAACCAGACGGAGATTTGCCGAAGGCAACGTCAGGCAACGAGCACCAGAAAGAATCCGTGTGCACAACAGCGCAGATGGAGTCGCGGTGCTGCGAATGCACGACGAGACCTTCTCATAGGTCTTCCCTCGTCTAGCACTTAGTCATGGCGCCCACGAGTGCAGAGACCTGGTCCGACCGGTACTTATGGGCCCTACTGTATTAGTCATGAGGTCAGTTTCCGGAAGTCTGAGAGTCAAAGCCGGCTATAGGGCTCAGGCTCAGACGCTTTGACTGTAAAGCAGCTTTCAGCACTCAGCATAGCAGCTTGGCAGGACTTACTGCGAGATGCATGACAATGCATTTCATGCCTACCAGCTGAGCCCCATGTTTTGTCAATCGATGTCCACTTACACTGATCCCTTCACTTCATCAAGCTTGCTCGCGTTTAAGAAGCTGTCTTCGGATTCATACCTAAGAAAAAGCCGGCTGTAGTATGCACTCGAGCATAGCTGTCACAGGCTGGAATCAAGAAAGTTTCATGGATGTCGCAGGGTAACGAGGTAGCGGGTGCGTAAAGCACAATGTGGGCTTGCAGCAGCCACCCAAATTAGGCAAACTTTTGGAAAAACTGTGGTATTATGCAGCTACAGCAGAGGCAATTCCAGGAAGGTCATATGTTGTATTGCCATACTTTTCTGCAACCCATTCTGGGTCAAAAGGTCCAAAGTCATAGTTGCATTGCTGGCTACACTGAGCAAGCTCAGCAGGCGGGGTCCCAATTTGATCCAAACCCTCAGCAAATATTAAACCCTGCCCAATTAGCTGATGCCAGATGATGCGGCAGTGGTAGAACCATAGCCCAGGGTTGTCAGCCTGCAATATCACAAAGCCTATGCATGTCAGCCATTGACCATAAACGACACGCCTTGTAGGAGTCATTTACAAATGACAGCAGCAGATTGTAGACCGTTTACAATGGACATTTCGTACAAGACAGCAGCGCTAACAACAGTGAGCAAACATCCCTGATTGCAAGCCACTCTCCAGTCATGCACATGCTGTCTGCATACATCACATGACTGTCAGTTAGGTCACTTAATTGTAAAACGTAGCAACTTTAGACAATTCGAGACCAAGCTATGAATGGAAATGCCCCAACATGGTGGCCACATCATGATGCCACTGGGACACATGTTAGGGCACAGACCAGGCGGGACAGGGCAGTTGTATGCAGAAGAAAACAGGGTCCTTTTGCAAGTGTGCAAACTGTGCTGACACATTTGATTGCCCTGTGAGCTGTCAGCTTACCACAAAGCGGATGACAGTCCAGCCGCCCTCAGGCACAGTCTGGGTGTCACGGTACATAGGATTCACCAAATTCAATGTGGCATCTACAGAGCTATTGTAGGGCCCAACGCCACTGCCTAAAACCCAGAAATGGTGACCATGTAAGTGGAAAGGGTGCTGCTCTGTGGTGTTCCGAGCAGCAGGACCTCCAGGCCTACCAGCAGCCCTGTTACAGCACAGATCACTGACACCACGTGTCACCAAGAAAAGAACAGAACATTATATGCTGGTAAGCAATCATAACGGGAGCCTCTGATTGTCGGCTGAAGCTTCAGCTGCAGTGGCAGCCTGGACTCATGTGTCACCAACGAGTCACCAATGAGTCATCTATAGTAAGGCAGTTTCCCATTTTCAATGCAGTTCTCAGCATACAAAGGCAGGGCGGTGATGCATATGCAGCAGTTTCTGCGAAAAAAGTCAGGCAATAATGCTCGACAGTCAGCAACCCTGCACAAGCATATCATCAGCTTTGCACAGAAGTGCGCACACTGTGCCACGAGCAGATAACTTGTTGGTAATGTAGATGCATATTGACTAACCCGCTAGGACTGCTATCGCGTACAACTGGTAAGGACTGCTGACGATGAACATCTCCACCTCCAAGCAAACAGCATGCATGTAACTGCATGCTGACCCATGATGAGTCAGCAGCACAGCCCATTAGAAACCCAATGCAGAATGCAAATACAGAGTACAGAATGCATTATCATCACTGATGACGTTATGTTGAAGTGTGAATGCTGACTGCCAAGCTGATGGCGCAACAGTCGCAGGCATCAGGAGCAAGGAGTGAGGCATTGTCAGGATTTCAACTACATCAGTGACACAAGCTGAGCCTTACGTGAGATCACCATTGAAGCTGTCGCCCGGCTCATTGATCATGATGACATCTACCACATCCCCAATGTCCAGGTTGATGATGTGCTGGCCTGTGCTGGGGTACACAGGTGGGCTGCTGCCATCATCTAAGAACACCGTCAGTGGGCTGCTGTTGTTCACATTCTGCGGGCAGCATATGCCAGTTGTAAAACAACAGCATGTTGTGATGTATTGTGCGTCTCACTGGCAAGAGCTGATTGTGCAAGAATTCCTGCTGATCTTCATTCATACAGTTGATGCATGCAGCGAGAACATCTGCACGCAGCTTCTGCATTGTGCGCACATGTGCAGCAACGCTGCTAACACGAACTCTGAGATGGCTGTGGTCACAAACAGCTGTGGTCACAGACAATGATGAGTTGAGGGGCAGGAGGGGGGAAGGGGGGATACTATGTCCATTCAGGTATTATGTGCACAGTGCAACTGCTGCAGGTAGGCTGCAGATGAGTATGCTGTACAGTGTGACACATATGCAATACCTGTAGGTTCTCATCTACTGTACCAGACGTGCCACTTGCAGCAGCCATGTTGGTGAAGTAGTTGTTGTCGCTGTACACCAAGCTCAGTGGAGCTTCACACGGCGGCGTGTTCTACAATCATCAGAAAAGTTTCAGATGATCTCCACATTTCTCTCAAGGTCTATCTATATCATCAACTTCTGGGGTTAAAATGAGGTTTTGGGAATCCTCAGAGGGCAGGATGCATCTGGATAGAGCGGGGTCAACGTACCAACTACCTTACTATCACTACTACTACTATTGTACTGCCATTCTTGCACTTCATTGAGTCATCCACACAAATTCAACAGGCGGGCATATACGCACAGCTGCAATTCATCTCTTACAATTGTACATTGTCATTCATTGATACATTCATCAAACATGTGCCTAACCTTCCTTGCATCCACACTTGTCATGCTGAGGGCATAAATGCTGTGCAAACATGTGTAATGGCAGGCATGGCTTACACTGTTGGCTATATTGTTCATGGCCCATCTCAGTTGGCCAGTGCTGTTCAGGATGGGCTGAGTCACCACTTGAGTGATTGTGCGAGTTGCTTGCTGGGGAACCTACAGACAGCAGAAGGCTCAGACAGACAGTGTGTCAAACATACATTATAATAAGACAAGCACAAACTTACAAGTAACAGTGACGCAGGAAAGACATTGCCTGTTCATGCTGCTGCTGTGAATGCTGTTGTGAACACCATTTACAGACAACATGCAGCATTCCCACTGGGTCAGCTGCTGTAAACAGTACCCGATGGACTTCTGTCATGCACATGTAGCAGTACATGAAATGTGTAAGAGGTCTGCTTGCATTTCAGTGCCTAAATCCAGCTGACAGGAAGGTGCGCAGCTGCTACAGTAGCAATGACCTGAGAAGTGGCAAACCTTAGCAGAGCCTACAAAGCACCTAGAATGAGTGACAGTGGTTTCTACCTGTAAGGTGGTGGAGTTCAGGGGAGCAGCAATTGCAAGGGCTGCAGCTGTCACAACCGGCTCCAGCCGTGAAGCATTGCTGCTTGAGCTTAGGTTCACAAGACTGGCAGCTGTGACAACCTACACACAATATCCCAAGGTTTGCAGTTTCTGCCTAGCAAAGGGATATGACCTCTTTGCAGGTGCTGTTGGCTAGCTGCAGGTTTTGCAAAGTGCCATCAATGTTGGTCAGGGATGTAACAGCTGAACAAACAAGAGAAACAGTGGCATAGCAATTTCGAGAGACACAAGACGGCCTCCCACTGACGCGAGTCAATGACAGCTAACCGGGGATTCCCTCCAATCCCAGACTGCACCTATACACAGGAGGAAAAATTGGCCAGGCTCAATGACTGAACAGGCTTGAGTGACAACATCCAATGCAGCAACAGCAGAACCCCCTCTAGACTCACCATAGCAGCTTGGGGTTCAGTCCAAGGCTCCACAGCCCCTGGTTGGGGGGTGGGGGTATCAGGCAAGGTGTCATTTGCCCCTTCGTACTGCAGCACTGCTAAGCCATTGGGGGACCCCATTCTGTATTGGGGTTGAGCCGTGACCCAGTAGTTGCCCACTGATGCATTTGCAGTCAGCAGTACATCATACCTGGAGCAAGATGCAGTCTGATGAGCATACAGACAGCATATGGGCATCAGACAGACAGCCAGTCAAGGCATCAGCCAACAGCTGTTGAGCATGCACACAGCTGCAGCCTCCAGCGTACGCATGATTGAAAGTTCACACAAAAAGGGACGTTGAATATTGGTGGTGTCGATCACTCACGTTGCTCCTGCACTCATTCTGGTAATGCAGCATGGGCCAAGGCAACAAGTACTCACCGCAAGAAGTGGCAGATGCGACCGCAAGCAGATCTGAGCATGGCCTGAAGCCTATGCAAGTTGCATGCCAGCTTTGGCAGCATGATTCACCCATATATTACCATTCATATGATTGGTATGACTCACAATTTTTGTACCACTTATACAGTATATGTAGTCTATGTGCACGTGTACAACTCACAGCCTACTTCCACGATGCACAAAAGCCTGTGCATCCTTTGGCAGAGGTCCCAAATGCTAGATGGCCTCAGCGTAGGCCTGGCAGGAGCAGCACTCTCTAAATTTTAACATCAAAGAGAGGTGAGCAACCCTTGGGTACAGATCACCAAAGTACAGGTCCCCAAAGTACAAGTTTCCCTAAGTACTGGTCCCCAGAAGAGGGGTGCAATGATTGCTGGTCCCCTGAATACTGTCTCCCCCCTGAATTGCCTGGCTTGGGTCCAGAAGTTTTAGTTTGCTGAAAGGCCTCACCTTGGAGCTCTGGATTGATGCTTTGTCAGAGGGACTCTTGTCTGATAACTCAATCAGCAGCATCCAGAACACATGCAATATGTGAAACAAACAAGGAGCAAGGTAGTGTTGCACCTTTGACCTGAGTTGATGTCGACGCATGGCCCAAAGCTGACAGGGTCAGTAGGGGTAGCATCACCAGCAATGATGGTTACATTGTGAGCCTCAAAGCAGACTGTCTGGTACAACAGGGACCCTCCATTGATGATCCTGAATCTGTAAGTCTTGCCTGCTGTGACTTTGATGTTCTCATGGCTACAGCCGGGATTGCCTGGGGATGCCCAGGGCTGTTGGACTGATTTGCCTGCAACCAGAAGCATGTTTGGGCACAGGGAAAAAGACATGAAGCATACACCTGTGACCACAAATGCCTTTTGCATGGCATGGCAATCAGCGCTGCCCTGCATCTAGTTTGAAATGCCTGGTGGTTCTGAAGGCTGCTTTTTGGAGAACAGTGATTTTTGTTACTCTAAGATGGTACAGATTCATAGAAACAGGGGATGTGAACTGTACTTCCGAGCTCTTGCATGATTGGAGGTGGCTGTAGCAAAGCGTTGAGCTTGAGCTTGGAGCTGACGATGAGATTGCTCTTGAATCGCAGAAAGGCGATGCTCTCTGGAATGCAGGATGAGCTGTCTGATCCTGACTGAAACTGTTGCTTGGACTTTCCATTGATGAGATCTATGTCTAGACAGCAATGTCAACAGGTTTCTGTTACCTGAGTCTCTGGCAGTCCTGTTGTGCCTGCCATCTTGCTAGTGTTGTCAAGTTGCTTCGTTTTTGCTTCGATTGCAGAGCACTGATTATGCAAGTTTGTACACGAAAGGGTCAGCTTGTGCATGCAGTCATGGTATTTTGCAACCAACTTGGACTGCACAGATTCTAGAAAGCCACGGCATTGGCACATCCACAAGGCTTTTCAAAGCTATTGTCTAGCTGCTAGACTCTAGATCTAGCACCATCAGGGACAACTATTCTGTACCTTTTGCCTGCTGCCACTGCAAAGTTGTTACGACCAAGGCAATCTAGCCCCAAACCTGAATCACAGCTGCTGAATGGTGCAGCCAAAATTTAGTGCTCCTACCTGGGGAAACAACTGCTGTTGTCACATCACAAGGGGGGTTGGCCTCAGCCACCCCAGCCCCCACACTCAAGCCCCCAATGAGATCGCAGTCCCCATAGAAGCCTTTGCCATTGATCAGGATGGCTTGGGGTAGACCCACCCAGTTCCACTGGCCAGTGGCTGGGGTCTGACTGGCAGGTACAAAAGGGCGATTCAAGGCAAACAGAAGGGCTTTAGCTTCCCCTGTGATCACCACAGTTGTTATGCAACAATGGTCATGGTCTTGATGTTGCATGTCATGGACCTTGTCAGCATACGATTTGAAGCGCTGGTGGCAGATTTGATTTCAGTGCTCAGTTACGACATAGGGCAAGGGTAGGGCAGGGCAGGCAGGGCAG
>JAABUO010002766.1_pt1 | contig 21218 bp, 27 predicted proteins | sample 5559291 | NCBI WGS metagenome assembly JAABUO01 (sample SAMN10711878, study PRJNA513372) | rock metagenome | isolation source: Antarctica rocks | place: Antarctica: Victoria Land, Finger Mt sud
CGAGCACATCGTCAACGACATGCAGCAGGGGGTGGCCTTCGACACGTACGAGGCGCTGTCGCGGCGGCTGTGCGACGCGGCGAAAATGGCGGGAGCCTCGATCCTGTTCGTGATCCCGTTCGCCGGTTCGATGGCGGGGGCGTGGGCGAACGTGGGGACGGCGCACGCCTACATCGACCGCGTATACAACCTGGCGCGGCGCCACGGCGCGGCCGTGCTCGACGTCAACGCGGCGTGGGAGGCGCTCGGCCCGGCCGCCGCGGCCAGCTTCATCGGCAACGGCGACGCGCACCCCGTCGACGCCGGGCACAGGGACATCGCGGCGCGGCTGATCGGTCTGTTGGTGTAGGGCCTGCGACTAACGTCGCAGGCGGTCTTGTTGTCCGTGGTTTGCCATGCGACGTCAGTCGCAGGCTTTATGGGAGGTGATTATATGGCCTATACACCCCCGGCGCAGGCGACGGCGATCGAGGGCTTGCAGATCGACGCGAGCGGCGGCTACCAGCCCTTGCCGAACCCGACGGTGGGGGCGGGCCGGCAGCTCTGCTTCGCAGGGCAGACGAGTCACACGAGCGCGGGCGCGGCGGCGAACCAGGCGCTGGGCGCGTTCAGCGTCCCGGCGGGGACGGCGGGCGGCGGCGCGGTGACGGTGCAGAACGCGCTCGTCGGGCCGGGTTCATACGTGTTTTTGCAGACCACGGGGAACGGCGGCGCGATCACGGGGGTGGCCGTCACGGCGGTCGCGGCGGGCTCGTTCACCGTGACCGTGTACGCCACGGGGGCGACGACGAGCGCGGCGGATGTGTGGTATCTCGTCGTCAATTGACGAACGATGGCCCTCACCCCCCGGCCCGCGCGTCGCCGCGGACCAGCCCCTCGGCTCCGCCGACGATCTGGCCGGCCTCTCCCTGACGCGGGAGAGGGGGAGGAGCACGCGTCGGTAACGATCTCCCCTCGCCCTTGAGGGAGAGGGGTTGGGGGTGAGGGGGAAAGGACATTATGACCCTGATACTCTCCTACACGGCCGCCGGGACGCCGGGCGGGCGCCCGACGCTGGCCGATGCGGTGGCCGACCTGCGGCGGGACTTGTTTGACCGGGCGCAGGGGGTGGACGCGGGCGTGGCGCCGCGCTGGGACGACGACGACCTGGCGCGCGCGCTCGACCGAGCCGTCGACGAGTACTCGCTCGTCGCCCCGCTCATCGGCGCGGCGATGACGGCGACGCTGCCGCACACGCGCTCCTATGCCTACCCGCCCGGCGCGTGGTGGATCGAGAGCGTGGAGTATCCCAGCGGGCTCTACCTGCCCGTGTTGATCCCATTCGAGGAAGGCGTCACGCCGAGCCTGGGGGCGCCCTCCAGGGCGCCGGCCGCGGCGTCGGGCGGAGCGGGTCCACTCGACGGGACGTATACGTGGGGCGTGACCTTCTTCAAGAGCGGCGGCGAGACCGTGCCCGGCCCCTACTCGGCGCCGTTGACGCTACAGGGCGGGGCGGCGCTGCTGAGCGGTATCCCGCTGGGGCCACCGGGGACGGTCGGGCGCAACGTCTACCGCGCGCGCCTCGACACGGGCGCCGCGCCCGGGAGCGCGGGCGTCCCGCCCGTCCCCGTGGCGTCCGACCCCTCGCAGGGGGCGCGGCTGGCGGGGCAGCTCTTCGACAACACGGCGACAGAGTGGGTCGACGCCGCGCCCGACAGCCTGCTCGGCGCGGCGGCGCCGGCGGCCGACACGACGGCCAACCTGGCGCAGTTCACGCTCAAGCTACCGCCGGGGCGGCTACCGGCCGGCGTGGACGGCGCGCTCACGGTGACCTACGCCGGCAAGCACGGGCTGACCCTCGCGGGGACGAGCATCCCCGCGCGCCACCGCGACGTCGTGTTGCTGGGCGCGGCGGCCCACGCCATGCTGGCCTACCAGGCGGGGACGAACGACCTGTTCGAGTACCAGGACGGGGAGATGCGTGATCGCGTGGACGAGCGTACGGTCCCGACGGCGTGGCTGACGGCGGGGACACACCTGCTGACGCGCTTCCAATCGAAGCTCAAAGAGATCAAGGGGCAGCGCAACGCGGGCATCGCGGTGGTAGCGCGCTGGGGCGACACGCCGGCGCGCTGGCGCTGGACGTAGGCTGCCCTCCCCCCAGCCCCTCTCCCTGACGTGGGAGAGGGGAGAAGGCCATTGGCGCCTAGCCGCTGCTGTCCAGTGCGCCGCATCATGGCGCGGATGATGCCAGGGATTGTTGGGGGACTCGGTAACACCTTTGGCGGCGCGTCGTCGAGTGCCGAATGTGTTACCATGGATGCGTCCGACTGGGGAATAGGGCGAGTCGGGGTCGCTAGGAGGCGAGTGGAGTAGCATGTTCGACGTGCCAGAAGCCGGCCGCTATCGCTTGCAACGGGCGCCGTTAGTCCAAGCCCTTGGACAAGTAACCTTCCCTTTGCTCGCCCGTTTCCAGACACTCGACGGCATTGCTGCCCTGCAGGAGCGTTTGACAGACATGCTGCCTTACATGGAGCGTCAGCAGGTCGGCCAGATGACGTTTGCCTTCAATCCAGATGGCACGTTTGTGCCAGGCGCGCAGGAGAGTAGTGTCGTCTGGAAGTTCACGGACGACAGCGGCTGGACACTCGCCATCACACCTGGTAGCGCTATCCTGGCTGTCGGGACCGCGTATCGAGGCATCGACGATTTCGGCCAACGTTTCTCCGCGGTCCTTGACGCGCTGACTACCATGGATGGGCCGGCGAGAGTCCAGCGGTGCAATCTGCTGCAGGTGCGCTACATCGATGTCATCGAGAGTCCTCCGCACGACCCCAGGGCGTGGACCCGTTGGATCAGGCACGACCTAACCGGTTGGGCTGGCGATGGGATTATGGGCGAGGGTACAACCTTACTGTCGCAATTTGTTCAAACTCAGTTGACGGCGCCCCTCTCCTCGCCCAGCGGAGAACATCTGGCTGTCGCCTTGATACGACATGGGCTCCTGCCGCAGGGCAGCGTCATCCCTGGCGTCCCCCCGATACCGTTCTTCAACGTCACGCTTGGGCAGGTAGCATATACTATAGATATGGATGTGTCAATTCAGCAGCCGCAACTGTTCATTTCGGCGAATCTGACGGCGCAGTTCAGGGCTCTCCACGCGCAGATCGACAGGTTCTTCCACTGGGCTCTCACTGATGAGGGGGCCGATCACTTCGGATTAGAGGTGTTGTCATGAGCCTGATTCCTCTGGGTGATGCACGCGAACTCGCTCTCGCCGCTAGTATCGGCTTGCTCCCGGGCGCCGTGGGCACTCCACTATCCTTTGCCGTCAGTACGGCCCATCATCGCGCGGGTGTCTACGATCTGCCGTACCAACTGTGCTGCCAGGGGCAGGGCGGGAAGGGGACCTATAATCCGTACAGTGTCGCATCCTACTATGTGCCGACAATGTATCCGCGCGAGGTGTCGGATGCTCTACGACTGTTGAGTGATATAAACGAGTGGACTGGGCCTGCTGACACATCCCTTGCGGGGAGCTTATTCTCAGTACCCCTGTTTACCGCGTGGGGCGCCGGAGGTGCGCCGGGAGTCCAGCCTGATCAGTACGAGCGGTTGACGAACGTTCATAACGTCATCGAGCACATCCACACCGCGGTTGGCCGCGATGCGCGGCGTACCGTCGACGCGCTTACACGTTCTTCCACCCCCGATGGCGACTCCGCGTTGACCTATCTCATGGCGGGTCGCTATGACGAGGCGTACCTTACCGCTATCCGTGTCCTACGTCCGGTGCGCGTCACGGGCCTGGTGACAGGTCGCGGGGCTCGTCGCGCGCTCGATGCCACGGTAGCGTTCCTCGATGAGGACTAGGCTTGGGTGGCCTCGTTCCATAGGGCGGGATGGAGGCAAGGTAGTCTCCTGCGGTATACTCTCCCCCTCGATATTGTCGATGCAAGGACGGGAGGGCGAGGTGATAGGGCCGGCCGTGCGCGACAGTTGCTTCCCTCCTCCGCGTGGCGTGTCGCGCTAGGGCTGGCGCGTGTCCTGGCGCATGCCTGTGGCGCGACGGTTGTGCCTAACCAACCGGGGGTCATTGTCCGCCGGCAGGGCACGCACAGCCACTGGCTTGTCGTGACGCAGAACTGCGATCTCGATCGCCTGGACGAGAACGACCGGCAGCCCGTCGTCGAGTTACGGCCTGTCTTCGATCAAAATCCACCGTCCGAGCTCGGGTTGCGTTCACGCCAGTTGTTGCTCGACGATTCCAATTACATCGAGGCGCAGAGTGGCAGGACGATGATCTCACCCGCTGCCCTCACCGTAGCGGTCGAGAGCGGTGGCGCCAGGAGCCTTGTCTCTGACGATCGGCGCTTGGCACTCACGATATGGCTTGGCTTGCGCTACGATCGACCCGCCGTTCCCGACGAGCTCGGACCCCTTGCCAGGGCCATCGCGGATAAAGTCAGGGGCAAGAAACAGAGGGCGCTCGCGCGCAGGGTGCGGGATGTCCTGGCTCAGTTCCAACCGGGCGATCCGACGCGATACAGTCTGTACGCTATCGTCGCCGACGATAGCGATCGCTTGGAGGTCAGTTTATGGTTGAGCAACCTGGCCCTGTCGATACCCACAAGCCTGGGCGTATCCGATCAGCTTGAAGCCGTCACGGCCGGCGAGGTCAGCCTGACCCTGATCGAGAGTTCTTATTCCGTCGATGCGAGCGACGTAACCTGGAAAGGCCGGAGCCTGGAGGGCCTATATCCCGATGGCGCATACTAATTTGGTCAACCTGATAGTTGCCGCGGCGACAATGTGGCGCTGATAGTGGCGTGGTGAGCGCGGCGTGGCTGGCGGCGGGGGCGCACCTGCTGAACAGGTTCCAGGCCAAGCTGCGTGAGATCAAGGGGCAGCGCAACGCGGGCAGCGCGGCCGTGGCGCGCTGGGGCGACACGCCGGCGCGCTGGCGCTGGACGTGACGAGTAGTGCGTTGGACCTTACGTGGGGCTACTGTCGCCGGTTGCTTAGACGCCGGCAAAAACGCGTGGGTGTGGCAGGGGCAGACCGTCTTCACGCGCGAAGCGGATGTACGTGTCGAGCGCGTTACGGCCGTGTGTCACTGCTTCCTCGTACGTCGCTCCGCTCGCCACGGGCATAGCGTAACGATCCGCCCATTCGGGTAGGACCACTACGTAGGCCCGGTCCTCGGGGCTCCACTCGATGACGATCGAGTATCGCGGAGCGTCATTCATGATTGCTCTCGTTCCGACTCCGTGAGGCGCTCGAGCGCCTCACGGAGATTGCGCTCATCATAAGGCAACGCATCGGCGCCCTCCTTCCCATCGACCGCGTAGTGTTTCTGTACCGACGGGTGCGTATACACGACATGGTCGCCCTTACCTTGTCGTTCACGAAACCCTGCAACACGATAGTCGCGTCGGATGTCTCGCTTCTTGCGTGGCATAGCCTAGGATAGCATGTGGACGACAGAGGCGATTTCTCTCTGTGGTTAGTCCAGTTCGCGCTGGGTGAGCCGGCTCATTAATAGCTGCGTCTATTTAGGGACGCGGGCGGCGAGGGGGAGGTGAGACGATGGACGAGGACGGGCCAACGTGCCGCGCGACGCGGCGAGATGGGGAGCCGTGCCGCGCGAAGGCGGGCGCCTCAGGCTATTGCTTCGGGCACGACCCCGACCTCGCGCAGCGCCACGAAGAGGGTCGAAGCGTGGGCGGCCGCAACCGGGCGACAGCCGCGCGCGTCGGCAAGCTATTGCAAGGCGACGGCGAGATAGTCGACGTGTTGAGCTTGCTGAAGACCGCCCTGGTGGAGACGTACGCGGGGGCGCTGGACGCGCGCGGCGGGGGCGCTCGCCTCGCTGAGCAATGCGCTGGTGCGCATGCACGAGATCGGGACGCTGGAGCTGCGGATCAAGGCGCTGGAAGAGAGGGAGGGTGACGGTTAGTCCAAAGAGCGTTGGAGTAAGCGGTGTCAAGCGCGTTGATAGAGATCTAAAGTCCCAACAAAGGGGAGACTAGTACAGCTTGGCCTAAATAAGCTTGCGTTCCCGCGATGGCCTGCGACTGACGTCGCATGGCAAACCACGGACACTAAAGTGTCTCCTCCGCCAGCTCGCGGCGCACCAAGATATTTGAGCCAGCGTGTACTAGGCCGGGCGCCTGAGCTGGATGGCATCAATGACTGCCTGAAATAGCTCTTGAGGATCGCTTGTTGATGCCCATGCACCCTTACTGAGAGCCAGAGACTGGTGCTCGGGGAGACTTGAGCCTGTATAGATAATGAAAGGGGGCGCATTCCGTAGCTTCTGTTGTTGCGAGAGTAGCGTGTAACCAGCTTCTGGATCTTCGGGACGAGACATATCGGAGATAACGACATCGAAATTGTTCGACTGTAGCTGTTGCAGGGCGTCGTGAGAGGATGTGCTTGTCGTAACATGAATGCCTAGAGCTTGCAATGCGCGCCGCTCGTATATGTTGTTTGAGGGCTTGTCATCAACCCACAATGCGTTCGCGCCGGACAGTCGTTTAAGAGAAGAAGGTGTGATGTCTCGGATAGCAGCCTGTGCGACTGAACTAGCACTATTCGCCGTTGCGGTTAAATCATCGCTTGCTAATCGATCTTTTTTCTGAATAGCGATAGCGGCGCCACAAAAGGTGGCAAATTCGATCTGTCGCTTCCACGTCGCCAACCTTGACGCTCATTTCGCTCATGTTATCGAGAAATTTTCTTATTGGTGTTCGAAAATAAATAATGATAAAGATAATTATTGCGGGCCACACACACGCTGAGATGAGAGATACAGCAACGCCTATCAATTTCAGCCATTGATCGGGATTCATGTGGTTGACCTCTGCATACAGCGAACGGGAGCACAGTGGTACACCGACTCACGCATAAGGATACACGTGGTTTGGATGAACCAGGACCTGTTTATACAGACGCGCGATTGGCTGGCGCTATCGGTGAAGACCCTGGCCTTGCCTCCGGTGGCAGCAGTGCCCGTGGCGTGAGGAACAGAACACCAACGCGGACGACCACATAACGGCAAGAGGGATCGATAGGGATGGGCAGTTTGAGACGCGGCTGGGCCGGTTGGAGGCGCGGCCGCCGGAGCAACGGTACCCCGAGGACCTGCTCGACGGCGTGGCGCGTTTCACGGCGATGGTCGGGAGCTGCACGCTGCGGCCCTATCAGTGCACGGTCGCCGAGGCCGTGCTGGACAGCGTGCGCACGGGCCGGGGCGACGTGATCACGGTGATGATGGCCCGCCAGATGGGGAAGAACCAGACGAGCGCGGCGCTGGAGTACTACCTGTTGGGGCTGTTCAGCGGGCCGGGCGGGCAGCTGGTCAAGGCGGCGCCGACGTTCAAGCCGCAGATCGTCAACAGCATGTTGCGGCTGGGGCGCGAGCTGGAGGGTCCGTACACCGCCGGGCGCTCCCGGCCGGTGTTCGGGTACGGGCTGCAGCTGGGGCGGGCGCGCATCCTGTTCTTTTCGGCGGAGAAGGGCAGCAACGTGGTCGGCGCGACGGCGGACATCCTGCTGGAGATCGACGAGGCGCAGGACGTCGATGAGACCAAGTATCTACAGGACTTCAGGCCAATGGCGAGCACGACGAACGCCACGACCGTGCTGTACGGGACGGCGTGGACGGAGGACTGCCTGCTGGAGAAGACCCGGCGGCACAACCTGGAGCTGGAGGCGCGGGACGGGCGGCGGCGGCACTTCGAATACGACTGGACCGTGCTGGCGGCGCTCAACCCGGCCTACGAGCGGTTCGTGTCGAGCGAGATCGCGCGCATGGGGCCGGACCACCCGGTGGTGCGCACGCAGTACCTGCTGCACGCCGTGCCGGGGCTGGGCCAGTTCCTGTCGGCGAAGCAGCGGGAGCTGCTGCGGGGGCGGCACGAACGGTTAAGGGAAGCGCGGGCGGGCGAGGTGTACGTCGCGGGCGTCGCCGTCGCCGGCGAGGACGAAGAGGCGAGCGACGCGGCGCTGCGGGCGCTCAAGCCACGGCGGGACTCGACGGTGATCACGATCGGGCGCATAGCGTGGAACGACGAGGGCGAGGTCGGGGTCGAGGTCGTCGAGCACTACTGGTGGACGGGGCGGGACCACCAGGCGCAGCTGCAGGAGCTGGAGCGGCTCACGCGGTCGGTGTGGAACTGCCGGCGGGTGGTGGTGGACGCCACGGGAGTGGGGGCGGGGCTAGCCTCGTGGCTGGGGCGGACGCTAGGCGAGACGGTGGTGGAGCAGTTCATGTTCTCCGCGCCGTCGAAGAGCCGGCTGGGGTTCCAGTTGCTGGAGATGATCAACACCGGGCGGTGCGTGGTGTACGAGAATGGGGGCGAGGAGGCGGCGGAGTTGTGGGACGAGGTAGGATTGGCGCGCTACGAGATGCGGGAGAACAGCCAGATGCGGTGGTACGTGGCGCCGCACGAGGGGCACGACGACGTCCTGGTGTCCTTGGCGTTGTGCTGCGCGGCGGCGCAGGGGGCGGCGCGGCCGGCGGCGGACGCGGTGATCAGGCCGCGGCGGGTAGAGTATGGGGATTAGAGGCCCTCACCCCCGACCCCTCTCCCGTGCGCGGGAGAGGGGAGCTCGGGGACTACGACTGGCGTGGGAGCCTGGCCCTAAAGGGACCATGGCAGGGGGTGGACCTTGAAAGGTCTGAGGGGGACGAGCAGGAGCGCAGAGAATAGCTTGGAGGTACGGTACGTTACTGATCATGGTCCTCAAGTAAGGGCGGTTGGATGGCCAATGGGTCACTGAGTAGTGCCATGACCGCCTCCACTTTTCCTAAGTAGGATAGGTGCGCATCGGTCGTGAGTGGGGCAGCACTGAAGTACACGCGGTCTTGTGGGCGAGTGCCGCTGCGAATCTCGTACACGAAATTGCGAAGATCCGGAGGGATTGATGCAGACCCATGAAATTCTTCACTGGCCCGTATAACGCCGACATGAATCGATGGCACAATCATCAACCCATTGGAACTGTTCAGCTCGGATGAGTCCAGCGCGTCCTGGACGACATCGCGGGCCGGGGGCGCTAGCAGGACCGATGGATTGAAAGGCGCGGGATGCGTTATCTCGGAGTAGTTCAGGACGCGCTCTGGTGTCCCCATAACGGGAGATCCATCGGGCGTAGAGACACCCTCGAGCATTGTCGCAAGCTGCGCGAACATCGCGTCTATCGCCGACGACGGTCCGGCGACATCGATAACCACGCGGCGGGGCTCGAAATGTAGATAGCGGATCGGTGTGGCGGCACCCTCAAGGAATGGGATCGTGCCGAAGTTGAAGACAGCGCCGGGCGGCAACGTCTGCGGCACGGGACCGAACGTTTGCATAGGCGTGGCCGTCTGCGCCATTTGGAAGCCGAACGCCTGGCTGATATATTGCTGCACCGCGGGGGTGGTGAGGATAGTCAGCCGTAGGTCGTCCTGTTTGAATTCGTACGCGCGTCGCGCAGAGAGTATCTTTACAGAGTCGTTCATTACGCTGCCAATTACCTCCCCACGAGCTCTTGTTGCTGATGCTCCGACGATGTCAGCATTGACTTATCGTCCGTCTTGTTGCCGGGCATGATCGGAGCATAGGGGCCGGGGTAGTGCGCGTCGATTATTAGGGCGTTGCCCGGCAGATTGTTCGCGCCATTTTGCGCCATGGTGAACGTGTTGAGTCTGACGCCCCAGTCGAAAGCGCCGGCAGTGCTTGTAACGGTTTGAGCGGGACGAGCGGCGACCACTAGGTCGAGGCGCTCGCCCATGGCGGCGAGGACCTTGGTCGCTCGCTCTATCGTCACGCCATGATACGCGTTGCGCTCGTCGCGGGAAACGACGGACTCATGCACCCCGAGGCGCTCGGCGAGCTCGCGCTGGGTCAGGTCGTTTGCGATGCGCAGTTGGATCAGCAGTAGGCCGATGCTCTGGAGCGGAGTAGCCTCGAACTGGCGCTTGCGCGCGCGCTCGTACAAGTCGATCTCATCGCCGAGTTGGGCGTTGAAGGACACCTCGGAGTCCAGCAGGTCGGCGATTGTCGAGGCGTCGTACCCTTGCTGCTGCAGGGATGCGCGTAGCCGATCGATGCGCTGGCGCGCGTCTGTGTAATCCTGGATCGCCAACTTATACTCTCTCTCCGTGCGGATCATCTGCGCCCTCCTATCGAATGAGACGAATGATGCCTTTGGGCTTCCACCCGCGCTCCTCGCGCGTCTTGCGAAAGGCTGCCGGGAACGTCTGATTATGGCCGAACTCATCAAGGATGCCGGTGAACTGGCCTTGCTCCGCATAGAGCTCGACCTTGTGGATGTGCCACATCAACGGCTTCCGCTTTCCTGTCTCTAGATCGAGTAGACGATTACTCATCGTCCAGATAGGGAGGGGATTGCGCGTTCAGACGTCCGAGGAGGCCGCCGGCGATAGCGGACTGAGTTGTGACGTAGTACCCATCGATGTCGCCGGGGCGCAGTTTATCCTCCACAAAAGAGCCGTCGAGATAGATTTCGGTCACGCCTTCATCCCACAGTTGCGCGGCTAGAATTGTGAGTTGACCGACTAGGTACCTGCGCCACGTCGTGTCCCAATTGGGAAGGTTGGGGCGAGGGCCAACGACTAGCAACGACTGCTCGAGTTCAGAGAGGGTCATCGGGTAGTCGCCGGGGGGCAGCACCCCGTCGGCGAAATCAGCGGGCAACGAATTCGGCACCTGCGACTGCTCTTTTTCCCGTGCGCCCCTCTATTATGCGCCAACTTGCCATATTTGACAAGTAACCACATAGTCCAAGGGCAATAGCCACTTTGTCCGTCACCGCTTATGGTACTGGGTCAGGCTGACAATCGCACGCAGTATTACACAGTGACAAGCGAGGGCTAATGTATCGAGCTATTGATAGGTCGAAAAGCTTTTAGCATCGCCGGTCGCTCGTGTCATCGGCGGAGGGCGGCGAGGGCGTCGGCGATCTCGCGGCCCTTGGCCTCGATGAGGTCGAGGAGTTCGGCGGGGGGGCGGGTGTCCTCGGCGCGGGTGGCGTTGGGGTTGACGGCCTTGAGGTCGTAGCCGCGGGCCTCGAGCTCGGCGCGGGGGACGCTCCAGCTGCGGGGGCCGCCGGCGCGGGCGGGGAGGAGCGCGAAGAAGTCGGCGAAGCGGGCGAGCGTGAGCGGGGTTTTCTTGCCGACCTTCACGTCGGAGAGGTCGTAGTACCAGACCCTTTCGGTGGGCGCGCCCTTGGTGAAGAAGAGCAAGTTGGTCTTGACGCCGGCGCCGGCTGCGGTGAAGACGCCGCCGGGGAGGCTGACGATGCACCAGAGGTCGCACTCGTCGAGGAGCTTGCGCTTGGTCTGAACGAAGGCGGTCTCGTTGGTGCGGAAGAGGACGCCCTCGTCGAGGACGATGCCGCAGCGGCCGCCGGGCGTGAGGCTGTCGACGACGGACTGGAGGAAGAGCGCCTGGGTCGCGCCCGTCTTGTAGGCGAAGTGGGTCTGGGCCTCCTTGCCCTCCTTGCCGCCGAAGGGCGGGTTGGTGAGGATCACGTCGAACTGGGGCGGCGCGCCGCGGAAGAGCCCGTCGTAGACCACGCCGCCGGTGAGGCTGTTGCCGTGCCAGATGCGGGGCTGGTCGATGCCGTGCAGGACCAGGTTGGCCAGCGCGATGGGGTAGACCAGGTTGGCCAGCGCGATGGGGTAGACCAGGTTGGCCAGCGCGATGGGGTAGACCAGGTTCTCCTTCTTGCGGCCATAGAAGGTGCAGGTCTTGAGCGTGTCGATCTGGCTGGTGGTGGCGGCCGCGCCGCCGGCAAGCCCCGCGTGCATATACTCGAAGGCCTGGGCGAGGAAGCCGCCGGTGCCGCAGCAGGGGTCGTAGACGGTCTCGCCGACGCGGGGGGCGACGGCGCGGACCATGGCGCGGATGACCTCGCGGGGGGTGAAGAACTGGCCTCCGTCGTTGGCTTTCTCGCCCATCTTGAGCAGGAGGCCCTCATAGACCTGGGAGAGGGTAAAGAAGTGGGTGGGGTCGGCGGCGCGGGCGCTGATCTCGTGAACCTTATCGAGCACGTCGAGCAGGTTGCGCTCGGTGTCGATGCGGATGCGCTCGACGGGGGACATCACCTCGCTGATGACCCGCTAGCGGGCCGTCGCGCCGGGTTTATCGCGCAGGCCTTTGAGGTGGGGGATGAGGTCGCCGTTGACGAAGGCGAAGAGGGTGCCGGAGGTGCTGTACAGCTTCTGGCGCTTCTCGTCGCCGGGGGCGGCCCAGTCCCGCCAGCGGTAGGGGGCGGTGAGGGAGGGGGTGTAGTCGGCGCCGACGGCCTCGGCGGCCTTGGCCTCGTCGGACTCCATCTCATCGAGGATGCGCAGGAAGAGAATCCAGGTCAGCTCGGGGACGTACTGGAGCGCGCCGGCGCAGTTGGAGCGGCGCATGATGTCGCAGACGTTCTTGATGGCGCCGTTGAGAGATTGCTGGGTGGCGAAGCCTTTGCTACTACTGCTACCGTTGGCCCTGGTATCTTGCTGGAGCATATGCCCTCTTCTCATCGTGGACGTTTCAGGATGCGAGCGACGTGGCCATACAGCCCACCTTCGAGCGCAGTTAGAGTGTTGTGCTCGATGTCCTGAGCTTTACCCAATTTGCTGCTCCATGACCCGGATTCTAATTGCCGTGCCGCGTGGGTTGGCGCTCCGCTAGCGTCGGCGTAGATCGCCACCTTGTCGACGTCTGGCTCGACATAGTTGTTGTCGCATACCTGATAGCCGAGGCGCTCGAATGCCTTGACGAAGCTCTCGATCGTGGCATCCCTCGCGAGGTTGGGCGGCCAGTAGTACCCGTTGAAATCGCCGGGAGGCCACCACCAGGTGTCATCCTTGCCGGCGGCCCATGCGATACAGTTATACCGTGGCGTGGCCGGGCTCGTAACCTGGTAGTCGTCCGGCTGCAAATTGGGGAAAGCGTCCGTACGGTGCAGACCTTCCATCTACGCGATGTAGCCTCTTTCGCGGCCCCAACTGAGCCAGGCATCTACTGCTTCATCGAAGGTGGCCTCCGGTCGCGCCGGGTCCTCCCCGCTAATGGCGTGCAGCGCCCAGAACCAGTGGTCGGGGTGGGCCTGTAGCTCGCGCACTATCAAGGGGAGCGCGCGCGGTCCCATACCGATGATGCGCTGATAAGCGGGATGCATCACCATCTTATCGAGCGACGATAAGAACAACGTGTCGCTGCGCCATTGATCTACGAGTGCGCCGAACGTTTGCTCTACGTTTTCTTGCTGAGCAGGAGGAATTATATCCCGTCGGGACGCGTCCGTGTACGTCATAGCCTATTGCTCTCCGTGTCCTCACCACACTCACCGATCGCGCTGCGTTTATTGTAAGTCTACTCGACCGAGATCAAGATCAGGCATCATTGCGCGGTAATCCGAGCCGCCGTCGGTGTCGTTCTACCTGTTCGTCGGCTGCCAGGCTCCAGAACGGAGACCGGCCGATAGCGTCACAGAGCCGATGCCAGCGATGCTGGAGCAGGCGGTGGTCGATCCAGTCGGCCGCCATGACGAGGCGCACGCGCCAGTTCACCTACCCACTCCCGAGCGCGTCACAACTCGCCGTTGAATGCGCGCCGCAGCAGCGTAGCCGGTAGTTTGTCGATGGCGTCAAGTTGATCTTGTATTGCCTGACGCGTCCGCTCGGCCTTTTCCAGTCGCTCGGTGAGAGTATCCGCTAGATGCTTTTGCTGCAGCAATGGAGGTAGGGGAATTTCGACTGCCTCGACTTGCTTGGGCGACACATGAGGCACACCCAAACTCTGGTCATGCGCCCGCGCGGCAGGAGCGAGATGCGCGGCCACGGCACACCCGTCAGAGCTGCTACGTCCCGTCCGCTCAGGTTGCGCTCCGCGATGAGCTGCGTGACGCGGCGCATAAGTCTGGCGCGCGCCAGGCGCTCGTCGGCGTCGGGCAGACCCGCGTCGGCGAAGACGTTGCCGCTGCCCACCGTGTAGCCCTCTGTCTCGTCAGCCATCGGCCTTCTCCCCGTCACTCTCCCGCGCGGGCGCGCTTCGCGTCGATCTCTTCGGCCAGCTACAAGCGTACCCTCCGCAAACGTACCCTTATGGCACAAGCCCCAAGCTCGCGCGGACTTGGCTGCGTACATCACGACAGATAGCGATGGCATCTCCCGCATTCTGTTTGGTTGCATAAGCGCCGGGATAGCGGAAATCGACCGCGTAGGCCGTCAACTTGTCGAGGTCGTCGTGCATCGTCGCCCACGAGGGGTCGACGGGTAGCATCAATCGATACAAAGCTACCAGGTCGTGCGTCTTGCCGAAAGCGATACTATTCTCCTGCAAAAGGGCTTTAAGATACTTCTCGGCGCACTGCTGCGCGTGGAAACACGCCGCGTCATAGTTCGGGACTTTGCGCGCCCGCCAATCACGCAGAGCCGACGTCAGATCGCCCTCCGCTTTGGCTACCCACTCGGCCGTGAGCGGACTCATACAGCACCTCGCCCTCGCGTAGGATGTCACGAAGGAAGAAATCGCCCTGCTCGACGCGCCAGCGCAGTACTTCCGGCGTGCGGGTGAGCAAGTCTAATGGGAAGGGGGCGGCGACGCGCCGACGGATCTCGATCGCTTTTTGTGTATGATTGCCCTCGAAGGGCAGGACGACGAGCAAGTCGACATCGGAGTCCTCGGTCGGCGTGCCATAGGCGTAGGAACCGAACAGGATGATGCGCTCGGGCGCGAACTCGTGCGCGATGCGCTCGGCCAGGGCCACGATGTCTCGCCTGTCGATCATTTCTTACGCCTCTTCGCGCGTTTGGCGGACCGTTGGGCCTCGCCGAGCTGGAACATGACCACATAGCGGGCGAGGTCCGTCACGACCTCGTCGGTCAACTCAACTTCTTGGCTCCTCCCTTCTACATACGATTGTACACGGAGTCGACACGTGCCGCGCACGTTAGCCCAGGAAGAGGCGCTCCTTGGTCTGCGTCAGCACGCCGGCGGGCTTGCCGAGCTGGCGGAGGGCGTCGAGGCCGCCGGCGTTGCGCACGCCGGAGACCTCGAAGATGCGCGCGTTCTCCAGCTCCTCGACGCCGCCCTAGGCGAACTGGGCGGCGATGGCGTTCACCGCGGCGACGGTCGCGGGCGGCATGCCGGCCAGCCAGTCCTTGTTCTTGTAGCCGAAGGCGTCGGCGCGCTCCTGGCGGGTACGCGGGTCGAGGCCATAGCCGAGCTCGGCGAGGACGTCGTAGAGGTCGTAGGCGTCCATCTCACGGAGGGTGCGCACGAGAGCGGCGGAGCGGCCGCCGTCGGGCAGGCCGCCGAGGAGATCGCGCCGGTTAGGGGCGCCGGCCCACGCCCCCGAGGAGGCACGCGCGCGCGGGCGCGTCCAGCAGGAGGTCGTCGGGGCCGGTGGGGCGCCACGCCGGCAGGTAGACTACGCCGGGTGAGACAGGCGCGAGCCCCGCGAAGAACTCCTCGATCTCGGCGCGGGGGCGCGGGTAGACCGGAGCGCTCGTCCGCTGGTAGAGCGCGGTCCCTTTCAGGAGCGTGTCCGTGGGCAGGGGGTCGCTGGCGCCGTGAGAGATGGCTACATAGCTGCCCGGCGCCGTGGCGTCACGCAGGGCGCGCATCAGGCCGTGCGCCTCTCTGTCGGGTAGGAAATGGAGCACGGTGAAGAGCAGCACGCCGACGGGGCGCGCGAAGTCGAGCAGGCGGCGGGTGTCCGGGTGGTCCAGGAGCGCGGCGGGGTCGCGGGCGTCGGCCTCGATCACGGCGGCGGTCGGCGTCTTTTCGAGCAGGACGCGGCTGTGCGCCACGGCGACGGGGTCGACGTCGACATAGACGACGCGCGCGGCGGGGCGGGCCTGGCGCACGAGATCGTGGACGTTGCCGCGCGTGGGCAGGCCGGAGCCGACGTCGAGGAACTGGCGGATGCCCTGGGCGAGGAGGAAGGCGACGGCGCGCTGCAGGAAGGCGCGGTTGGCGCGGGCCATCAGGGGGGCGTCGGGGTTGACGGCGGCCAGGGCGTCGGCGGCGGCGCGGTCTATCGCGAAGTTGTGGTAGCCGCCGAGCCAATAGTCGTACATGCGGGCCGCGTTAGGCCGCGCCGTGGTGTCGTCGTCTGTTCGTGCCGGTGTCGTCATGTCTGTCCTCCGCCTCGTCCTCGCCCCCCTCCGCCCCTGGCTAACTAGGTCCCCCGGACCCGCGGCTAGGGTTCGACAGTGGGGCGCGCCTCCGAGGGGAACCTGGGGGGATGGCTCCCTCCAGACCTCCGCCACCCACGCGGCGTGTGGATAGTATAGTTGGGCATGGCCATCCAATATTTGTCGGATAGGATTATATGCGCGCCGCCGCGGCCCGCGCGCAGTCGCCCTTCTTGATTCCTTCGCCCTCCGCGCTATCGCGCACATACTGTTGTAACGCGTATGCGCGCACGAGGGCGGGTATCGTCAGGCGCGGCTCATCCCCAGAGTAGTTTATCGCCAGCAGGTGGCTGTCCACCAGCGTCGCCACACGGCCGAAGACATCGCCCACCCCCGCCCCCTCGAAGATGGCTATATCCGTGCAGGCGGACGCGGCCTGCTCGAGCGTGCAGCCGTCAGCACGGGTGGCGAGGCGGCGGAGGACCGCCCGCGTCGCCGGGGCGAGCGCGTCGCAGCTCCACGCCAGGGAGGCCCGCAGCGATCGCTGGCGCGGCGGCAGGTCGCACGTCCCGTCCGCCAGGACATTTAGCGGCCGCCGTTCCAGCCGCGCCAATAAGTCGGGGAGCGGGAGCAGCCCGGCGTGCGCGGCGGCCAACTCGATCGTCAGCGGCAGGCCATCCAGGCGCTGGCAGAGCGCGGCCACGATGGCGGCGTTGGCGGGCGTGAGCGCGAAGGCCGGTTCGACATCCTGTATACGCTGGACGAAAAGCTGTACGGCGGGATAGTGGGCGAGCTCCGCAACAGCGGGGAGACGAGCGGAATCGGGCAGGGCCAGTGGCTGGACCGGGATCTCTCGCGCGCCGCGCACGCGTAGCCGCGCGCGGCTGGTCGCCAGCACAGTGAGATCGGGGCAAGCCGCGCAGAGGTCGGCCAGCAGGGGCGCGGCGGCGGCGACGCGCTCGTAGTTGTCGAGCAGGAGCAACTGGCGCTTGCCGTGTAGGCGGGCGAGCGTGTCCTCGGGGAGCGCCTGTTCGTCGCGCTCGCGGAGGTCGAGCATCCGGGCGTGCGTCGCGACAAGGGCGCTGGGGTCGGGGAGGGCGGCCAGGGGGACGTAGGCCGCGCCGTCGGGGAAGGTGTCCTGTACGGCGCAGGCGGCGGCGAGGGCGAGGAGGGTCTTGCCGGCACCGCCGGGTCCGGTCAGGACGAGCAGGCGCGCGTCGCCGCGCAGCAGGGCCGTCACGGTGGCGAGATCGCGTTCCTGACCGACGGGAGCGGTGAGCGGCACGGGCAGCGCCCGCGCGGGCGGGAACAGGTCTGCGAGCGGGACCGACGGGGTATCCGCGACATCGGATGTGGCGGCGCCGGCGCGCGGGCGTCGGGGCTGTCGCGCCGCTGCTGTGAACGCGGCGTGCTCCTGCGTCGAGAGTTGCAAGGCCGTGGCCAGCAGGTCGATCGTCGTCTTGTGCGGCATGCGCCGCACCCCGCGCTCCAGCATGCTGACGGCATCCACGCTCAAGCCGGACTCGCCCGCGAGGGTCTCCTGAGAGAGGCCGGCATCCAGGCGATAGTGTTTCAAGAGGGAGTGGAACTCGGGTGGCTGCGCGTGGGGCGTGGGGAGCATGACGCGTCCTCCGTGTCGCGACCTGACAGAAATCTGTGTACGCCTCCTGCCAAGGAGCACGCTCATGGTAGCACAGGATGCCGCTTCTTTTCCACTCGCACGCTCTGTCAGTCGTACGAGTGTCACAACTGTCGGAGGTAATGTACGAGTCAATTGTACGATTGTCGGTGGTCAAGGCGGCGCGGAGGGCGCAGAATAGAAGACAGGACGGCAATCCTCCCGTCTGAGGCAATGCAACCCCAACTGCTCCGAGGTTTTCGCCAATGGAAACTGCTGGTCCCCGGGAGACTATTACGTACCCAGGGGCAGCTATGCTGCGGGGTATGATAACAACTATTACGCCTCGACTCCAGGCTTTTTCTAGGCGCAGAGTAAGTGGAGGACTGCGAGCAGTGTTATACTAACACGACTCGCTTGGCATCTGGCATCACGGCGTTGACGTGAAAGGGTATCTGTATATGGATCGTCATCAGAGCCTTGACGCGCGAGGAAAGTTGTCGCCACAGCGCCGGCGCGCCTTCGAGAGTATGGAAACGTGGACGAGGGAGACCCATGGGGGACCTATCATCTCCTCATTACAACGAACGGGACGGCGATGGATTGTGTCATCGCTTGCCCTCGTAGCCCTTGTCTGTAGCGTGGCGGGGTATGTGAGTGTACGGCGCCCCACAACTGTCGTCGCCGCTCAGGGTATCAGTAGGCAAGTCGCTATGGCGCCGCACCCGATCCGCTCTCAGCAGAGCGTGCGCGGGCATCACGCTATAACGGGCACGCACCCATGGGCGTCCGTCGCGTCTGACGGCTCTACTTCGTTGGGTACGACACAATTTACCATGGCACAGGCGCTGGCCTTGGCAGATCGACCCGCGTTGATGCTCTCCGATGGCGCCCAACTCTTCAACATCAGTTACACACGGACGCCGGATGCTACGATCATCAACTATCAATACACCTACAATAGCCCGGACCAGAGCGTCATAGGCGTCAACATACTTGTAGGTAACGGCAATCTCTTCAAGGCGCCGCCGGTGGATAACCCGACAGCTATTACTGTCGCGGGCCAGCCTGTCCAGGCGCAGTCTTTCACGCCTGTGCCGCAAAGCCATTACTTGCTGTATGCACAGGGTGGGGTGAGCGTCAGAATCGTAGCTGTCGGGATCGACGGCGCGTCATTCCAACGCGCCGCGAATTCTCTGGTCGATGGGCGTACTCACGCGCCTCTCATCGCCCACCTGCAAAAGGAGCTATCCGCTCATAAAGTAGCTGCCCTATCGCGATAGACGGAGCCTTAGAAGGGTGACGAAGTAGGCGTACCGGAGGCGGTTCTCGTCTTCGGTACGCCTTTATACACATCTCTCGTGAGCGAGCCCAAGGGCCGGCGATTAGTATCGCCGGCCCTTGGGCTCGGTGTTGTACCCTAAACCCAATACGGTGGAGTTAGGGAAAACATGAAGGGATGACTCCTACTGCGGAGTATGGCATGCTGAGATTTACGACGACCACAGCGGACCATGCGAAGCAAAGGAGTCATCCTACTGGGATGTATAGCACGTTCCTACGACACGGCCGCCACCTTCACCGATACGCAGGCGCTGGAGGCGCTGGAGCGGGTGGTGCCGGCGGACCTGATCCGCGCGGCGGCGGCGGCGGCGGCCGTGCCCACGCAGCGGCGGCGCACGCTGCCCGCCGCTGTCACGCTGCTGGTGTGCATCGGTATGAGCCTGTTCACGGCGCACGCGCTGGACGTGGTCCTCGCCAAGATGACCCAGGGGATGCGCTTGTTCTGGCCCGACCCGGAGCCCGCGCTGGCGACCAAAGGGGCGCTGTCGCAGGCGCGCTATCGTCTGGGGGCGCGCCCGGTCGTGGCCCTCTTCCACCCGGTCTGCCGGCCCCTGGCGACCCCTCAGACGCCTGGCGCCGTCCTCTTTGGGTTGCGGCTGCTGGCGATCGACGGCACGGTCGAGGACGTGCCCGCCTCCCCGGCCAACGTGCGCGCCTTCGGGCGGCAGCACGCCGACCGTGGGGAGAGCGCTTTCCCGCAGGTCCAGGGGGTCGACCGCGCGGAGTGCGGCACCCACGCCGTCATCGACGCGGGCTTTTGGCCCTGCCACGTCGCCGCGCGCGTCGGCGCGGTCCGGCTGCTGCGGAGGGTGGGCGCGGGCATGCGCGTGTTCCTGGATCGCGGCTTCTCCAGCTGCGCGATGCGGGAGCGCACGCGTGCCACGGGTGCCCACGTCCGGGGGCGCGTCCCGTCCACCGTCACCCTGACGGTCCGGTCCGCCCCCTGCTGCCCGACGGCTCCTACGGGGTACGGGGCCTCCATCTCCCCCCCCGACCGGGAGCACCGCAAGCGCGGTGACCACCGCCTCGTGCGCGTGATCGTCTACACCCTGACCGACCCCGCGCGCCCTGGCTATGGCGACACGCACCGCTTGATTCCCACCCTGCTCGACGCCCAGGAGGCCCCCGCGCTCGCTCTGATCGCCGCCTACCATGAGCGCTGGGGAATCGAACGCACCAGCGACGAGATCGACACCCATCAGCGCCTCGTGCGTCACCCCTTGCGCAGTCAGAAGCCCGTCGGCGTGATCCAGGACCTCTCTGGCTTGCTCATCGCCGCTCATCGCCGCTCATCGCCCACGACGCCGTGCGCGCCCTCATGGCCGAAGCTGCCGCCACCGCTGATCTCGCCCTCACGCGCCTGAGCTTCGTCCACGCCGTTGAACTGATCCGCGTCGCCCGTGATGCTGTCCAACTTGTTCTCCCCGCCCAGCATGACCGGCTCTACCACCGCCTCCTGCACGACCTCGCCGCCTGCGTCCTCCCGGACCGCGCCCCGCGCCCCAATCCCCGCGTTGTCAAGCGCAAGATGTCCACGGTCCTCCTCAAGCGCGGGTCCCCGTCGCCCGCCTCGCAACACCTCGGCGCGTTCGCGGACGCGCTTCATATCCTGCCCCATGCGGCCCGGCCCCCGCTCCCTACGGCCTCGACGCTCCTCCCCCGCTCGATGACGCGCTAGACACGGCGTGGCTCCTCTCCTGCCCTATCTAAACCGTATTGACCCTAAACCTGTATGGCGGTTATTGAAGATGTGGGGGGATGGCGATGCGTAGGACGGCGCTGCGATTGGTCTTCGTCGGGGCGCTGATTGGCGGCGTGGTGTATGTCGCCTTGGCTATGACGGCAACTGACCCTGCCCTGCGCACCGTTGCCCTCGGGCAGTTTCCGCGCGCATTAGCGGCGGATGTCACGACCGGCCACGTGTTCGTGGCCAGCGATAGCGCCATGTACACCAATGAGGTCGCGATGCTCGACGCGTCGAGCGGCGCGGTGCTCAACGCGCCCCTTGTTCGTGGCGCCCCGTGGGCATTGGCCGTTGACTCTCGTCATGGGCATGCCTTTGTCGCCAACGCCGGCGCGCCGAGCGTGAGCGTCATCGATACGCGCACCGGCGCGCTGGTGCGCACG
>JAABUO010002768.1_pt1 | contig 21215 bp, 18 predicted proteins | sample 5559291 | NCBI WGS metagenome assembly JAABUO01 (sample SAMN10711878, study PRJNA513372) | rock metagenome | isolation source: Antarctica rocks | place: Antarctica: Victoria Land, Finger Mt sud
AGAGCAAAGCTGACGGCCGATCCCTGATAGCTGATAGCTCTTTAGCGACCCCCCGGCGCCGGCTCCTGGCCCGTGTGCGCTTGCACCGTGATGGTGAGCGGGATCGCCGCTACCTTGTCGCCGAAGACGGTGTAGACGGAGAGGTGGGCGAGGTACGCGCCCGGCTTCGTGTCCAGCGGCACAGTGACGCTGGCGTGGAGCTGGTCGCCCTGGCCCGGCAAGAGGATGAGCGGCTGGCCGCCGGTGACGCGCCCGTCCTGCAGGCCGTGGTCGAAGACGACCCAGGGCAGCGGCGTGAGCGCGTAGGCGTAGCTGGTACCCACCAGGCCTCCGTGCGCCCCGGCGTCGCCCGGCCGCCGCAGCGTGACCTCGCCGTTCCATTGGCCGATGGGGAGCGACGGGCCGGCGACGACCGCCGAGGCGCCCTCGTAGGTGTGCCCGTCGACGGTGACCCGCGCCGGTTGCCCCTCGGCCCGCGCGAACCCGATGGGGTCGGAGAACGAGAGGTCGATCGGCACGTTGGGGTCCCGCGCGGCGAACGACGAGACGAGGAGCTTGGTGTCCGGCGGCACGAAGCCGGTCGTATAGGTGTAGACACTCGACCCCTTGACCGCGCCGCCGACGGGTCCGAACGGGCCGCGGATCACGCCGAGCGGGACGGTACTGTAGCGGTCGGTCGTGGCGTAGCCGATGTATCCCTCGGCCACGTTCGGCCCGCTGTTGTTGTGCACGCCCAGGGCGATGTCGAAGCTGCTGCCCGGGAGCACCGTTTTCTCGATGGCCCTTGGCATGACCGGCGCGTCGTTGAGCGTGACGCGCCCGCTGAACGGCTCAACGCGCTGCTGGCCCGCGAAAATGGCGTCCATCACCGCGACCTGCCACTTGCCGGGCGCGGGATCGCTCCAGATGGCCTGCAGGCGGTGCGCTGAGAGATCGAACGGGGGCTCGTCACTCCCGCTCGGCACAGAGTCGCTCGAGCGGATGCCGTTGAACTGGCCGTCGACGATCTGGCCCGAGGGGTCGATCAGGAGCAGGACGACGCCGTAGCCCGTGTCGGGCCAGGAGAGCGCCACGTTGAGGGTGCGCGTCCCTGCGGGGACGGCGAGCGAGTAGACTTTGTTCTCGTTGACCAGCGAGAAATAGCCGTTCGACGCCCCGGTCAGCGTCCCCTCGAAGGCGGCGTTGTTGCCCTGCAGCGTGATGTAAGAGGTCAGGGCAACCGGGATGGCCGCCGTGTGATCGCCGCGCACGCGCACGGTCAGCCCCTGCGCGCCCGGTTGAGCCGGCGTCACGCCCTGGAGCGCGACGCGGGCCCCCTGACCCGGCGCGAGGGTGACGCTGCCAGGTGTGAGCGTGCCGAAGGGCTGCGCCTGGTAGCTGTAGAGGCGGGCCTGAAACCCTTCGCTGCCCTTGTAGCGGCGCACCCCCTTGCCGTCTTTGCGCCCGTTCTGCGACACGACGAGCGTCCACGCGCCGGGCATGGGGTGGGATACCTGCGCCGAGGCGTAGCCGCTGGCCACGCCGTACGAGTAGTTGGCGAAGCGGCCCAACGGGTCGTAGAGCGCGACGCGCATGGCCACGTCTTTGCTGGCGCCGCCCGGTACGACGAAGCGGTCCGCCGACTTCCAATACACGGCCCCCACGACGCGCTCCAGGCCCGGGGCGACGGTGAATGTGAAGGCGTTGAGGGTGGCGCCTTTGCTGACGCCGGACCACTCCTGCAGCGCGCTCTGGCGCGAGAGCGTCGCGTCGAGGCTATAGCGCTGCACCGTCGCGCCCGTGTTCGTGACGGAGACCGTGGCGCGGAACGGCGACGAGACGGTACCGGAGATAGCCAGCGAGCTCGGCCCCACCAGGAACGAGGGGCCGCTGCCGAGCGCCGTCTGCACGGCCTGCCAGGCGTCGACGCGGCCCGCGCCCTGGTCGGTGGAGGGGAAGCCCAGGTCGCGCGCCGAACTCATCAGGATGGAGCGCACAGTGGCGGGCGACGGGCGCGCGCCGCCGTGCGCCCGCTCATAGGCCTGGACCACGAGCGCGGCGGCGCCGGCGGTGACCGGCGTGGCCTGGCTGGTGCCGCCGAACGTGCCCACGTTGAACGGCGGCTTCTCCGGCCCGTCGTCCGACTTTTGCTGAGGGAAGAGCGCCCAGGTGAAGGCGCCGGGGGCGACGAGGTCGGGCCGCGGGCGGCCGTCGGTGGTAGGCCCGCGCGAGGTGAACGAGGCGATGCTGTCGGCCGTGGTCTGGCCAAACGTGGCCAGGAAGCCGCTCTGCCCGAACGCGCGGAAGTCGGTCGAGGCGCCGACGGCGATGACGCCGGGCGCGTTGGCGGGCGATTCGATGGTGGTCTGGCCCGGACCCTCGTTCCCGTCGGCCGCGACCACGGTCACACCCGCGCGGACCGCCGCCTTATCGGCCTCGGCGGTAGGGTCGACACCCGTGCTGGGGACCGAGAGGCCGCCGAACGACTCGCTGATCACGTCAGCATGGTGGTCGACCGCCCACTCGATCGCGCGCACGATCCACGAGTCGAAGCCGCCGCCGCGCGGAGCGCGCGCGTCGAAGATTTTGGCCGCCATCACCTTGACGCCGGGGGCCATGCCATAGAGGTGGAAGTGCGATTGGACGATGGTGGGCCGCTTGCCCGGGTCGGGATAGACCTGCAGCAGAGCGCTGTTGTCCTCTTTGTAGAGGGCGCGGCCCTGTGCGGCGATCATGCTGGTGCAGGCGGTGCCGTGTCCGACGGTGTCCCGCAGGCCGGTGCCCGTCCAGTCGCTGTAGAGCGGTCGGCCCGCGTCGTCGGTGGCCAGCACGCCCGCGAGGTCGGGGACGCTCGTGTCCACCCCCGAGTCGATCACCGCCACGCGCACCCCGGCGCCGGTGATGCCGGCGCGCTGGGCCACGTCGGCGCGGGTCAGGGCGTAGGACTCGGGCTCGACCGTCTGCGGCGCGTCCACGCGCCCGGCCACTGCGCGCCCGGGGCCGCCGGGCGCCCCGCCCTGCGTCCCCACGCCGATATCGGGGATGCGCGGCAGACTATGTTGATGGTCGAGCACGATGGCGCGCACCCCCGGCTGCGTGAGCAGCGACGGCAGTTTGTCGCCCGACACGGTCGCGGCGACGGCCGGTATGAGGTGATAGGCGTAGACGTCGCGGGCGCCGTCGGCGCGCAGCGCGTCCAGCAGGCGCCCGCGCACACCGCTCAACAGCGACCCCAACTCCGGCGTCGAATCGAGCAAGGCCTGCGCCGGCGCGTTCATCTCGACCATGACGGGCACGGCGGAGCTGCGCAACATGTCGCGGGGCACGTCCAGGGTCGCGCGGCGCGCCGGAGCTTGCGGCGTCGCAGCGTCCATGGACATGGAGGCCGACGCGGGCGTGTGGGTGGCGATGGCCGGCGCCCCGAGCGAGAGAACGGCGGCCGCGGGGATCAAGCGGGCAAGGATGTGGCCACGAGAACGGGCACGGGAGCGGACCATGGATACCTCGTTTCAGAGTGAGACGGAAGACGGGCCTGGCGGATCAGCGCGCCCCACGCGCGCCGGACACGCCGCTGCACTTATCGTACAGGGACTTGCGGCAACGTGCCAACAAGCCATAGATGTCGGCGCCGTAGCGCCGATCTCACACTACGAGCATTGGTAGGCGTAGCGCACGATCACCCCGTTCACGATCACCGGCCAATACTTGTAGTAGCCGCCGTTCGGGCAGAGGTTGGCGGTCTTGCCAGGGTTGTAGGGGACGGTCCCCGAGGTCCCCGTCGGGCCGCTCCCGGCGGCGCCGGGGGGGGTGGCGCCGGGAGCGGTCGTGGCGGCGGGGTACGGGGGCGCGCCGACCACGGGGGTCGGCCCTACCCCGGCCACGGGAGTGGCGCCCGGGAGCGGGTTGATCAGCGACTGAGGCGAGAGGGATATGTCGCCCGGGAATAGGGGGTCGTAAGCGCCGCCGTCGACGCTGAACGACTGGTAGAGCACGCGGTACGGGCTGAAGGTGTCGCCATAGCCGTTGTCATACGTGTGCGGAACCTTTCCAGCGGGGAAGACGTCGACGGTCGGCCACCTGGTGTTCGCGTTGGCCAGGGCGCCCGCCGGCGAGACCCGGGCCAGCACGATGCCCGGCGGGATGGGAAAGGCCTGGACCGGCAGGTTGAGGTATTTCAAAGCCCACTCCATCGTGTCGTGCCAGATAGGGCCGGCGCCGGTGACGCCCTCCACGTTGTTCATCGGCTTGTTGTCGGGGTTGCCGACCCAGGTGGCGGTGAGCAGGTTGGGCGTGAAGCCGATGGTCAGGTTGTCCTTGAAATCTTGCGTGGTGCCGGTCTTGACGGCGGCGGGCACGTTCGCCCCGAACTGGTTGTCGGGGCCGAGCTGCAGCGCCGAGTTCTGGCCGAAGGCGGGCACGCGCGCCTGGTTGTCCTTCATGATGCTCTCGATCATGTAGGCGTACTGAGGGGCCAGCGCCTGCGTACCCCGCGGCGTCTTGTACGTCCAGAGCGTGGCGCCGTTGGCGTCGGCGATGGTCAGGACCGAGGCCATGGGGCGGAAGACGCCGCCGTTGGCGATGGTGTTGTAGGCCTGCGCCATCTGCCACAGCGGTGCCGGCTCGGAGCCCAGCGTCATGGAGAGCGGCGGGCGCCCGTGCTCTTTTATCCGTATGTAGTCCGTCAGGTACGACACGCCCATGTCCTCGGCCGTCCTGGCCACGTTCTCCTTGCCCACGGCGTCGATTGTCTTCACGGCGGGGATATTGTACGAGTTAGCCAGGGCCATGCGCACCGACACGGCGCCGTGGAACGACTTGTCGTAGTTCATCGGCGTGTACTTGTTGTTCGGGTTGTCCGAGGTCGGGTCGGGCCACGACTGCTGCTCGTCGAGGATCATCTTGGCGGGGTACCAGCCCTGCTTGAAGGCGGTGAGGTAGGTGAAGACCTTGAACGACGAGCCTGGCTGGCGCGGCACAGCGGCCATGTTGTAATACGAACCATTCTTGCTGTAGTCGACGCCGCCGACCATGTCGAGGCATTGCGCCGTCTTGGGGTCGATCGTGACCACGGCCGCGTCGTGCACGTTGAAGCCGTCCAGGTTTTTGATTTGCTGCTGCATAATCTGCTGCGTGTGCCGGTACATGGTGAGATCGAGCGTCGTGGTGATGGTCAGCCCGGCGCCGAGCCCGCCGGCGCGGGCCACGACGTTAGCCAGCGTCGAGTCGTAATAGCTGGCCGAGTTGGCCGAGCCGCCGGCCTCCAGGAGCTGCGTGATCCAGTTGGTCCAGTAGGGCGCCTTGCTCGTGACGTCGGACTGGCGCCACGGCGGCGCATCGAATTTGAATGCGCGCGCCTCGATGTAGGCGTCTTCCCGCTGTCGCGGCGTGATGTCGCCGTACGTCACCATCAGCTTGAGGACATGGAGGTACGCGCGGTTCACCGCGTCGGTGGGGCCGTTGGCGATGGGATCGTAGTTGGTCGGGCTCTGCACCAGGCCGGCCAGCAGGGCGCACTGCGCGAGGTCGAGCTGCCAGATATCTTTGCCGAAGTACACGCGGGCCGCGGCCTCTATGCCGGTGGCGTGGTGGCCGAAAAAAACCGTGTTGAGATAGAGGTCGAGGATCTTATTCTTGGTCCAGCCGGCGCCGGGCTGCGACATGGCGCGAGCGATCACGATTTCCTGCAGCTTGCGCTGCGCGTCGCGGTTGCTCGTCAGCACCAATTGCTTGACCAATTGCTGCGTGATGGTGCTGCCGCCGGAGGTGACGTGGCCGCGCAAGGCCCCCTGGAGGATGCGCGCCAGGCCGTTGAGGTCGACGCCCTGGTTGGTATAGAACGAGTTGTCCTCGCTGGCGATGATGGCTTCTTTCATGTAGCGCGGCATCCTGCTCAGAGGGACGTACTGGTACAGTCCGCGTCTGGCGTCGTTGATCTCCAGCAGGAGCTGACCGTGGCGGTCGAGGATGCGCGTGGGCTGGATGTCCTCGGGCCGTGTCGTGTGCGAGAGCTTCTTGAGCCCCTCGCCTGACACGGTGTTGTAGTAACTCGCGGCGCCGGCCCCGGTCGCCGTCAACGCGGCGCCCACCAGCACGAACTGCAGCAGGAGACCGAACGCGGCGATGACGAGGACGATGGGCCAGAACTTGCTCTTGCGCGGCGGCCGCCGGCGCGAGATGCGGGTGATGCGGTGCGTTCGTTTCATGTCGCTCCAGGGCACACAATTTCTATCGAAGTATAGGGTCGATCCTGTCTGCTTTACAGGCGCCCGTGGCTATCGCCCCATTGTATCATGGGCGTCCCTCACCCCCGCCTGTTACCCTCGCCCGTTACCCTCGCCTGTTACCCTCGCCCGTTACCTTCGCCTGTTACCCTCGCCTGTTACCCTCGCCCGTTCTCGATCATGCCGAAACGGTAGCCGCTGCCGCGGATGGTGTGCAGCAGCTTGACCGGAGCGGGGTCGTCGATCTTGCGCCGCAGGCGGCGTATGTAGACGTCGATAATGTTGGAGAAAGAGTCGAACTCGTCGTCCCAGACGTGCTCGCTGATCATCGTGCGCGTGAGCACCTGGTTCGGGTGGCGCATGAAGTACTCTAGGATAGCGTACTCCTTGCTCGTCAGTTCGATCGGCGTGTCGCCGCGTTCGACGCGGTGCGAACTGGTGTCCAGCACCAGGTCGTCGACCTGCAGCTGGGTCGACTTGGCGGTAGAGTCGCGCCGCAGCAGCGCGCGCACGCGCGCCATCAGTTCGCCCATGTGGAAAGGCTTGACGAGGTAGTCGTCGGCCCCACTGTCCAGCCCGTGGATGCGGTCCTCCGGGGCGTCTTTGGCCGTCAGCAACAGGATCGGCGTGGCGTCGCCGCGGCGGCGGATATCGGCGCAGACGCGCAGGCCGTCCTTCTTGGGCAGCATGATGTCCAGGATGATGAGATCGTAGTTGTTGATCTCGCTGAGCTGCTCGCCCTCCTCGCCGTCGTAGGCGGCGTCGACCGCGTAGGACTCTTCGCGTAGGGCCTGGCAGACGGTCCGGTTGATCTTTTGCTCGTCCTCGACGACCAACACACGCATAGCACCCCCCCCACCCTTGTGATAGCATTCTACCAAGAGAGCTTGTACCCGTAACCGTCCGTTTGTTATACTCCATCACAGTGCGGCCGGTGTGGCCCTCGTTTGGAGGGCGTCGTCGAGCCGCTTTTTAGTGTTTGGTGACTGGCGTATAGCGTCCGGGCCGGGGCCGCCCGGCCTGGCCCTGCAACGGGCGATCGGGTGACGCGTCTTCAACCAATTGCCGACCAGGGCACAACGCTACACACTACACACTCGTATCGGAGGGTTTCACACGTGGCAAAAGTCAAGGTTATCTTGCAGGCGGATATCGCCGGGCTCGGCGAAGAGGGCGACGTCAAGGAGGTGGCGGGCGGCTACGCGCGCAACTATTTGCTGCCGCGCAAGCTGGTCGCGCCGGCGACCAAGGGCAACATGAGGGTGCTGGAGCAGCAGCGGAGCCAAATCGAGACGAAGCAGGAGCAGTACCGCGTCGAGGCCCGCGCGCTGGCCGATCGCCTCGCCACCATGCCGCTCGACTTCCCGGTGCGCGTCGGCGAACAGGGCCGCCTGTACGGCTCGATCACAGGGCAGGATATCGCCGAGCGCCTCAAGGGCCAGGGCGTGGAGATCGACCGGCGCACCATCGAGTTGCGCGAGCCGCTGCGCGCGCTCGGCGCGTACGATGTGCCCGTACGCGTCGCCCACGCGGTGACCGGGCACATCCGGGTGACCTTGCGCGATCAGAACGCCCCGGTCGCGGTCGCCGCCGAGCACGCCGCGCCGGTCGCCGCCGAGCACGCCGCGCCGGTCGCCGCCGAGCACGCCGCGCCGCCGGCCGAGAGCGGACCCGAGCAGCTCGGCGAGGACGCCGTCCCGGTGGGGGCGGCCTCCGTCGACACCGTCGTGCCCGCCAGCGAGATAGCGCCCGAGCCGTTCCAGAACAGCGGCCAGGGCGCGGGGGCGGAGGCCGCGGTGGGGGAGACGGACGCGGAGATACCAGGCAGCGACGTTTAGTACGCCTTGGCGTAGGTATCTTGCGCTATAGGGCGGCTGGCGGTGAATATCACTGTTGGCCGCCCTATATTATCTTGCATCCTGCTCGAGCCGGCGGACTTGCCCTGGAGGCAACAACGAGGGGTGTGCGGCTGTACCTCAGTAGGTCGCGTCAATGATTATCGGGGTATCGTGGATATCACCGCCGGCCCCGCCGCTTTTCCGGTTATCATGGAGTGCGACATAGGTGAGAAACGCCGGCCTCAGTATCAGGCCCTGCCGGGGCGCTCTCCCATCGCGAGTCGCACGACCCAAATCCATGTAATTGAAGAGGTGCGCCGGTGATCCCGCCCATCGAGATGACGCCTGGCGGCCAGTACATGCTGCCGCACAATCTGGAGGCCGAGCAGTCCGTCATCGGATCGCTGCTGCTCGACCGTGACGCCATCATCACGATCAGCCAGAATCTGCAACCGGAGGACTTCTACGCCGAGGCCCATCGCGTCATTTACGATGTGATGGTCGACCTCTACGAGCGGCGCCAGCCGGCCGACTACGTCACGCTGGCCGACGAGTTGGAGCGCCGCGACCTGCTGGCGCGCTGCGGTGGGCGCGGCTACCTGCCCCGCCTCGCCGCGGCGGTCCCGACCGCCATCCACGCGCAATACTACGCCGAGATCGTGGCGCGCCTGGCCATCCTGCGCCGGCTCATCGACGCCGGCCAGCGCATCACCTCGATCGGCTTCGACGACGGCAACAGCGCCGAGGAGGCGGTCGACCGCGCCGAGAAACTGCTCTTCGACGTCGCGCAGCGCCGCAATACGCACGGCTTCACCAAGATCGGCGATATCCTGACCACGTATCTGGACCGCCTCGACTACATCCATGAGAACCGCGGCGCCGTCGCCGGCGTCCCCTCCGGCTTCATCGAGCTGGACAAGCTCACCGGCGGCCTGCAGCGCTCCGACCTGCTCATCCTGGCCGGGAGGCCCGCTATGGGCAAAACCGCATGCGCCCTCAGCATGTGCCACACCACTGCTATCAAAGCCAAGAGCCGTGTGGCTATCTTCAGCCTGGAGATGAGCGCGGAGCAGCTCGTGCAGCGCCTGCTGTGCATGGAGGGCGGCATCGACCAGTCGCGCCTGCGCACGGGCTACATCAACGAGGACGAGTGGGGGCGGATCATCCAGGCGGCGGCGGCGCTGGCCGAGACCGACATCTACATCGACGACACATCTAACGTGTCCACGATGGAGATGCGCAGCAAGGCGCGCCGCCTGCACTCCGAGCGACCGCTCGACCTGGTCATCGTCGACTACCTGCAACTGATGCAGGGCGGCGTGACGGCCTCGGAGAACCGCGTGCAGGAGATTTCCAAGATCTCGCGCGAGCTCAAAGGCCTCGCGCGCGAGCTGCAGGTGCCCGTCCTTGCGCTCTCGCAAGTCTCGCGCGCCGTCGACTCGCGCACGAGCCACATCCCCATGCTCTCGGACCTTCGTGAGAGCGGCTGTCTCGCGGGCGATACACCGGTTTACCTGCCGGACAACGGTGTCTACCGCCCTATCGCCGCGCTTGTCGGGCAGCGCGACTTCCGCGTACTCGCGCTCAACACCGACACGTGGCGTCACGAACCGGCCGTCGTGACCAACGCCTTCTCGACCGGCGTCAAACCCGTCTACCGCCTCACGACGCGCCTCGGCCGCTCTATCCGCGCGACCGCCAACCACAAGTTCCTGACCATCAATGGCTGGAAGCGCCTTGATGGGCTTTGCGCGGGCACGCGTCTGGCCGCGCCGCGCACGTTGAGCGGTCCGATGCTAGCTACAACCACTGATAGGGCGACTAGCTTGGACGTTATCCCGTCCGATGTTTGGAGGACTATAGCGACGCCGGCGATGCAGGGGGCAGGGCTAACGACACGGCAGATGCAGGCCGGCCTTGGTAACCCCTACTGTGGCACACGCTTGTACAGGAGCAACCTAAGCCGGGAACGTACCGCGCGTCTTGCTGGGGTTGTCGCCTCAGAGAAGCTGGCGCGTCTTGCCCAGAGCGACGTGTACTGGGATGAGATCGTGTCGATCGAGCCCGACGGTGAAGAGGAGGTTTTCGATCTGACGGTCGACGGCCTGCACAACTTCGTAGCATCACACATAATTGTTCATAACAGCATAGAGCAGGACGCGGACGTCGTGATGTTCGTCTACCGCGACAAGGTGTATAACCCCGAGACCGAAAAAGAGAACATCGCGGACCTGATCGTGGCCAAGCATCGCAATGGACCCACGGGACAGATCTCGCTGTTTTTCAACGAGACGCAGACGCGCTTCGTCGACCTCGCGCCGAGCGGGATGGGCGCGGGGGGAGGCTTCTAGCCATGAAGGGATTTGCTGGGTTCTCCACCAGGCGCGGCCGCCTCGTGCCCGTGCCCGACCTGTTCTTCACCGAGCTGCTCCCGCAGATCGACAACCTGTGGGAACTGAAGGTGACGCTGCACCTGTTCTGGCTGCTCTACCACCGCGAGGGCCTGCCCAAGGCCGTCGCGCGCGCCGAGCTCGAGGCCGACATCGACCTGCTGCGCTCGCTCAAGACGGTGCGCGGCCCCCGCCCGGCCAGGGACTTTCTGCGCGAGGGGCTGGAGCGCGCCGTCGCGCGCGGAACGCTGCTGACGCTGACCGTGCGCGAACTGGGGGGCGGCGCGCAGCAATGGTACTTCCTCAACACGCCCGCCAGCCGCCACGCGCTCGGCCGCGCCGAAGACGAGCCCGGGGAGATCGGGGCGGCGCTGCCCGTGTTGCCGGTGCACAAGGTCGAGCTCGTCCACGTGCAGCGGCCCAACATCTTCACCCTGTACGAGCAGAACATCGGGCCGCTGACCCCGCTCGTGGTGGACGAGCTGCGCGACGCCGAGGTGGAGTACCCCGAGGATTGGCTCGAGGATGCGGTGCGGCAGGCGGTAGAATACAACAGGCGCAACTGGCGTTACGTGCGCGGCATCCTGGCGCGCTGGCAGACGGAAGGTAGGGGCGATGGAATCGATACGCGACGTGCTGGGCAGGCTGGCGATCCGGCCCGCTACAGGGAGGGGAAGTACGGCCATCTCGTCGAGTCCTAGCTGCCCCACGTGCGGCGGGGCCGGCTGGCTGCGGCTCGACGTCGAGCTCGACGACCCGCGCTTCGGCCAGATCGTGCCCTGCGCCTGCAAAGCCAAGGAGCTCGAGGAGCGCAAGATGCGCACGCTGGTGGAGCGCAGCAACCTCAAGGCCCTGCAGGGCAGGACCTTCAGTAGCTTCTTCCCGCAAGAGAACCAGAAGCTGGCCTACAGCCGCGCGAGCGAGTTCGCCGAGCGGCCCGAGGGCTGGCTAGTCCTGCTGGGCGGCGTCGGCACGGGCAAGACGCACTTGGCGGCGGCGATCGGCAATCGCCGGCTGGAGCTCGCCGAGCCGGCCATCTTCCTTGTCGTGCCCGACCTGCTCGATCACCTGCGCGCCACCTTCAGCCCCGCCGGCGAGACGCCCTTCGACGAGTTGTTCGAGAGCGTGAAAACCGCGCCGCTGCTCATCCTGGACGATCTCGGCACGCAGACGACCACGCCGTGGGCCACGGAGAAGCTGTTCCAGATCCTCAACTACCGCTACATGATGCGCCTGCCCACGGTGGTCACCACCAACGTGCCGCTCGAAGAGCTGGGCGACCGCCTGGCGTCGCGCATGGCCGACCCTGAGCTGAGCATCCCCGTCTCCATCGCCGGCCCCGACCTGCGTACCGGCCGCGAGAGCGCGACTCAGCGGCCTTCCCCCCCGCCCGGCCGCGGCCGTCCCCCTCAGCGCGGGCGCTACAGCTAAAGGGCGCTGAGTCGCGCTCAGGCAGCGCGGATGGCGCTGTCAAGTTAATGGGTCTGTAGCAGGGTCTGAGCCGTTAGAGGCGACGTGGAGCCAGCAGTAGGGCTCATTTATCTCGCCGTGAGCTCCAAACCTTGTATCATGGGAATGAGCGCGTCCCTCCCATCCTCACCGCATGAGGGTTGCCGGGCCGGCCTATCAACATGACGATCCGTGACGATGACAGACGGTAGCACGTGACGAGATATAGCCGCAACCTGTTCCTGCTCATGCTGGCCGTCCTGGCCGGCGGTAGCGCCATGCCCGATGTGGGCGCGCCATCCGGCGTGTCAGCCGCGCCGGCCTCCCTGGTCTCCGCCGGGCAGCCCGTTGCGTCCGAGCATGGTGGTCGCGCGACCGCCGTCGCCCGGGAGCAGGGCGACGACGCGGCGGGTGAGCCAGTGGTGGTCATGGGCGCCGTACCGTCCACTGGGGGGCAGGCGCAGAACAGCGTCCTGTCGCTACGGCAGGGTCACGCTGGCGGCGGGTCGTCCGGCTTCGGGCTGCTCTCCGCCGGACCCCTGCCCGGACAAGATCTGACGGACCCTGCGGGCGGCCGCGCGGCCCTCTCGGCGGCGCGCCACGTCGCGCGCCGCGCGCACGGTATCCGCGCCGGGCCGCGCGCCTGACTCTATCCTCAATTCCGGCCTCATCGGGCGCCGGGGCCTTTGCGCCCCTGCTCACGGGTTCACACCGTGAGTCTCACTACCCCGTACCGACGCCACGATAGGCCGTTTCCGTATCGACGAGCAGTTGTAGGGCGAACTCGCCCCTGGTTTCTATGGAGAAAATATAGACATGCGACAGCAGCGCAACTTCTATACCCTCGTGGGTATCCTCATCGTCACCCTGTTGGCCGTCGTGGTCAACGTGTCGGGCCTGACCAAAGCCTTCACCCTCAACCTCGGGCGGCCGGTCGTGGCGGTCACGGGTCTCGACCTGCAGGGCGGCGCGCAGATCCTGCTGCGGGCCATCCCCCAGAACGGCAAGTACGCGAGCGACGACGAGCTCAGCGCGGCGAGCCGCGTCATCGAGCAGCGCGTCAACGGCGGCTTCGGCGTGCGCGAGCCCGTCATCCGCACCGTCACGAGCGGCGCCGAGCGCTACATCAGCGTCGAGCTGCCCGGGCTCAAGGATAAAGACGTGTCGAAGGTCGAGGACTCGCTGCAGCACACGGGCGTGCTGACCATCGTCGGCAACGCCAACACACCCCTCAAGACGGGCGATCCGACGGCCAAGTTCAAGACCATCGTCAACGGCACCGATCTCAACGTGAGCAGCGTCGCCGTCGGGACCGACCCCAATAGGTTCCAGCCCCAGGTGACCTTCTCGGTCAACAGTTCCGCGGCCGACCGGCTGGCCAACTACACGCAGACCCACATCAACCAGTACATGGCCATCGCCCTCGACGGCAAAGTCTACAAGGACACCACGGTGCAGGAGGCCATCCCCAACGGGAACGTGGCCATCTCGACGAACACCCTCGACGACGCCAAGAATATCGCGACCGAGCTCAAGTACGGCGCCCTCCCCGTCCCGCTCAAGATCGCGTCGGTGCGGCAGGTCAGCGCCTCGCTCGGCCCGGCCAACATCCGCGCCAGCATCCTGGCCGGGCTCATCGGGTTGCTCATCGTCGTGGTGTTCATGGCGCTCTACTACCGGCTGCCCGGCCTGATCGCGGACGGGGCGCTACTCATCTACGCGCTGGTCGTCTTCGCCGTGTTCAAGCTGATCCCGGTGACGCTGACGCTGGCCGGCATCGCCGGCTTCATTCTCTCCATCGGCATGGCCGTCGACGCCAACATCCTGATCTTCGAGCGCATGAAAGAGGAGCTGCGCGCCGGCCACTCCGTCGGCGCGTCGGTCAACGCGGGCTTCTCGCGCGCCTGGCCGAGCATCCGCGACTCCAACGCCTCCACGATGATCACCTGCGCCATCCTGTACTGGTTCGGCAGCACCTTCGGCGCCAGCATCATCGTGGGCTTCGCCACGACCTTGTTCATCGGCGTGGCCGTCTCCATGACCACGGCCATCCTGGTCAGCCGCACCTTCCTGCAGCTCGCCTTGTCCGGTTCGCGGCGGGGCACGGCGAACCGCGCCCTGTTCGGCGCCGGGATATAGCGTGGATTTAGGGGAATAGAGAGATGGATCTGCTCAAATATCGCTACCTGTATCTGCTGATCTCGGGCATCATCATCGTGCCCGGCATCATCTTCATGCTCATCGGCGGCCTCAAGCCGGGCATTGACTTCACCGGCGGCACCGAGTTGACCGTGGTCATGCCGTTACACGCGCGCACGCCGGTCACCCTGGACGGCATCGTGTCCGCCGTGAAGGGCACGACGTACACCGGCGCAAACGGCAAGCAGACGCCTTTCGACGACGCGCAGGCCCAGAGCGTCGATGCCGACCGCCGCGCCTACCCGAATCAGCAAGGCTACGTGGTCCGCACGCGCGACATCGGCTCCGACGTGGCCGCGCAGGGCAACATCGTGTCCGCGCTACAGGCGAAGTACGGCGCCGGCGCCGCCGGCGGCATCGACAGCGTGCGGCGTATCGGGTTGCAGTCGGTGGGCGGCAGCGTCGGCAAGGATACCACGACGCGGGCGGTCTACGCCGTCCTGCTCGCCGCCGTGGCGATCCTGCTCTACATGGCCTACGCGTTCCGCAAGTTGCGGCACCCCTTTGTGTACGGCGGCGCCGCCATCGTCGCGCTGCTGCATGATGTGCTGGTGGTGCTGGGCCTGTTCGCCATCATGGGTAAGCTGTTCGACGTGCGCGTCGACTCGTACTTCGTGCCGGCGGTGCTCACGGTGATCGGCTTCTCGGTGCACGACACCATCGTCGTGTTCGACCGCATCCGCGAGAACATGGGCCGGCGCACGGGCGACTCCTACTACACGGTGGTCAATAACTCGCTGGCGCAGACGCTCGGCCGCTCGCTGACGACCTCGCTGACGGTGCTGCTGACCCTCACCGCGCTGCTCCTGTTCGGCGGCTCCAGCATCCGCATCTTCATTTTGGCCCTGCTCATCGGCATCGCCAGCGGCACCTACAGCTCGATCTTCAACGCCACGCCTCTTGCCGTGATGTGGGAGACCGGGGAGTTCAACCGCATCCTCGGCCGCCGCGGCAAGCGCGGCGCCCCGGGCGCGCGCCCGGTCGCGGTGCGCGGCGCCGGGACAGTGCGGTAAAACCTTCTCATCCCCCGATCAGCCCTCACACCCGGCCCCTCTCCCGCGTCAGGGAGAGGGGCCGGTCTGTGAATTGTTGGCTATGATGACCTTGCCTATTCACCCCCATGCGCCGTGGTTAGCGGCGTTCTCGGGGTCGAGGCTACTAACCCAGTATCCGCACCTACGTCCCGGGCGACGGGCGCTAGACCGTGCAGGTCGTCTGGACGCGCGGCGCGCTCCGCCAGTTGACGGCCATCGGAGCGTATATTAGTGAGGACAGCCCCGACGTTGCCCTCTCCGTCGTTCAGCGTATCTTCGCCTCCGCCGATCTTCTCGCCGACTTCCCACAATTCGGCGCGCCTACCGATCGCCCCAACACGCGCACGTACAAAGTGCCGCGACTTCCTTACCGTGTCTTCTACCGTGTCCGCCCACGCCTCGACCGTATCGAAGTCCTGCGCGTCGCGCACGGCCGGCGGTTGCGCTAACGCTCTACCATTCGCCCTCGATGTACACCGACATCTCCTCGCGCACTGTGCGCGGCGCCCGCTCCCCTCGTTCCGCCCGCTCGTCCCGCTCGTCCGCGGGCGCCAGCGTCGTGACGCGCAGCTCGGCGTCGGCGAGCAGCGTATCGCAGTGGGCGGCCAGGCGCGTGCCCTGCTCGTAGAGCGCCAGGGCGCGGTCGAGGGCCAACCCCTCGCTCCTTAGCTCCTCCAGCGTCTCTTCGAGCCGCGCGAAGGCCTCCTCGAAGCGCAGCGTGTCGATGTCGCTCATCGCCGCGCTCCAGTAGCCGGTAGCCGGTAGCCGGTAGCCGGTACGTGGTTACTGTTCCTGCCAGCTCTACGCAACATAATTTTCACGCCTTCTACTTTGCTACTGACCGCTGGCTACTGTCGTGTCGAACGAGCCGTACCGGACGTGGACGCGTAGCAGCTCGCCGGGTGTGACGTGGGTAGGGTCGCTAATCGCTTCACCCCAGACGTTGGTGACGATGGCGTAGCCGCGCTCCAGCGTCGCCAGCGGGTTGAGCACAGCCAGTTGGGATCGCTCGGCGTCGAGCGTCGCGCGGCGCAACCGCACCAGGTGGCCCATCGCCTCGTGCAGCGACGTGAGCGTGTCGTCGACCTGCTGGCGACGCCCGCGCGCCGTCGCCAGCGGGCTGAGCAGGCCGAGGGTGCGCGCCGAGCCGGCCACGGCATGGCGCGCCATGAGCAGCCGATCGTCGATCTCCCCTTTGAGTCCTTCGTGCAGGGCCGCGACGTTGGCCGCGCACTCGCGCCAATCGGGCACGACGGCGGCGGCCGCGGCCGAGGGGGTGGGCATGCGCAGGTCGGCCACGAGGTCGGCGATAGTGACGTCGGTCTCGTGGCCCACGCCTGACACGACCGGCGTGTCGCAGGCGGCGATGGCGCGGGCGACCTCCTCGGTGTTGAACGCCCACAATTCCTCGAGCGACCCGCCGCCGCGCACGACGAGCATGACGTCGACCCCCTCTCGCGCGTCCGCGCGCTCGATCGCCGCCACGATCCCCGGCGGGGCCGCGTCGCCCTGCACGAGGCACGGCGAGAGCACGACCTCGGCGAGAGGATAGCGCGCCGCCAGCACGCGCAGGACGTCTTGCAGCGCGGCGGCTTGCGGCGAGGTGACCACGGCGATGCGGCGCGGGAAGGGCGGCAGCGGGCGCTTGCGCTGCTCGTCGAAGAGGCCTTCGTCTTCGAGCCGCTCCTTGAGTAGCTCGAAACGTTGATGTAGCGAGCCCTGGCCCTCGGGCTGTACGAAGTCGACGTAGAGCTGCACGCTACCTTGCGTTTCGTAGAGGCTGACGTGCCCGTGGGCGAGCACGCCGACGCCGTGGTCGAGGTCGCGCGCGCCGTGGCCGTGCCCGCGGAACAGGACGCAGCGCAGCTGGCCTGCCTCGTCCTTGAGCGTGAAGTAGGTGTGGCCGGCCGAGGAGCGCGACAGGTTCGACACCTCGCCGCGCACCCACAGGTCGCTGAGCAGGTCGTCGCTGCCCAGGAGCGCCTTGAGGTAGGTGGTGACCTCGCCGACGTGCAAGATATGGCCGTAGAAGTCGTCGGGCATTATTCCAACTCGAACAGCGGCTGCCCGTACTCGACGGGCTGGCCGTCCGCCACGAGCACGCGCCGCACGCTCCCGGACACCTCGGCCTCGACCTCGCTGATCAGCTTCATGGCCTCGATCAGGCCGATGACCTGCCCTTGTTCGACGGCGTCGCCTTCGTGCAGGAACGGCTCACTCCGCGGCTCGGCCGACACGTAGAACGTGCCGACCTGGGGCGAGCGCAGCAGCATCGGCGCGCGGGGCGCCTCTTCCATGACAAGGACGGGGACAACCGGCGCGTTATCCGTCGCCACGACGACGGGCAGCTGGCGCTCCAGGCGCAGGGCAAAGGAACCATGCTCAACCACGAGTTCCGAGAGGTCGCTCCCCTGCATAGCGTCGATGAGCTGGGAGACCCGGCGCCGCCACGCGCCGTCGAGACCCACGGGATCGAGGCCCACGAGCTAGACGCGCTCGATGTAGGTGTTGGTCCGCGTGTCGACACGGATCACATCGTCGGTCTTCACGAACAGAGGCACCTGCACGGTCGCGCCCGTCTCCAGCGTGGCGGGCTTGGCGCCGCCGGTGGCGGTGTCGCCCTTGAAGCCGGGCTCGGTGTAGGTCACGCGCAACTCCACATTCGGCGGGAGTTCGATGCTAAGCGGCTCATCGTCGTGCGTGAGCAACTCGGCGCTCATGCCGTCTTTGAGGTAGTTCTTGGCGTCGCCGATCAACTTCTCGTCGAGCGCGAGTTGGTCGTAGGTGTCGGCGTTCATGAAGTGGTACAGACCGTCGGCCTCGTAGAGGAACGTGACGGTGCTGTGCTCCAGGATAGCGCGCTGGAAGCGCTGGCCGGCCTGGAACGTGTTCTCCACCGTGGAGCCCGTGCGCAGGTTGCGCAGCTTGAGGCGCACCTGCGCGCTGCCGCGGCCGATCTTGATGTGGTTGAACTCCAGGACGGTCCACAGCGCGTTGTCCATCTCGATCGTGATGCCACGTCGCAAATCACTGGTGTTGATCATACTAATCCCCCTATCTTGAATGCAGGAGCCGATTATTGGGGCGTTCCAGCGCACTGGGGACCCTGGGCCGCAGTGCAGAAAATGCTCTTGCTATGGCTGCCGGGTTGATGCCAAAAATAGAAGTAAGGCGTCGTAGGCGGGTTCACTGTCGCCTTGATCGACGCCGCTGTCGGCTCGGAGATAGGCAGCGGCGGCAAGCCGGGATTTTGGTAGGTGTTGAAGGGGTTGTTGACCGTGCTCAAATTCATCTTGTCGATGTTCGGCCACCAGTCGCCTTGATGGCCGAGAGCATACTGGACGGTCGGATCGGCGTTCAACTTTTTAAACTGACCACTGCGATCGTTCAAGCGATTGAGATAGACGCTGGCGATGAGACCGCGATCTTTGTTGGTACCGGCCTCGCGCTGCACGATAGAGGCCAGCTTGACGGCATTGTAGAACAACCTGTATCGTTTTTCGCCTTGGGTCACGACATCTGTCGTCGACACCACCTTTTGGTTGAACGCCGTCAGCATCCTGTTCAGTGCCTTGTGTGCGCCCTCATTCAGCGTGAACTCGTACGTGTCGGGGAAGAGGTAGCCCTCTAGCGTGGCCCCAGGCGGCCGGTCCGACAGGAAGCCATACTGATGAAAATCGCCCTTCTGGACCTCGTTCATAACATCGTTGTACGACGCCACATGGGCCTGGGCCAGAGCCTGCGCCACCTGCTCGGCGCGCCAACCATCGATGATCTGAACGGTAGCCACGGCGACGGGTGGGGGCGCCGCGGTGAGGGCGTGCGTCAGTTGTTCCCAGCCCATACTCGTACGGAACGTGTGCGGTCCGAACCGCACGTTGTCCACCCCTGTGAGGCGCATGTACACGTAGAAAACGGTCGCGTTGAAGACGAGCCCTTTGTCGTGCAACTCCGTGGCGATGTCGGACGCCGTCGCGCCCGGCGGGATGTTGACCGTCACCGCGTGGTCGGCCTGCGACGCCGACGGGGTGGAGCCGCGTAGCACATAGCGGCTGGCGCCGTAGAACACCGCGACGACCAGGACCACGAAGAGTACGAGCGAGAGGAGCGTGCGCCCCATGTCACGCTGGCGCGGCCCGCTGCGCGCGTTGCCGTAGGCCGTGGCGCGCGTCCCGTAGTAGCCGCCGGGGGCGCGGGTCACGCGCTCGGTCCGCAGGCGCTGTAGCTTCTCCACGCGAGGGTCACGCGGCATAGTCTTTACGCTCCTTCACGCGCCAGGCCCGGCGCGCCCGGTCGTGCAGGCGCGTGGACGTGGCCGATCCCATCGAGGTAGTCTTGCAGGATGATCGCCGCGGCGACGTGGTCGATGCGCTCGCCGGGGCGGGGGCGGCGCCCGCGCGTGGCCGCGACGTACTCGCCGGCCGCCGCGCTGGAGAGGCGCTCGTCGCAGAACACGATGGCGAGCCCCTTGAGCGCGCGCAGAGCATCGGCGAAGCGTAGCGTGCGCCGCGCCTGCGGCCCGAGTGATCCATCCATGTTGTACGGCAATCCGATCACCGCCGCCTCGGCCCCCTCGCTCATGTATAGGCGATGGATCGCCTCGGCGTCGGTCCCTGTAGAGGATCGGCGGATGGTGCGCGCCGGGGAGGAGAGGCCGCTGGCCGAGTCACCGGTGGCGAGGCCGATCCAGCGGTCGCCTATGTCGAGTCCAAGATAACGCACGATAGATATTGTACCATGGGCCTCTTTACCCAGTTTGTACGTTGTCCGTATGACAGGGCCATTTAGTTGTCGGGGAGGGGCGAAGAAAGAGCGGATGACGTAGGCTATCCTCGTGTGCGTGTGTGCGCAAGTCCAGGAGGTGTCCGATGGACCAGCCGTGTCGTCCGCTCATAGAGGTTTTAGCAGAGATCCCCGACCCGCGGCACGCGCGGGGCAAGCGGTACCCCTTGACGCCCGTGCTGGCGCTGGCGTGCGTGGCGATGCTGTGCGGCGACCGCAGCTACAGCGCCAGCGCGGAGTGGGGCCGCAACTATGGTGGCCCGTTGCGGGGGGCATTGGGGTTCGCGGGGACGCGCGCCGTGCGCGGCACCCCTGTACCTGCTTTTCCGGGCGCTGGACCGGGCGGCCCTGGACGCGGCGCTGGGCCGCTGGGGGGAGGGGGTCCTGGCCGCGACGCCGGCACCCGCGGGGGAGGTCGAGGGGCTCGCCGGCGACGGCAAGGCCGTGCGCGGGAGCCGCACGCAAGGGGTGCCGCGCCGGGGGCGCACCTGCTCTCCCTCGTCAGCCAACGCCTGGGGCTAACCATGGCCCAGGCGGCGGTGGACGACAAGACCACCGCAACGAGATCCCGGTATTGCCGGAGGTGCGCGGGCCTGGATGATGTCTACCCACGCGCAAAGCAGGCGACCGCAACGAGATCCCGGTATTGCCGGAGGTGCGCGGCGGGGTCCTGCTCGAGGGCCGCGTGCTCACGGTGGATGCGCTGCTGACCCCGCGCGCCGTGGCCGCGGCCGTCCTCGCGGGCGGGGGGGGACGATGTGATGGTGGCCAAGAAGAACCAGCCGCGCCTGCGCGACGACGCTGCGGCGATCCTGGCGTCCCCGCCGCACCTGGGGCCGCCGCTCACGACGGCCCAGACGGTCGACCTGGGCCATGGGCGTGGCGAGCGGCGGCGGGTGACGGCGCGCGCCGTGCTCCCGGGCGACGGCGACTGGCCCGGCGCGCGCCCGGCCTTCGTCGTCGAGCGCCACGTCATCGTCAAGAAGACGGGCAACGAGCGCCACGAGCAGGTCTATGGCGTGACCAGCCGCGCCCCGGAGCGGATGTCTACCCCCGACCCCCGCACTCTTGCGCATCCTGCGCGCCCACTGGCGCAGCGAGAACCGCACCCATTGGGTCCGCGATGTCACCTTCGACGAGGATCGCGCGCAGGTGCGCTCCGGTGCCATCCCCCAGGTCATGGCCGCCCTGCGCAACACGGCCATCGGCCTCCTCCGCCGCTCCGGCGCGACCACCAGCGCCGCCGCCTGCCGCTATGACGCGGCCCAACCGCACGCCGCCCTCGCCTTGCTCGGCCTGGCCCCCGACAACTAAATGGCCCTG
>JAABUO010002771.1_pt1 | contig 21193 bp, 17 predicted proteins | sample 5559291 | NCBI WGS metagenome assembly JAABUO01 (sample SAMN10711878, study PRJNA513372) | rock metagenome | isolation source: Antarctica rocks | place: Antarctica: Victoria Land, Finger Mt sud
TATACGGGAAGCCTCCTCAGACCATGCTTCAAACAGACTAATTAAGCATGAATATCTGCTTTGAGAATCGAGCATGCTGCCTATTTCCACAATGCACCGTGAGAGTAGTTGCACTTTCTCAGCGATCTGTACGTCTGACAATTTTCGACACCATGAAAGAAGTCCTGACTGATTGATGAGCGCTTGAGATTCACAAGCAATTTCCTTAAGCTCAAGATGCTGTTTCGATAAACTCCCAAAGCGACGTTGCAAACTCCGTTCAGCACTTTTCTCCCACTGAGCTTGGATTGTAGATGCGCTACGATGCAATAGATGCAGCTGAGCTAGCTCCATTTGCAAGTGCCCCATCTCAACAAGAGATGTATCGTCGTGGTGTTGCTTACTTGAGGGTGGAGCAAAGAACGAAGCAGTCGGTGCTTTAGTTGTCTTTTTGGGTGTGAAATGCTGTTGTAAAGTTGAGAATGCTGGCCGTTGGTCTTTTTTCGAAGGCAGCAAACTCATACAAGGCAAATTACTTGCGGACAACTGCTTGCTACTGGATCGGACATGACGTTGAAATGTGCTCTCAAGCTGAGGTTGTTTCGTGACCGACATGTTTCTCCTGTGGCCGACGGCCTTGGTTGTCTTAGATTCATTCTTCGACACCTCGGAAGTTGATTGATGATATTGACCTAGAGTCGTGTCGGCAGGTTGGTCAGAAAGCTGTACAGTAGACCTAGAAGCGCTCCTTGAGGGCGTTTTGTTGTAATTTGAGCGGGGAGCCACGATGCCAGAAGCACGAGGATCCTTGACTTCATCTTCGATGAGAACCGTTCTTTCAAGCCCATGCTTCGTAATAGGGTTCTCAGATTCATTACGGCGAATTGATCGTGATCTTCCTAGATCTGGCGGTATTGGCGCTCCGTCTGATTTAGTCTGACATGATGACCTACCCATTGATGTTTGCTCGCCGTAGTCTTGCCGTGCAATTTGGGCCTTGCTTTTCCTTACCGTCGTTAATTGAGGCAACATGCTTCTCCGACGAGGCTCTTCCTTTGTATGGCTAGCCATCCGTGGGTTTTGCTACAGCAACCACGCGATCGAGTAATTACAACACTTGATGCTAAGATCCCATGAGCCCAATTTGTGTACTGCTACGGAGGAATTACAAAAGTAGCAAATCTATTGTCATCAGCGTATCCAATCTTAAGTAAGTGTCACGATGTATAAGGTATTTCGAAAGTGGATTCCAGTCGGCAGCAGTCAACATAAATGGTATGGAACACTCGAAATATCCTTAGCGCTTTACATAGATTACGCGCTAAAATATTGTGCGGTGAAATTTTACGCTCAATGTACTCCGTACCCGGGGTTTTAATTGTTGGCGCGATCTGCAAATACAAGGGGTTTGATTGGTCAGCACAGCCAAAATAATCCCTGACTGTGGCTTCAGCGCCAACAATTAAAACCCCAGGTACCGTAGTAGAGAACTTCACAAGGTGCAACCACGAGCAAACACTAATTCAACGCAGCAAGATAACAGACACGTGAATTCAGACCATGACCTCCAGGACCGAGGAGATCTCGTCCGCCATTTGTGCTAGCCTTGACACGCTTGTATTAGGATCGGTGGCCTCTGCCAGTTGCGACAGGTCTGCCATGACAAGTGTAGATCAAATTACTAGTTACTTCGAACTCGAAGGGCGTCAAGTAACAACCGCCTTGGAGGGCTTGAAGTCTTTTGGTTTAGTGCATCAGAGGGACAGCGATGTCGACTTGGTCAACTGATTTCCAGGTGAGGCTGGGCAGTAAGTGGTATGGAAGAGATGGGTAAGGTTGGTTCGTGTATCAGACTATGCTCTAGTTTTTGTAGCCAATTGTTGTCGAACATTGACGGCAATAATATGAATCAGAGTTGATGGAGAGGAAGCTGTTTCCGCTGCTGGAGTTTTTGCAAGGTGAGCACGTCGCAGACTCTCCAGGGCGAAGGGGCGACGAGAGGAGTGATGAGTTGGGGAATGCTGTTGCACTGTCCGGGTGTGAATTCGGTAGGACATCTGGTACTATCCGTGTTGGAGGGGCTCTGCGTTGATGTGCAGCAAGGGTTTGGAGCTGCAAGAAGTTTGAGACATTCATGACTATTGATTCCGAGTAGAAAGCTGATCCTTGGTACAACTGGATTCGGGATGGTACGAAGAATATTGACAATACACAGAGGCTCGAAGGAACTCAAAATTCTCGACCATGCAATGGTTGATGGCTTGACAGAAAAGGAAGAGATGAGGCAGAAATGTCTCTTGCAAGGAAGACTCGTTTCACGGGCACAGTGTCAGATATCTATCATGGTTCATACTTTAGTGAGCACTTACGTCCAGGATCGATTTATCTGTATCTCCGTAGTTGACGGGTGCTTGACAAGGGCGGGCCTGTAATTGGTTCTCAGCCCAAACATCCTGTAATTGAAACGGTACCCACGGGAGAAGGGAGATTGTAGCCTCTCGTTTCTTTGGGGCATTATCTGTCCAGTGGAAAGGGGTGTTAATCCGTACTAAGGGTCGGTTACCAGGTGTACGACGTACTGTACATCGTGGTTGTAGGTACGAGTACAGTACTCCGTACCTTAGGTAATGTTGTATCGTGGAGCCGCACAGGCCACCATGACATCACAGCTCACATCATTCACCATTCTTGTGGTTGCTTACCTGAGAGTCGGGGTGTCGAAGGCCGGAGCAGTATTTGTACAAAAATTGGCTCCCGAGAAGCCAAACCCTCTACTTCATGCTCCAAGTCTCGACAAGCTCCCAATTTCAGCCAAATTGGAAAAGCGCTCAAAAATCTTCTCGACAGCCCCGCTCTCCAAGCACCACCAAGACCTAGACCTCTACACTTCGACCTCAGGTTATCAAAGCAGACTACAAAACCCTAAGGTCTCCCTCCTTTCATCATGGGCAAACAACCCAATCTATATGCCTTCCATGATGTTGATTCACTCGCCAAGTCACTACGTTCGTATATACTCCAGTGTCAGAGCGCAGGTCTCGATCGCCATGGAACGTTCAGGGTTGCGGTCTCCGGCGGATCCCTTCCAAATACGCTCGCAAAGGCATTACTTGCGCCGAGCAATGGCAACGCCGAAGATACCGTGAACTTTGCAAAATGGGAGATATTCTTCGCCGATGAACGGGCCGTACCCTTTGACCATAGCGATAGCAATTATAAACTCCTCAAAGATGAGCTTTTGGACAAGATACCGCAAGAGTTAGGTCGGCCTACAGTTCATCCAATTGACATCCAATATTTGGATGATGTGCAAGAGTTGGCCGATCAATATCAAGAAACACTGATGCGTTCGTTCGCCGCGAAGGATAGTGTCAAGCTTCCCATTTTTGACCTTCTTTTACTGGGATGTGGACCAGATGGTCATACCTGTTCTTTATTCCCTAACCACGAGGTGTTGCGAGAATCTGATGCATGGGTCGCTGCTATTGAAGACAGCCCGAAACCACCGCTTAAACGGATTACCCTAACGTTGCCAGTGGTCACCCACGGTATCAAGATCGCATTCGTAGCAACGGGGGAAGGGAAAAAGGGCATACTCAAAGATATTTTAGATACCGAGGAGGGAAGAAGTCTACCTTGTGGCTTAGTAAACGAACAAGGATCGGAGAGGGTAAGCTGGTTTACAGATACTAAAGCTGTCGAAGGAGTCGGTTTCCCAAGAAGAGGAAGTTTGTGAGACGAGGCGTGGAACACCATGGGAATTCTTCTTGGGGCTTGGTTATGATATACCATTATCTGCTCGTCAATCTCGATTTTAGGCGTAGTAGCGTCTAAACGACGTGATACAAAACCCTATGCATCAGGGACATGCCTTATCTGAAGAACTTAGGGCCTCGAGTCCTGTCATTATTTCTTCCTGCACTCGTGAAAGCTACTTGTCTGGATGTAGGCTCCACCACAGATGTGGATACACGTCAATAGTCGTGTGCGTCTCTCCTACTCCGATTGTAAGAAGCTCTGGCTCTACATGGGTGAGCCCGGTACTTCGCCGGCTTCTCTTCGTCTGATCAATGATCATAACCGGGTTCATCGAATGATCATCCCATACTTGCGGGCGGCCGCAAGCGATACCCAAACTGCAGCTTCCCACCTGCATCTGGCTGGGTTGATACACTTTGTCTATGCGCCGATTGATCTCATCGCACAAAACTTCCTTTCCCAAGCCACTTCCGACGCAACTCTCTCAGCCAATAACAGAGTTCATCTCGAGTGAGTCACTCCGGGTAAATTTGACCTTTGTCCGGCCGTGCTGTCAAAACTTTTTCCTCACTTTCCTAAGTCATTACCTTTCACGACTCGTTCTCATTAGTTGATCGTTTCGGCCTGCTTTGTAATCTGGGGTAGTCGAGCTAATGTTTCCGGCGGTTCTTCGACAACAATGGTCACCCAACGATATATGATCTGAAAACCTCCCAGGAACATCGCGGTCCTTTCGAAAATGCCGACATCTCACTGCCAGACCACTTGGCTTACAGAGGTCATCCATTATGCGTGTGCCTTGTCCAGAAGTACATCTCACCTACCTATTGGGAGCTTGACACTTATTTGCTGAAGGTTTATGCCCAACGAGTGTTGTCTGGAAAGTCCGGTTCCTATGGATGCACTTCACTCATATTTTCTGAACCGTGTCATATTTACTTTTCACACTGCTATACTTTGTTCTCAACGGAAAATATTCCCAGTTCGACCCGGTGTACTGGTTTACCCCACCGCTACGTGCTGCAATAAGTCTGAATTTTTCTAATCCGTTTTCTGAACACAATACAGATGGGAGACGAACATGCAAAACAGATGTGGTCGCACTGGTTGCATGCATCTTTCTTACATCCCGCCTTTCTTCACTTGACAATGTGGCGAACATTCACGACTGATACTGAAGCAACCTCTCAATGTTACCATTGGTTCTTTGCTTCTGAACGTCTCTGGAGTTGACCCGGATTCCCCAACGCTCGGGAGGATTGCTCCTTCTATACTGTCGTTTACCACCTCAAGTTCTCCTCATCAGTTCCCTACTATCGAGATCTCTACTCGCTTAGTAGTTGTCAGTCAAAACTTCGGAAGGTCTGTCGTTAGTTTAGTATTGTCGTACCAACGAGCATAAAGTCCCGAAGTTACCGCATGCAAATCTCCTTCCTCATTCTCGTCACGACGCACCGTGTCCTGAGACAGCATTTTCAAGCATTACACAGTCTTTTGTCTACTTCTGCCGCATTTTGTATACTATGCTGCAACTCGACACATTGAAACCAACTTTGTTCCTCAATTTGAAAGTACCAAGCGAAGACACGATCAACCTGTATTATATCAAGCTCTTTTTCCATTGACGACTAGTGCAAATATGTGCCAGTTCGAGCGTCCTTGTCGCGACCAGTCAAATAGCTTCACAAACTCCTTCGGTTGATTCTAAGAAAAGGCTAAACAATCAATGGAGATCCCAAGAATGCTAAGATGGGCTTGGACTATAGGCATACTCCACTACGGCATTTCTCTGACCAACAATAAAATACTGAAACAATCATGAGCATGCCACAGCCCAGGGCATTTTTTTCGCACGAGCATCAAGAGAGCAACAAGAGATCGCCTCCCACATATGACCTTAAAACATTCTTTTGGCTGATGCTCCACGGAGTCAGTTTTGCATCCCAAAAGCATCGGATAAGAACAAAGACTGATGGAACATAGCTTCCTGACGACCTCCTGCCGAACGAGTTGGGTGGCTGGCGCCCCATTAAAGACAAAATCCGAAGCCTATGTAAGAGACCGCCCGGACGGGTCCATGTCTTTGATGAGACTTTCCCAAGGGAAGCAATGTGCATCATCAACGAAGAAGCTGACGCTTACCTGGCCTATGGTATGAGATCTGGCCGTCCTCAATCTGACACGAGCATACGCTCACGCAAGCTGCTAGGTGCTTTTGCCGGCTGCTTTCTGGACGGATCGCTAGTAACAGCTACCCTATACAAGAACGACGAGAGATCCCAGCCCGGACGTTTGCAAGAACCTATCGAAGGGCCCTGCAACAAATGGGCGGTCGAAAATTCGAGCAAAGAGCGCTTGGAAGCACAGCACAACAAGGAACCAACCACGGGAAACGATCACAAAGAAGACGGCAAAAACCGCATTCATCCGCCACATTATCGAACTGCTCCCGAGGTGTCAGAGCAAGCACGTCGCCACCATGTGAATGCTCAATATTCCCACCAGATCGCCAACACCGGTGTGAATAAGCACAACTACTTCAAGGCTAGTCCACCAGCTATACCAAGGTTTCATCAGGTCCTTCCGAACAAAACCCCATCTGCCCAAATTTACGCTCCGCAGGCCTATTATCTTCCATATACCAGCGCCTACATCCACGGCCCCACAATTCCGGCCCCAAGTCCGCACTTTATCACCACTCAAGCTGTCTACAACAGGCAGTTCAGCCTCAGCGCTGAACACTTTCAACCGTACCCGCAAAGCACCCAACCCTCCACGTTCACCTGTCCCCAACCCTGGTCTTCCCATTCCGCCCAAACCACAAGCACCCTAACAACCACTCCAACGAGCATCTCTAACTCTCCCTACCTGACTTCTCCCTCCTCAGCCGGCTCCATAAGTTCCCACGCCCACAGCATTCAGCTAACTCCAGTGCGTTTTCACCCCTTTGTTTCCTCACGCCTACCGGAGCGTTCTTGAAATAGCTGACCACGTACATCAGAATAGTGGAAGCCCTTCCAGCACGGGTACCCCGAGAAACGAGAGAGAGCCGGCTGATGGACCTATCGTTATTAGATCAGAGGATGGGGTGAGTGTGCTTTAGAGAGATAGTTCATAGGGAAGGAAGGAGGTTTGTTGGCAGGCCGTTTTCGGATAGAGTGGGTTATCTCAATCGTGTATTAGAGCATATTGGAGACTCCTGTGTGTATAAATAGTTGCATGTGCGGTCAAGTAGATTTATTGGATAGAGCAAGAGAGGAGTGGAGGAGAGGAGGGTTATGTTGGTCGGTCATAGGGTTGCCAAGTAGAAATGTAGAGAACTATCTTTCGGGAATCTTGCGTTTACATGCTAAGCTCTCACTTACGTGCGAGTTGTCGTGGTCATACGCGACTCAAAATGACATTTACCCCCTAAATCTCGTTTACTTTTCTTGTGGTCGTGTAAGTCCTCGTTGCCCGCTACCCGTCAGTGCGTTTGCCTTCTCGTTGTCGTATACATCCTCCTTGCCGTGTACATTGCTTATATTGCGTGTACCAGCTAAAGGTCTTTCCAACACGGCTCAAAAAGGTAAGAGTAACCAAGTCGAGTCTGTCTGTGTCCTACCTACCGTCTTGTCTGAGCTCCTCCTCAGAGAGCGCAAGCGAGGATCGTCGTGAAGTCTCGCTGATTCCTATTCACACGCCTAGGAGCTCGAAATCAAACCCCGTTTCCCATATCAATTTGACAGCTCCGAGAGCCCACCTACCTCCACTCGTGGGGAACAAGCGTACACCGTCAGAGCTATGGAGACTCAAGGTCACGGAATTGATCTCGAGTACAAGATAAAAGAGATGCAAGACACCATCAAGCATTTAAGCGATCAACAAACTACTGTCGCCGAGACCATGAGATTTGATCAGCGGCCACAACCAATCAATTTCTGGGAACAGAACTGGATGGAACACAAACTGACCGTCAGGCAATTTCATCAGTTGGAGCAGCGAAGTATAGATGAGACATGGAGTGCCAATTCCCCGAGACACGATCCCACAGAGCTCCAGCGGACTCCAAGACACATTCCAGATTCATCGATCCTTCAACGTCCCGTGAAGCGTTCCGGACCATCTCAGAAACTCAATAGTCTTAAGGTATCGCAGGGTGCGGTAAAACCAGGTAGCAACACAAGAACCAGAAGGAAGAAAGAACAACGTCATCGCCAGGCTGCGAAAGCAAAGTCTGAAGGCATCATTGGGCCTAAAAAGAGTCGAGCTAGAAGGAGCAAATGGGCCAAGGAGCGTAGTATCTTACAGGAGACTGTCATTCACGGCGGAACGGATATGTTGCCGCAAAAGATCGACGGGTCGGCTAAGCGCCGAGGAACAAGAGATTCAAGTAGTCGTTCAACGGATGTCTCCACGGAATCGGATACGGCTTGGGGGCTATCCGACCAGCGAAGCGGTCAGGTAGTGTCTAATGTGGATTATCCTCCAGCACATGATCGGGTTGAAGCCTTCTTGCTGGAGATTAGTCAAGACCTCGCTCGACGCGAAGAAATGATGAAACGTCCTGCAAAGGACAAAGGCAAAGAAATCATTAGGGGGTTCTTTGGCCAAGGATTCATTGACAACGTCAAGACTATATGTGAGAAGAAAGCGGCACAAGGCAATGCAGACATTCGAAGTCGTGCCTGTGAATTAACTATCGTTAATGTGAAAAAGAAGACGGATGTTTGCAGGACCTGTCACTTCGACTTCACAAAATTGGAATATGTGTCGGAAAAGAACAAGAAGGGAAAGAGACCGGTAGCGGCAGACTTCAAGGATTTCGATGACACCAGTAAGCCAGATTAGCAGCAAAGCAGGATCGACGGCCCCTCCATCGGAGGCCTTATCACTGGTGCGTTTCGATAGGTGATTATAACATTGAAGAGAGATAATCAGATACGTAAGAGCAAGGAAAAGGGTGCGGTTTACTTGATAGGAGGTATACGGGGAATGTTCTGACCGTTTGTGACCAGTGCCGGAAGAAAGCTACAACCTGTTAGCCCTCTAATCCTGCTCTAATGTACTATCAGATTGATATAGCAAATAGAACTACACAAGGAATGGTCTTGCTTTACCTCCAGATTACTGAATATTCCCAAAACACTTTAATGTATTGAGCTAACAGGAATGCATCAGGATCCAATAATGCACTGACAAAGCTTCCGGAGCGGTTAGGTCCTAGCTCCAGAAGTACGACAATCGAGATCCTTATCTACCAAGGACCATAGATCCCTATACGTCTCCCGCACAGCCCCTTTCCTCAAGCTTTCTTCTTCCCCGCCGCTGCTGCCTTCGCCTTTGCAGCTTTCTTCCGGTTACTCTTTATCATGACCATACTCAAGAAACTCCCTACAACCGCCGAGCCCAGTAGAATCAGAATTACGGGTATACGTATCGCCCAGACGCGAGGTGGGAAGAAGTCATGGAGAGGGTGACCGGGGTCGACGAAGGGCTGTTAAGTGTTGGCATATTAGTTTGAAATGGAGAAATAGGCGGAGGATACCATGAGAAGGGTCCATGTGGTGTAGTAAAGAAAGACGGTGGAAGCTACGATGAGCATGGCGAGGCCGACAAGCTTGTCTAGCTTTTGAAGACGTTAGTTGGAGCAAGTTCAGGGGGGAAACTAGAGCACACCATTATTGCTGAGGCTATTGTAAGGAGCGTAATTGATGTAGTGGTGGTAAGGAGTGACTAGAAAGCGATGGTTGTCCTTTGAGATTGCGGAAAATGTCCGCCTGTACGGAGTAGATTTGTAGCTTGTCACACTAGGCTCGACTTGACGCAAAACCTGAGGTGGGCTTTTCCATGCTTAAGCAACAATTTGCAACGCACCTCACCAATAATAATACCCCGCACAAGCTCACTGCGCTTCACTATCAAGTTCAAGCAGCATATCTGCAGTCTAAGAGGTGCCTGCGACTCTATATGAGTGTCCAGCACGACCACCAGGCCCACAATCTACCGCTAACATGATGCAATCCGCGGTCCGTCTCCCAACACCACCACCATTGGATACATATCCTGACTACCCCCCTGTCAGCCGGAAACGGTCACCTCCTTCGCGCTCACCCTCACCGATCCGCCGGCGCTCCCCGCCTCGGAGCCAAGCTCGAGCTGGACCAGTACTACAAGATGTGGACCCCCAACGCGCGATGGAGCGTGAGCGTCAGCTCACAGAACGCCTGCGGAGGCGGGACCCTGATGAGGCACCTGCAAAGCCCTTGACAGAGGAGGAGAAGCAAGCTGCAGCGAAAGCTGAGTACGAGAAGCTCCTGAACGTACGATCTGGAGGTACCTACATCCCACCTGCTCGACTGCGGGCTTTGCAGGCACAGATCACGGACAAGAAGAGCAAGGAATATCAACGTATGGCATGGGAGGCATTGAAGAAATCCATCAATGGTCTCATCAACAAGGTCAACGTCTCGAACATCAAGCATATTGTTCCTGAGCTATTTGGGGAGAATTTGATACGAGGAAGGGGCTTATTTTGTAGGAGTATCATGAAAGCACAGGCGGCGAGTCTGCCGTTCACGCCTATTTACGCTGCTATGGCTGCTATTGTCAATACGAAAATGCCTCGGGTTGGGGAGCTTCTGCTTAAGCGATTAATTGTACAATTCAAGAAGGCCTGCAAGCGAAATGACAAGGCTGTTTGTCTTTCGTCAACTACATTCATCGCTCATTTATGCAACCAACAGGTCGCGCATGAGATGGTAGCAGCGCAGATACTACTTCTATTATTGAATAAGCCTACAGATGATAGTGTAGAGATTGCTGTTGGTTTGACGAGGGAGATCGGGCAGCATCTTGAAGAGATGAACCCGAAGATTGCTTTGGCTGTTTTCGACCAATTCAGAAGCATTCTGCATGAACAGGATATCGACAAGCGGGTCCAGTACATGATTGAGGTCCTATTCCAGGTTCGGAAGGACAAGTACAAGGATAATCCAGCAATCAAGGAGGAGCTGGATTTGGTGGAAGAGGAGGACCAAATCACCCATCAAACGGTTCTAGATGATGAAATAAATGTTCAAGATGAGCTGAATGTGTTTAAGCTTGACCCGCAATGGGAAGAAAACGAGGAGGCGTACAAGAAGCTCAAGGCCGAGATCTTGGGTGAAGCTGAGGGAAGCGAAGACGAGGACTACGAGACTGATGATAGCTCAGAGAATGAAGAAGCGAAAGAAGAACGTACCTTGGAGATCAAAGACCAAACGAATACAGACTTGGTCAATCTACGGAGAACCATATACTTAACCATTATGTCGAGCATCGACTTCGGAGAATGTTGTCATAAGCTCATGAAAATCACTCTGCCACCTGGCCAAGAACCTGAATTACCATCCATGATTGTCGAATGTTGCTCGCAAGAGCGTACCTATTCTAAATTCTACGGATTAATTGGTGAGCGATTTGCTAAGCTCAACCGCCTTTGGACCGAGTTATTCGAGGCCTCCTTTGTTAAGTACTACGAAACCATTCATCGCTACGAGACCAACCGACTTCGCAATATTGCTCGGTTCTTTGGCCATATGTTGAGCTCTGATGCCGTCGGATGGCATGTTATGTCCATAATCCATTTGAATGAAGACGAAACTACTTCCAGTAGTCGTATCTTTATCAAAATATTATTTCAGGATCTCGCAGAAGCTTTGGGCATGGCGAAACTGCAGGCTCGCCTCAAGGACGACTTCTTACGGTCCAACTATGAGGGTCTTTTCCCTAGCGACAATCCAAGAAATACGCGCTTCTCGATCAATTATTTCACAAGCGTTGGGATGGGGGGTATCACTGAGGAGATGAGAGAACATTTGAAGAATGCGCCGAAGCCAGCAGCTGTACTCCCGCCACCTGAGTCTGAGTCAGACTCAGAAAGCTCAGTGTCGAGTTATTCATCATATACCGGGTCTTCTAGGTCTTACACGAGATCACCATCTCCGTCACGTAGACGCGGCGCCCGTCGTCAGTCATCCAGATCGTACACAAGCTCTCATTCTCTATCACGATCCCGTGGAAACCGGCGTCCTTTGCTGTCTCGATCCAGGTCACGCTCGCGAGAGAACCACCGACGGATTGTGTCACGTTCGCCTTCGCCCTCTCGTGACCGTCGCAGGCCGGTAGTATCACGTTCTCCAAGCCCACCACGGAATCGTCGTCGTCGATCAATATCACGGTCTTCAACACCTCCACGTAACCGGCGTGATCGCAGCTACAGTTGATTCGGTTTGATTCGGTTTGATTCGGTTTGGGGTATGGGAACGTACAGTTGTTGAGTCTTTTACAATGGGGAAGCGAGCAAGAACCGGTCGCATGCGGAAGTTGTTTATATTTATACACTCCAAGCTAGTAAATGAAAGGTTGAATGATGTTCGCATTGCTGATAGCTTCTCTGGGCCTACCTAGTACAGTACCTTACCTTACCTTACCAATTACAATGGTCCGGTTTTTCATAAATAACGTTTCAAAAGTGCATCATTATGCATGCTTTATCTTTAACCACTCAAGAGACCCCTGTAGCTTTCTTACGATACCAGCTCTGCCCCTCAATTCGCCGCAACACGCCGAGTACCTTGCTGTAGCTCAGTTACTCCGCTTCCAGCAACTCAACCCAAGCTCTTCTTGTATAACCACCACGTATTACTAACCTCTCTTCAGTAAACAGATCATCGCTGTGCATCTAAACAGTTCCAACACATAGTGATTGCTAACGATCCCCCCACTCCGCCGTCATCGCGTCCACGCTTGACCTTTCATTGCCTTGTCCTAATATATAGTCCTGCTTGAGCACCTAATAACTTCGCAATCGATACTTAGTTGCAAGAGTACAGCAAACAGCGCCTACGCTACGCTACCATCACGTTCAGCACTCTCACCCTCAGATCTGTATCAGGCCACCGTACCTTATTCTGTCAGGTGCCGCTGAACAGCTGCACCGTCCGTCGCCAGTTTTCCAGCCGTCTGAATCTGTCGAAGCTATCTCCCTGAATCCATGCACTGTTCTTCAACACCCTCTGTCGAACCTCCACACAAGCAATTAATAAGCCCGGACCTGCGGTACAAAGTTGAATGCCCTCATCGTGGGAACAACCCCCCATCGATCAGCAGCAGGCTGCAGACATAAACTCATACTTCCAGGAAGACCCTCAAAAGGAGCAATCAGGTAGTCGTAAGAACCAAAAAAAGAACAGGAGAAAACCCGAACCTGATGTCGAGAATGGGAATAAGGAAAGGGCATCAACTGTATTACCGAGAGAAGTGTACGTTCTACGCACACCATCATGAGCCTGCTATTCCACCCTTTTAATATTCTTCTAGTAAAACTGAAGCTAACCAGGCACTTTAAGGACATCTTCTCCATCGCTGCTCTCGCAACTGCAGGCTTCAACATCTCCTCCAGGAACGCCAAACGGAATCTCATCGCCGGTCTTAGCTGCCTTGGGTACCATACCTTCTACAAATTTCTCAAGTGCTCCGCTACAGACAACCACAGAGTGGACTAAGGATATACCATTCGGTAATAGTCCTCCAGCAAAGCATAGCAATGGTATTGGGATACCTGGGTCATCGCCGAACCCTCTTCAGCCGCATGCTGAGCTGCGAGGGGGTTTCAGCCATGCTTCCCCTCCGACGTCGCCATCCGCTGCTTACCGGCAACTTGCACCGCGGAACAACGGGTACCAGAGCTTCGGTTATCTAGGCACGTCACCAGGTAGAGCAAGACCCGCTTCGATGCATTCGCAACACTCACAACAGCCTCCACTGCCACATCATCCCCAAGCTCATTACTATGGCACGTCGGGAATAGACTTCGGCTTACCTAAGGCACGCCTGGAAGACGAGAGTTCTGATGATGTCACGTGCTGCCTGTTCGACAGTCTCGCTTTGGCGGGTGAAGAGGGTTCGAGGACCACAGAAAATGTGCTTCTAGTTGGACATGAACACGCCCTGGATGTCTATGCTGTTGACAAGAGCCATTTCAGCCGTATCGGTCGCCTTGAAGGTCTTCGAGGGTCCGTTATTGGTGCAAAGATACTACCATCCACCATGAGAGATGATCCAATACGTCCTTCACGGCCTTTAGTTGCAGTCATTGTCCACGGTCCTTACGTTCCATCGGAGCCAGATGTCCATTCCCCAACCAGAACAAACCAGGACGAAGATGAGATATTTGACCCCTCGAACTCGATGCTACAAGCTTTGGATTCTGCGGATACTGCCGGGCCCAGCGCCATAACACATTTCCAGAATACGGTGGAAGTCTTCTCCTTAAAGAAAGGGGAACATATTGTGACGCTGTTCAGAGGTCCAAAGCAACCGCTAGAAACGTCACGTAAAGTTTATCAGCCTACGAAGCCTTCGCCAGACGAAACCCTGAGAATTCAAGCCAACGGAAGGTTCATAAGCATCAGCTCAGGCACCAGTGGAGAGGTTTTCCTCTTTGAGAGCAAAACGATTGGTGCAGAAGCCTCGGCTGGCACGTTCCAGTGCATAGGGAAGGTTTGGACAAGAGTATCACACAGGAGAACACGTAGCTCATCAAATTCGTCAAACTCATCCGAGCTGGGAATTCTCGATGACCAGTCTCCTACAAGATTGAAAAGACCTAATACGGCTATTGTCTCCTTAAGTCATCGATGGCTTGCCGTGGTCCCACCAACACCCTCCTCGCAAAGCACATTACATGGAATCGCGGATACCATTCGATCATCTTTCAAACCGCCTGGATTGACTTCTCACACTTCACCTGCAGAGCCCCAGGTCAATTGTGAGCTTGACACACCTGACAAGGAAAGTTTGCTCAACAAAGTGGCACGCTATTCCACGCAAGAGTTTATTAAACGTGCTAAGTGGGTTGGCGGCCAAGGGATGCAGGCTTGGAACACCTGGTACTCCAAGACACCAGAGCAAAACACTCAGAATCACCCAAATTCGTTCCCAGGAAGTACCACATCGCCGCAAATGCATCAAGCTTTCCCACCCACACATGCACACGAAGATCTTCACGCTCGTGCTAACAACGAACCCACGCTAGTATCAATCATTGATCTAGAGAAGCTCGCGGAAAACCAACATGCGAAGCCCGCCGTAGCACTACAACCAATTGCTACATTTTCACTGCCAAATGGATGCAGCACGGTTTCATTCGCACCTAGCGGGCTAATTTTGCTCACCGCGAGTGCAAAGGGTGACGTAAAGCATGTTTGGGACTTGATGCGTATAGTACACGGAGGGGCTAGTAATGACTCGTTGAGACTTTATAACGTATCTGGCAGAGAGGCCGATATTGGACCGACTGTGCGCCAAATTACGTGCGTTACGAGGTTGACAGAGGCCCGCATTATTGATGTTGTCTGGACGGAGCCGAGGGGTGAGAGGTTTGCTTACCTGACGGAACCAGGCACTGTGCATATACATGATCTACCGTCTTCTGCTTTCCAATGGCCGCCCTCTCGGCGGGTACATCGTCCTGCCATTATTTCGAATAACCCAAGCGTAGCTGACCAAGACCTGAATCGTACCATCAGGCCAAGGTCTTCAAGCAATACATTCAGCGGGGCGCTGGATATGGTCGCTGGCAGGACACAGCCCTTACTTGCCAACCTTCGTGGCCGGCCAATTAGCAAACCTTTTTCCGGCTTCAGTGGTTTCGGCTTCACCGCTGGCGCTGGCGTTAAAGGTACCAAAGTGGTCGCAACTGGCTTCAATAAGTCTGTTGGTGCAGCTGCTGACACAGTCAATACTATACGTCACAGAGGGGAAAACCGGTTGACGTTGCCTGGATCGTCCGCAAAAAGTGTAGCTGGCTGCATGAGATGGCTTAGCGGAAAGCACCACGGTCATCTAGCCGTGACGGGTGGCGATCTCGTCAGGATCTACCCTATTCAACAAAGCAGTATCGAGAAAGGAGGGCAAAGGCGTCCTTCGGTTGTTGGAAAAAGATCTATCGAGTACAGTATACCTAGCACATCCGGGAACTCCAGCAAACATGCACGCAAGGAGAAAGTAGCTACCGATCACGACATCAAGCAGACCTCGACATCACCCCAAGGATTCTGGCTTTCTCCTGCATCTGGGCATGGGCCTAAACTATCCAGGAACACCCCACATCCGCTTTCCTGCGCCGAAATCGAAACCAATGCGCCATATCAGCCATTTCACACGGACCGCCGCATCAATTTCTACGTTTACAATGATGAGACAAATTCTGACATGCAGCATGTGACCCCTTGGGTTTTCGGCGAAAGCATAGCCGCTACCAAAGTCAATGTCCGTTCGGCGGTCCATGACACGGATTCTGATGGCGATCACGGAGCGCCAGCTCGGATGGAGAATCTCATCAGCTATGAAGGCAACGAAGAAGAAGGGCAGCAGGTTGTGGTCACGACGCGACGCAAGCGGGGCAAGAAAGGGGAAGCGACCGAAGGGGATGACGGGGAGTTTTTCGAGGACGATTGCGAGGTTGTTGATTTTGCAGAGAGCCGGGTTTAGCTGCAATGCCGGTTCTGGGAGTTGGGAGTATTACATTGCATGCTTTGGCGTCTTGGGAGACGACAGGCTCGGAGGAGTAACAAATGAGGGCAAAGGAATTTTTGTCCAATGATTAGGTGCATACCCACCGCCGCTGGAGGATGGCTTCTGGTACAGTCTTTTTTTTTCTTCATTTCGCATCTGTCTGTGGTGTTTTTCTCGGATGGAAATCAAATCCCGGGAGAAGGAGACGGGGTTTTGAATCGATGTGCACAATTAGAGTCGCTCCAGCTCTTCGACCTACCATGTCTCAGAAAGGCAATGTGTATAGCTAATGGAGAGAAACATGTCTCCCACCATCGTTCAAATGTTGCTTTTGACAAGAACAGGTTGCCGTTTTGGCGTTCCCCTTAATTTCCATCCTCGACGAAGGCGGAACGAGGATTCTCGAATAATCTCGAATAATCTCACGAAAGGCCTTCCCCAACCGACGGGTTAGATGATCCCATGTAAAAAACAGACTAGCGAACGGGTATCAGAGCCTTACAAGTCATCCTTTTCTTCTTCCGGCCGTTCTGACTCGTTCTTCATCTACCAAATCGCCCAGTACAGTTTGATGACCTCACGGCCCCCAAGCTTCAATATACATGGTGATGCATTATAACATCAATCGCCTTCCTCGCTCGCACCCCTTGGACCCCAAGCCAGAAGCTTTCTTTCTTCTCGGCAGTCGTGATGACTTTATCGTTTACTTTGATTGTTTTTCATCAGCATATGTATCTTACTGTACTTGGCCACCGTACTGCTACCTACCTAGGTAAGTAAGGTACGTAGTTCAAATTTCAATAGCGTAATCAATAAAGCCTCGATGCGGCATGATGCAGCTAAGGATACCTTAATGGAGGAACGGCGGCTTCGCTAAGACTGCGGGATGATTTAGGTAAGTAGAGCGAGGGAATGTGGAACCGAAGGGCTAGACTTCCATTGAGGTTCGGTAAGACACGCGCTGATATAGGGCCGTATAGTTGGAAAGACATTTGAACACCTGGATAATCAATGTGTCTGTGCATGGTGGTTGAGAGACAAATTCTGCTCGGAGTTTCAGGAAGTGTACCTCCGTACTGTCTCCTGTCATATGGTCGGCAACTGTTCAAAAGTTCTACTGTGTAGTGGGTAGTAGCTCCTTGGCTCCTTCCATGTGTGGCATAAAGCTAAAATGCACATCCGATAGCTTCATGCAAAGCATAGTCGTCGACAGTCGTGACAGTGCAGCCACAATTGGAGTGACTAGACAAGTTCATTCAGCCTTTTGACCTTTTCGGACCATGCCAGTCATGTCATGTCCTAATATGGCACTGTATCCAATCAGATTCCTGGCGTGCTCCCGTATTGAGAAGTCACAATCTCAATGTAATTACGCCGACAGGCTCGGCGCAAAGTAAGGTACCTTCTTAGAGACTGAATACTGTGCCGTTGTTACTCTACTCTTTTGGTAGTGAACAGTTGTTATCTGTGCTATCCCCTATCAACTATTTACTGAACTGCCATATTTGAACTTTTCTTCTTACAAAAGTAGGCTGTCGACAAGTCAAAATATATCACCGTCAACATTCCTCGCCTTGACGAAATCCCATCACTTACAGCCTCGCTCTCAGCTTACGAACCCCGCACAATCTGGTCGGATTAATTTTGCCGAAGCTTTACGACTGTAGCAACGCTTGTCTTCTCATTGCTTCAAGAGCTCAGCGCTTTCGTTGCGTTGGGTGACTGGTTGGCGATGCTCGAGCCTCGACCTGCAACACACATGCGATGAACCCTATTCAAGATCTTGGCAATTCCATAGCAGTCAATTACCCGTCGACTGTGCATCGAAGAGATCTCAGTGACACGGCAGATGAGGTCTGCCGATGGAATCGAGATCATGCACCGGCAACAAGACTACGGGATCGAGGATGCTTACAAAAACAAAAAAGAACTTATGCACCACTCCCGCTCACACTCACCCAAATGCTCCTCTCCGCCATCTTGCTGCTTACCGCAGTGTGCGTCCCCGTCACTGCTGTGGAACACTGGGAGTCAAGTCAGAGGTTCGGGCGCGGAAGGTCGTTACGGAATGGTGGAATCCTCATTGATCGGCGACCGCCACCCGTTGTCGATCTTCAACGTCGGCAGAATGGTGACCTTTTTGGGTCCACGGCACTGCTTGCTCCCTCACCCACTACTTCTTCATCTGCCGCAGGTAGACCAACCTTTTCATCCACCGCCAGTGCAGTTGCTTCAACAGAAACCAGATCACCTTCGTCAATTGTTGCTCCTTCCACCGCTTCCACTTCAGCCGGCTCTTCTTCAACATCAATAATAAGTGCACCTAGCGCAGATGCATCGTTACCGCAACCTTTCGATGGAGGATTGGGCAATAATTTCACCCAACCGAGCTGTCCTACGTTTATTAATGGATTCCTTCGTAATGAAACTTTTAATTCATGTCTACCCTTTAGCCTTCTTCTTCAAGTGAGTGCCCTGTAAGCTACAATGATTGCAAGACTGACCGACCCAGAACTCCATGTCTTTCTTTCAAGCCTCTAAATCCCTCTCCCGCATGGTCCAAACCCTGGACGCAACCTGCAAAGTTGTCTTTCCCACCTGTTCTTCTCTTATGAGCTCCCTCGCCCAACAACTCCGTCAAGACGCCAACTGCGGCGCAGACTACAACCTCCAAAACCCGACCATCCGCCAAGCCTACAACGGCCTCCTGGCCTATAACCCTCTCTACAAAGCCGGCTGCTTGAAAGATGACAATTCAACATACTGTTTCGCTAGTGCCGTAACGAACAGCAGCTCCCCGAGCGACTCGTATATTTATTACTTGCCCTTGGGTGTAAATCTGCCCGGTGGGAGTCAACCGACGTGTTCGGGGTGTTTGAAAAATACCATGGCGATTTTGAACGAGGCCGCGGGTAATAAGACTCAGCCGATTAATGGCGACTATATCTCAGCAGCACAGTTGATCGATCTGGGTTGCGGTCCGAATTTTGTGAACGCCACTGTTCCGCAGGGTGCCGGGGGTTCTGGGAAATCTGGAGCTCAGCGGTTTTCAATCTCCCTCGCTTTGGCAGGTTTTGCCATGGTTGCGGCGCTACGGGTTCAGTTACTGATATGAGATGGCTCCAATTTCTATGCGCCACCACGACGGTTCTACAACTCAACCGACTACCCACACAATTACGTTAATGAATAATGTCATTATCAACACTTTCTTACAAGTCTACACTTTCTTTGTACATAATTCATGGTTTCAGGCTCATGCGCCTTTAGCGTTGGCGCCGGATGGGGATTTCTATTTGAGGTAGCTGGGAGTTTCGAAGATACCAAAGGGATTGGAAAGGGCACTTGTAGATCTTGGACTGTCTTGGACCATCTATCTTGTCCATGATGGCCGAAGGCACTGGAAACAGAACAGCGCACAGTACTCTAGGGATTCGGTAATGAACGTATAATCCTAATCCACGCAATCCGTACGTGGCGAGGCATCGAAACGATTTGGTTTCGACGGTTCTCTTAACATGCTCAAGCGGGATTTTCGTCTTTTCTAGTGGTATCTCAGTCTTGAGGATTCACTGCTGAGCCAGATTGAAAAGACGGAGTTACTGAGTGGGTTTGTTACAGAGCGGGTTTAGTTGCTGAACGGGTTCACTACGTACTGAGCGAGTTGGCTTTGGGCGGGCTGAAGACGCTTATGGTTTCTTCGGGATCGCAGCTGTAGTTTTCTTTTTTCCTTTTCCTTTTCCTTTTTTTTCCTTTCACCTTTCACCTTTCTCTCTTTGCGCCTCCTGCCTCCTTGAAACCCTCATCCTCCTCGTCTTCACTCACACGATCTCTTCCTCCCTACATTTCGAATTTCTTCAACGTCATCATTTTTCAGTTTTGGTTTTTTTTTTCTTGCGCATCATTGATGGGGATGGGGAGGGGGGTGCGGTGAGGTATGGGTGGGATTGGGTATTGATTTCTTTAATCTTTGCCTTTTTCCAAGGGAATCACTCCACGCACATCCCCTTAATCTCCTACATGCACAACTCCCTTCCAAATCGAAAACAACGAAGAAGAATACAATTCCCAACTCATTAAACCCACATAGAAATCCAGCATCACGATTGAAATCCCAGCAATTTCTCTCGACATGCAAATACAGGTTTGAACTAGAATACACGTTTTCAATCACTGCTGTGACGACATCCGGACCGCGGCAGATAACTCTGCTTCCGTGTGAACGGGGAAGGTCATGTTGCGTGTTAACGACGATCCTCTTCGCTCTTTCTTTTTTTCGTACGTCTCTTCGTATTTTTTTTTTGGTTTCTCTTCCTCATCTTCTGCCCTCGCCGTCTCCACGTCGACGAGTGTCTGTGATGGTTTACGCGAAGTCCTCTCTCTCTCTCTCTCTCTCTCTCTCTCGCGAAGAACGAGATGAAGCCCTCATGACGAGAAATCGAAATAATGTCACAAGAATTTATTATGAACGGGCAGCTGTGAGGACATATATGTATATATCTCGCCTGCTACCTTAAGGGTTGCGTGCCTGTGATGGTTGCCCGCAAGAGGACTAGGGGTGCTTCGCAGGGTGCTGCGCGCCCTAGTTGGGGTAGTGGCTTGGCAGGAGGTGAAAACTCTGCCGGTGCCGCCACGCAACCTTCGTTCTTTAGCAATTAGTTCTACTATCAACAGATAGCATCTATTATCTTCACTACGCAGTTTCACGCAAGAGGCCTTCGCAGCCTCACAGCAGCGCCGTCAGGATTCACAAGTGATTTAAAAATTCACCGCGTGTGTTCTGCATATTACTAATCAGATAGATCAAAATCAAGGGGAAATGAATGTTGCAAGTAAAAGAAAATAAGGGACGGAGTTGGGTTCCCCTGATTTTTTTGGGAGACGAAACGAGAAAAAGGATTTTTTTTTTTTTTTT
>JAABUO010002772.1_pt1 | contig 21192 bp, 29 predicted proteins | sample 5559291 | NCBI WGS metagenome assembly JAABUO01 (sample SAMN10711878, study PRJNA513372) | rock metagenome | isolation source: Antarctica rocks | place: Antarctica: Victoria Land, Finger Mt sud
TGCTGAGGGGTATGCTTTTTCCAGTGCCTTTTTGAAGGCATCGGTCAGCTCTGCCCGCAGACTGGGAACTGACTGACCAAGCTGACTTGCATCATCTCGATGCCAGGCAGGCAAAAGAACAGAGTCCTTGACCGGCGCAGCTGCCTTCATGGTTGTGGGGGCCACAGCTCCCTTCTGTGGAGGCTGCTTGCTCTTCGGCTTGGCCATGGCGCCTGGGCGGGATCCTGCAGAGGCGCGGGCATGGATGCATGCTTGTGTACGTGAGTTTGTAGACTGGCAAGATGCCTATGAAGCCTAACAGGCACCTGAATTTTCGGAGGGGCCTTTGGATTTTTTTGCAGTGCTGGTGCCGTTAGATTGCGAGCTCAGCAACGAGTCTATCTGCTGTATAGCTTCCTGAATGTACTGAGACATTGCAGAAACGTAACTGCAAGGCTGTCAAGAAGGCGCTGTGCCGTTCAAAGAGCTAACAGAGGACTATCTCGAGCTCGCTCCTTGGCGATCTGGTCACTCACCAAAGCGTCTACAAATTTGCCGGTGCGGCTGCAGAGGGTTCCGTCGGGCAGCGTAGTGTCGGCAACAAACTGCACAGCACCGCACTCGTTTAAGCAGCCAAAGTTTAAGCAGCCAAGCAAAACCACTGATCAACTTGGCACAGGCAACAGCTTACCGCTGCGGCTCCCAAGGAGACTTACCAACATGGCACCCACATTTGTTTGCACGGTCAACGGTCTGAGGAAAGTTGCCAAGCGTTGTTTTGACTGAGCCGCAAGTCTGTCTCGAGTCTGCTGTGGGGTTAGTCATAGCAGCAAGAGCGAGACACCTTCGCATGCACCGGACTCTACAGGTTGCCAAGTGATCACTCCGACATGTCGTGTCCTTTAAGTTGTGCTGATCCTGAGCCATCAACGCTGCGCATGCTGTGACACGCTCTCCAGCAACTCTCTCGGGACAGTGCTTGGAAATCGCTTCCTGTGTAAGGTGTGTCTGGACCGGCTAGTGGTATACTTTGAAGTATTCTTGGGTTGCTGCACGTTTGCAACAGCTTGAGTCATGGCCACCTCATCTGGACACCTGGAGGGTCTCGGAGAGACTCTCATTCCTGCTATCAACAGGCTCCAGGACATTTTCAGTCAGGTAGACAAGTTCCTTGAGTGCCTGTCCCTGCTTAGTGATGCAGTCGTCTTGTGCCGTCACAGCCTCATTGCGTTGCAACGGAGTGCTCTTGCTCTTGCCAGGGCAAACTCACTGTGGTTCATGTCTGCTGGTCTTCGTTTTCAGCGTCACATCTAGACATGTGAGCTTTGTGGTTTGCAGGTGACCTTGGATTTCAGACTTGAGCTGCCACAAGTAGCTGTCATTGGCAGTCAGAGCAGTGGCAAGTCAAGTGTCCTGGAGGCTCTGGTGTGTGTTGCACCTGAATTTTGTTGGCTGCTTGCTTCTCACCAGACTGCATTCAGTGTGTTCTCCGACATGGTGGTCACGTGTGCTCCAGGTTGGCAGAGACTTCTTGCCCAGGGGCCCTGAAATCTGCACCAGAAGGCCTTTGGTTCTGCAACTTGTGAAATCAAGTTCTGCTGGAAGTGACTGGGGAGAGTTTCTGCATTTGCCAGGTGCTGCTGCAGCCCTCACTCTCTGACTAGTGTTGGCCCACACATTGCCTTCGACTGACTAGACATAGACAGGTGAATATTCTGCTGTAGGCAAACGCTTCTACGACTTTGAGCAGATGCGGCAGGAGATCTTGCAGGAGACAGAACGCATCACTGGTGCAAACAAAGGCATCTCTGACAAGGCCATTCGCCTCAAGATTAGCAGTCCTCATGTGCTGTAAGCTTTGAATACCAGCTTACAATATGCTAGCTCTCCTTGTGCTGACATCATGCTTTTGCGATTGACTTGCAAAGCATGCCTTTTGCCTGTTGCTGTTTCCATTTGGTGCAGTGCCCATATCATGCCTCCATTTCATTGCAGCAGTATACTGATCTAGTATACTTAGGTGGGTCTGGTAGCAGCCTAGATCTGGCCATCTTTGTGTCTACAGGACAATGACGTTGGTGGACCTTCCTGGCATTGCCAAAGTGCCGGTGGGTGACCAACCTTCTGACATTGAAGCACGCATCAGGAACATGGTACTGGAGTACATCAGGCATCCAACGTGTGTCATTCTGGCTGTCTCAGCAGCCAATCACGATCTTGTCAACTCAGACGCCATTGAGCTGGCGCGTAGTGTTGACCCAGAAGGGCTCAGAACCATTGGTAGGCTGCATCACCTGGTGCTGACACTGGTCATCAATAGGCACCATGCAGCTGAACACTCACACCATCTTTTTATACTTGTTTTTCTCTGTCGAGGTGCAACGGCCGCAGCTATAATCAGGTTTACAATATCAGAGTGCTCCAGGTTTTGCAGCTTCTCAAAGTACTTGCATTCATACAAGGTTTACGTATGGCACTTGGTGGTGCAGGTGTCTTGACCAAGCTGGACATCATGGATAGGGGCACCAATGCTTTGAGAGTGCTCAAGAATGAGGTTGTCCCCTTGCGCTTGGGCTACATAGGTAAGCTGTGCGTCCTGCATGCTGGCCTCAACACTCAACATTTCAGACCCAAAACTCTGCATGCCGTTACCTGGAAGGCATGAGCTGACCGATGCAGGAAGCACATGCTTGCTGCATAGCGACGTGGGAGAGATTGTGTGCTGGTCATACAACATGAGTAGCATGCATTGTTACAATAGCTTTCCACACATGTCTGGCTGTGGCAACTTTCAGCTGATTGATTCTTGCTGTCAGTTGCATTCATCATGCCAGCCAGGGCCATCAAAGCAATCCTTGTCAGACGCGAAGGCTGCACACATGAATCGCCTTTGCAGGGGTGGTGAATCGCAGTCAGGAGGACATCATCAGTCGCCGGAACATAGGGGAGGCAAGAGCTGCAGAGCTGGACTTCTTCAGTGCACACCCAGAGTACAGCAGTGTGACAGCACATTGCGGCTTGCACAACCTGGCAAAGGCCCTGAATCACATTCTGGTTGAGCACATCAGAGCGCTTTTGCCTAGTCTGAAGACCAGCATAGAGGAGATGCTGGACAAGCGCTTCCATGAGTCGAAGCTCTATGGTGATCCTCTCAATGGACAATCTGCTGGCACCAGGTGAATAAAAGTAGCCACCTCTAGCAATACTGCTTTCACTGCTTTACACCGTGTGTTGACGTCACAAATGCCAACACAAGCTCTTAAATACAGCTCTTCATCTGAACATGTCACCCCCTTGTACTGTTCCTCTGTGAGCGCAGCTTGAGTCATGTCTCATGCAGCTGTCGCACATGCAGATAGCGTTTTGCTGAAACGATGTTGCTGCAAGTAATGCTGCCTACCGCTGATGTGCTGACTGCAGTGGAGCTCTGCTGTTGCGGCTGCTGGATGCGTACGCAGTGCGATATGGTGAGATGCTGGATGGACGCAGCGAGCAGCTACCCACATCTGAGCTTGCTGGAGGTGCCCGCATTCGCCACATCTTCCAGGACATCTTTGTAGAGGGTGTGGGCGAGCTAAACCCCTCCAGGTGTCTGTCTCATCATCACTGTAACCCACCTAGTACTTTTCCCGCAATCTGTGTCTGTGTCACCAGTCTGTGCAGCAACTTGTGCGCACAGTATGTGTGACTGTGCACACTGCTGGGCTGAGATTTGCCAGGCATGAATGCTAGCACAGTATGCAAATGGTGTGACATGGAACCACTGCGCAATGATCAGGCAACAGCGTCTTTGTTCTGCTGTGAATCTAATAATTGGACCAAAGCAGCAGATCCACATGGGCCATGGTCAGCAGGCAGCTGATCTGTATTTGCTGGTCCTATGCAGTGAGCTGACAGATGAAGATGTCAGAACAGCCATTAAGAACAGTGGGGGTGTGAAGGGCAGTCTGCTCATCCCAGAAGCCCCATTTGAGCTGTTGGTGCGACGGGCCATCAGCCGCCTGCTGCCTTCAGCGCTGCAATGCCAGCAGTTTGTGCACGCTGAGCTCCTGCGCATTGCCAGCCAGTGTGCACCAGCTGATGTCACCCGCTTTCCCAACTTGCAGGTCAATTTGTCCCAACACACATTGCAGTCAATGCTAATTGCACATTGTCAAGAAAAATTTGTCCTCTGCAGTGTTACATATGAAAAATCTGTTCTCTGCAGTGTCACCTACATAAATAATCATGACCAACCTTTGTTGCATAAGTGCATCAGCATATGGATGTGCACCTGGACCACACAAGACAGGAGAAGCTTCTTGTATAACGTTTCCAATAACCTATTCCCTGTTATTTGATAGCGGCGTCGGGGATTCCTCCTATTGCGGAACATCCCAATATGTCAGCCAAGGACCTAGGCATCAGATTGTTGTCAGGACTGCTCAACAAAAGCATGTCCAATCCTGACATCGTGCTGATGCATATCAAAACCTACTCAAATACCGGAGACCAGTTGTGATGCTTCAGGTGCGGCTGAGAGCAGCTGTGGAGGATTTCATCAGTGAGGGAGCTGCTCCTGCTGAGCGCATGATTCGAGACCTGGTCGACTGTGAACACGCCTACATCAACACTGACCATCCGCAGTTCATTGGCGGCAACCGGGCGCTGTCACAGGTACGTAGCCTTGCCTCCAGCGTGACCTCAGAAGCTGTTTCCAGTTGTGCCCATCATGGAATGATGACAGTGGCGCTGCAACAGCGGTGTGGTTGTTGAAGTTGTGGTTGTTCCTGGGTCGACAGACTGCAGGGAGATGTGCTTGAACAACTGGAGCTGTTAGCCTGACACTTGGTGTTGCTTTCCTTAGCACGAAGTAATCTGGCAACCGGTCAAGCAGCGCCCACATGGGGACTACTGCATCCAATCACCGTGGGGCAAGCCAGTCACAAACCAAAAGGAAGCAAAGTGTAATTCTGTCAAGTGTCTCTGGGGCTCTGTCTTGAACAACATTGATTAAGTGCCTGACAGTCTGGGGTGTGGAGCCAGTTGTAACTCATCAGACATCCTGGCTTGAAGGCAAAGGTGAATGTGATGTGGGTGGAAGCCAAGCTCATAACAACTCTGCGTAAAAAGAGCCTGATATCCCGCTGCCGGTAGTTTGGGCCAAACAGTAACAATTGCTGTGTGTTTAAGATTCAGCTCTGCAAGGTCAAGTTCACAGCCACATTCTGGTCACAGGTGCTGGCTCAGTTGCATGGCATTCCTGCTGAAGAAGATGAGCAGGACGAGCAGCAGGAGGACGCACAAGGCATTGCAGGGTCTCAGGAGCACAGGCGCCCCAGATCCGCAGGCCACCTTCCTGAGCCATCCAGCAGTACCTCCACACACAAGATAGGCCGACCGCCTCTTGCTGAGACCACTGCCAACAACAAGCTGGGACTGAAGGTATCTGTGTATGGCATAGTCATATTCTGATCTGCTGGCAGCTGGCCAAAACCATTCCTTGATCTCACAGGAGCGTATGTGCATGTGTGTATCTCTATCCTGTACAACCGTGCATGCGGGTGCAGCAAATGCGGTGAGGTGTCATGCCCCTCTGCCCCAGGTCATATGGTGACCTGGGGCAGAGGGGCATGGATCATATGGTGTTACATCATCTGCTTTGTGGAATTGTTTCTTGTCGCTGGTGCCTTCAGTCATGAATACTCAGGCAATTTGGCATATGCATTGCCTTCTGCATGCAAACCTGAAGCATGCACTCCAATCCGCGTACTGGCATGCGTCCCTGGTCGTACATGTGGGGCGCCCCCCTGATGTTGATTGGGGCGCCCCTGCAGAAACTCAGGCATTCAGTGCGGTCACATCCCCTGAAGGGAGTGGAGCCTGAGTTGTTTTCCCCAGAAGAGCTCCTGGGGGGTGCCCGCCGCGCATCCCCTTCCACCTCCCGGCCAGCCTTTGGCAGCCAGACCCCACCTCAGAGCCAGCCCGCCCTTCATCGCAGTGACAGTGAGAGCTCCGACCGGCAACAGAGCGGCAGCTGGTTCCAGTTGCCTTGGAAAGTCAGTCAACAGGATGAGGCCCCGCAGAGCAGGCGCATATCCCGGGATGACAGGGGCCTACCCCTGAATCAACCTCCTCTGGTTAGTTTTTACAGCTGTCACCAACAGACATTGTTTGTTGTCTTGCAGAGCCTGTTCTGTCTTCGCAACAGGGCATTCACAAATGTATTGGGCTTGCAAAGTTGAAGTCACTGATCCAGAGGCATGCATTACAGAAACAACCGCCGGATCAGTGATCATTAAGACCAGCTTGTAGGGGCTGCTCATGACCATACATTTGCACTCCAGACTGAAGCAGAGACTTTGCATTAGTTTTACAATCCAAATTGTGTCAACTTTATCTGGGATCTCCAAAAGTGGAACCCTGTGCATGGTCCAATTGCCACTGTAACATGTGCAGATACTACGGGTGCCAGGAGGGGTAAGTGAACAGGAAGAGGTCCAGGTGCAGGTCACAAGGCTGCTGGTGGAATCCTACTTTGACGTTGTGCGCAAAAATCTGCAAGACGCTGTCCCCAAGGCTGTCATGCACTTCCTGGTCAATAGCGTGCAGCGAGGCCTTCAACAGCACCTCATACGCACTCTGTATAGGTACAAGATCCCAGATCCACCAGAGTGTTGCATATTGCTGAAGCACCAGATGATTTATGTAGTGACTACTTCTGGAACCACTGCCTGTGCTGATCACTTGCGACCGCCAAACTGCAGCAGCTCTTTGCACGTTGGAGACTTGCCTTGGATGCTTTGAACCCACTTTCTGCAATAGTCACAGAAACTCCTGCTTGTGTCTGACGCCAAGCAAGGCTGCGTTGCGTGTCTTTTGTAGCTTAACGCTACTCATCTGAATCAGGACATCAGGTAGCATTGTCTCCCATTGTCATTAACCACCTGTCAACTATTTTAGCCTGTGGCAATTCTCAGCTGCTGATGCCTGCATAATGTGATCTGTGTGCAGGGAAGAGCAGTTTGCAGACATCATGTCAGAACGAGAAGACATAGCCACCAAGCGCACACAGTGTCAGAACGCTGTCAAGGCCCTCAGAGAGGCCCTGACTGCGCTGGAAGCCCTGCCAACCAGCCTCATGCAGCGCCTGCAAGCTCAGAATGCTGAAAACACCGATACATCTGACAGAGCAATCACTAGCACACCTGCTTCCACCAGCAGCAGGATGCCAAGCAACAACTATGATGCAGCACTCATCTCAGCGTCTCCACAATATGCCAGAGGCAGGCGGGGTCCATACAACCCAAGGGCTATGTCTCAGGCAGCCAAGATGGCATCAGATGCCATGTCTGCAGTTTCGGTTAGGGATGAGGTTGACATTCGACGAGCAGAGTCATTGGCCAACCCTTTCTGCTATGAGTCTTGACTCTGCATGAGCTAGACAGCATCGCCATGTATATTAATGTTGTAGCTAGGCAGTCTTGCATGCGTCTTCTCCAAACATCAACTTGACCGTCAGACAGCACATGACAATATGCGTTTCAGCAATTTTTGCTTCAGGGCGAACTTGAACATGTGTGCTCTGTGCTTCACTGACACTTCACTCCTTGCATGAACTGCTATTGCTCAGACAGGCACAAAAAGTATTCTGCACTTGAATGTGGACACACGCAACAATGAAGCTTGTCAGTTTAGGCACTCAGCGTGTCAAAGCATTCTGTCGAAGTCAATGACTGTGTGCCAAAATGTGGGTGAGCACTATGGCCAGCATCTTTGCTACGTATCAGCCGGACCAACCTTTGAAACCAGGTACATTGGCAGTTCATGTGATTTCGTATAGCACATCGACAGTACCGTAGTCCTGGATGCACTTCAAGTTGTGCTTCACTGACAAGTGCTCAACACGCCAGTCTGAACACATGCTATCCATACACATCTTCACATTTTTTTCGTATATCACGATAATTCGTCTATTGTCATACTGCACTTCTGTAATATTTAACTGTCTCGTATGACAGTCCTGTATCACCCAGCTCTCCCACTTTCTCTTCATGTCTGCTTTATCCGCTGCGGAAAACTCTTTGTCAGCAAAACTTTCCGCAAAACACTCTTCGAAGTTTTTGTAAGTCCCATCTCGAGGAACGAGCATCATTCATCTTGGTGTACTTCGATATGTATGGGGCTGCTTTGTATCATCATTCGAAATAACAAACTTAAATTCTATTAGACGGGTAAGTGGATCGAAACAAACAAGATCGGGATCGGACGTCAGGATCGGTTCATACGTCTGCCCTTTTTACACTGACTAAACAAATATTGAGATAATAAGAATCTACAGCATGGCTTCGGATAATAAGAATCTACCACAGGCTGCCCCATGGCTTCGGAATGGCAATCATGAAATTCGCAAGAGCCGATGCCGCCTTCACGGGGTAGGGCCTTAGCCTCGGCAGCAATGTAATACATGCCGGCAACCATCGGGGTATGCCATGTACAATAGGCCAATCACGACTAAATTAATCGCAATTATAAAAGTGGTTTATGACTTCACTCGACGTCGCTGCACTCCTTCTTTGTATTGGAAAATTTGTATAGATCAAGATTAGGGCTGTGCTAATTATATTACACACTTTATTTACTTTCATGTAATAACTGTAGTTAACGTTAAATTAAGTTAAACGTTGAGGCTCCGTAAGAAGTAAAATAAGTAATCTAAGCTTACACTAGTTAACAGCATGATGCTGCTGAAAGCAGGCAAAATATGCTATATACAAGGAGAATAAGCAAAGCCCTAATGCCAGTGTATAGGGTTTCCAAGGGGAAAATTCAGATTTATAGATTCTCGAAACCCCTAAAAACACTGTTTTGGTAGCTAAAGGCTTGATACATTGGTTGGTTATTTCTTCAACTTGCTACATGCAATCCTTTTGCACAGAGAAGCCGATTGCCGCCTTCAACGTGTTCCTTGATAGATTGGATCTCAGATACACTTTCCCAAGGATACACTAATTTGCAGAGCTTGGTAAAATGCCTGGATCATAGAGGTATTGCATCAGATACAGTATGCAGTCAAGCAAGGTTGTGTTAGGCTGCGCAATGCATTGAAATGCATCTCGAAGGCTATATTTACAGTCATGGAGAGCAGAGTCGCTGACTGAAAAATGGCGTCTGTTACTGACTGTTAGGGCGAGGCTGACAGTCCCGACGGCCGGCCACGAGCGCAAGCACAACGCATGTAGAGCTGATATTGGAGGTTGTGTTAGTGGTTATACCGGTACCTATATCAGCGGAGTAAAAAGCCCTCAGAATGTGTGTCGAGGCTCTGTTGAAGAGTGCAATCAGGCACATGCAGGTACTTGTCCACAGAACCAGGCACAAGGTAATTTAACGTGTTGTAAGGTAATCAAAGTAATTACATGTTAATTACAACATCGGACCCCGGTAATCGGTAATTAGCACAGCCCTAATCAAGATAAATAAAGACACTCTACATCAGGACTGACTTGTCCATTTTTAAAATTGTCCTCACCAGATGTGAACACACAAACCCCGATGGGTCTTCTTTTGGCTTTGACAAGACGCCTCGACGTGAGGCGTTTCAATTCGTCTGTCATTGCAGTTACTTGTTGTTGCAAGTCTTGCTTATGCACCTTTAGAGTGTCAATGTCCTTCTGTAAAATCTGCACCCTGGCAGTCTTTGACTCCAGGATAACAGTTTGGCTCTGCCGTATCGCTGCAGAAAAGGCCTGCATGTATTGCCTCTGTGACACTGACTTCATCTCATGTTTAGCAGCCAGGGTTGCCACCCTTTCAGCTGCGGACCTAATGTCGACAATGGTCATGTCTAAGATCATGGGCATGCACTGAATGTCGAGAACGAAGTCGTAGAAATCAAGGCTCTGATGACACACTGTCTGACAGCCCTCCGCCACTGTTTCATAGATATGGGTCAGGTCGAGCTTCACGAAGTTCGGTAGCTGTTCGGCAGACCACTTTGGTCGAACAGTGCACAGTGCCATCTTAGCGAATGCAGCCTTGAAGTCAGCAGCAGAAGCCATGATATGAGTCTGGTCAGAGTGTGTTATTTACAAAGTTCTTTGCATTTGTGAACCACGTCAGGACTGTAAGTGCTCATCGATTTTATCAATCAAAACAGTGCCCCCAAAAACACTGTACACCTGGCAGTACAGGTGTACAACCTGTACTGCCCGACTGGTATTGACCAATGCATGTTCAAGGGACAACACATATCTCTAGCCGTCTGAATCCGACCTTTTTTCACGATTCGACGCGTGCTGGTTTGCAAAGAGAGGGCTAGCTTTGCTGTGCCAGCGTCGTGAGCGCAATCATTTGACAGGCGAGCGGTGACACTGCTGCATCAGCAAGGGCTCCTGTCGTACTGATCACTCACTCTCACAGACACACCGCTTGCACAGAGCACTGCTCGCGCTCGGCGCTGTTGTCTGGCGAACTTTGCATTGAAGACGTCATGGAGGGTGGACGAAATGAAACGAGTGACCTTGAAAGCCTGTCCGCAAGTGTTGGATCAGGGCTTGAGGGTGACAAGGCAGCTCAGATACTGAACAAGCTTGCTTTAAGGGAGGCAGATAGACGTGCTCACCTCAAGCAACAAGCTGCGGCAAGCAGGTGATCACAGCTTGCCGCCAGCCATTTGCAGGGCTGTGTTTCATAGACTGCTGGTGCAACTTGAATATTGAGCGCAGTGCATCTGCGGCCCCGAGTGAGTCATGCAAGGCCTTCTTATCGCAGATCGACCAATGGCAGCAGAGTTCACAGGCCATTCTAGACAACATTGCCAGGTATAACTGAATGCTTTTTGGCTCACGCTTGCAATAGCTATAGCTTTTTGTCTCATGCTGGTGACTCATTGCAGTACAACACAACAGGAGGCTGATGTGAAGACTGAGCTAGATAAGCTGTCAGTGTCAGTTTCTGAGCAGGAGCAGGTAGACAGTGTCAAGTACTGTGTCTCAGTGTGACAGTGGCTTACATGCATTTAGCAAGCTTCCGCAACAGGCCGTGCCTTATGCACACTTGGTACATGTCCGTTGATTGCACAAAGGTCTCCAACATAGTTTCATACAGAACTGTGACTGTCCCAGTCTGCTTCATCTTGTTTTCTGTAGCCTGCATGAAGCGTAATACAGTACTGTTGGAACTGGACATTGCAACATGTGATCTCTAAGTCTCAGAGTCTGAGAAGATGATTTGAGCAAGCTATTGCAAGGGGCCTGCGCATGCAGGCAGCTGCCCAGGCTTCATACTATTTGCCTTCATATGACTCCAGACAGATTGCATCCACCATCAGCTACCTCAGAGAACAGATAGAGGCTGCCAAGAAGACGCACCTTGGCAAAAAGAAGTTTGGCTTCAGTCGAAAGCCAAAGAAGTTGCCGGCTAGCCAGCCTGCAACTCCATTAGCAGAGGTCCACACCAATCACGCCGATTCCAAAAGTACGCAGCAGCAGCAGCAGTTAGCAGAACATACAGCAGCACATAACAGCTCTGGCTGCAGACCTGCTCAGCAGCTGAGGTAGGGCAGGATCATCCAGTTGTGTAGTCCATGGCTAGCTGAGCATATGTAATCAATCAAGCACACAAATCCAGAGCTGAATGACCCACTGTTTGTCACAGCGTGCAGCAGACAGTTTGTATGCAAGTAGTGTCGTGCTTTGTGCAGGGGTTTAGCCAATCTGCAGCAGCAAACAGTCGTTGTCAATGCAGAAGAGCTGGCAGGTAGTGAGTATAGTCTCACCAACCTGCAAGGCTGCACTGTACATTTGCAAGGACCTATGTCAGCATTGCAGATCCGAGATCTGGTTGAGTGCAGAGTGTCTACAGGCCCTGTCACTGGCCCCACGTTTGTTTATGGTGAGTCATGGCAGTGCCAAATGCTCTGCCTGTACTCCCAAGAACAAACTGCGCTAGTAAGACCTGCTGCCTCAACATATGCCAAAGCATCTAGGAATCCCTGTGGCAGGCTGTGGCTCTAAGCATTTGCATTCACTGCAGCAGATTCTGCATGTTTGCCAATTATTTGCACAACATTGATGCTATGGTGAGCGACTGATTCTGAATGTTATCACGGGTCATGCTTCCAGTGCAGCCTTCAGGCAATTTAGCTGAGGTGCTCAGCGGCATGCAGCATCATGCATTGTGCTCACGTAAGAGGATGGGGTGCCAATGAACCTTGCAACTTGTCAGGACAAGTCCTGCTGGCACATCTGTGTGTAAGCCCTCTGTCACTTCACAAGCTCATGAGCAACACAAGCCAGAAATGAGTGCACTGCTTTCTGTGTGAACCAGCACTCTTGCTGTGACTGCAGGTGCAGAAGACTGTACGCTTCAGCTTGCATCTCATCAGATCAGGATACACAATGCTCACAGATGCGCTTTGCACATCAGGGCTCGCAGCAACCCAATCATTGAGCACTCAGATGGATTGCAGTTCACATCCTACACTCCAGCTTATGTTGGCTGTGATGATCAGCTTCAGGCAGCTGGCTTGCATGAAGACAGTGGCTTGTGGCGGGAAGTCCAAGACTTTGGCTGGCTCAAACACAGCCAGTCCCCAAACTGGTACGCTCATGCATGTTGTGTACCACACCATGCTGCTGCTGTGCTGTGTATTAAGGAATGCAGGATGCAGCATGATTATCCCATACATGCTTGCGCTCAGAATCCCACAACAGCTGGCAATTATGTGACTATGTTCACAGAACAGGGGCAGATCAGCCAAGTGTTACATCAAGGATTGTTGCTGCTACAGTTGTTGCAGCATGATCAGCTCCCAAAGTATGCTGTTGTAGGTGCATCATGCCAGTCAACAGTACATCTTGACTGGTCAGCAGGTGCTGCAAGATGCTGGTGACAATCTTGGTGGTCGTGCTAATTAATAGTGTACATTGCCATGCTTATGCAAAAAGTCAAATCAGCTCTCAAACTTTTGAGAAGCGGCAACTTTGCATGACACATGGGCAGCAAAGTATTCTTGGGGTGTCAAATCAGCTGCACCCCCATAGAAGTCCAAAAGCCTGATAGTTGATATCTGTAGCTCAAACCTGCACCATAAATACATGACTTCAGCTGAGCGGACTGTAGAGATCAGACTGTAAAACATCTGCTGCAAATAAGCACAAGACACTGCATTCATGTGCAACATGACTTCAACTTGTCATGTCAAATGCATGCGCTGTTGATGTGTGGGATACTCACACCACAAAATGATGACCAACAGGCCAAGTCTTCATCACAGGATGCCTGCTGAAAAGAATATGTTGGGCCTCCTTTAGCTTGTCTTGTGGGACAGGTAGCATTTGTCCTGAAATTGACACCTTTGCGCAGGTGGGGTCCTGCAGTCAGGGCGACACCATGCTATATAGGTGCACACATAGAGACAAAATTTGGTACATAGTCACTGCAGCTGCAGAGCATGGTGACCAGCTCAATGCAGATGAAAAGCCTCAAGGCAAAAGACACGCTGTATATATGCTATGCAACTGCGCACAACAGCTACCTCTGGGTCTGTGCCTTGGCATGAGTCTGGAATTTGCACTTCTGCCAAGCTAAGCGTGACGTTGCCATTGACCTGCAGAACACTGCCAGTGCGTGAGTTGGCTGTGATTCACTGACTGGATGTTCATGAGAATGCACTGAGCCAAACCTCCACATCTGCACCCGTGGCATCAAGACTTGTGAGGAAGAACATGAGTCGCCCAGTAGAGTCTCCCATAGCCCCATCACTGTATGATTCCACAGCTCTGCAGCAGTGACCATTGGCCTTATGAGATGTGAAGAGAGACTGCAGGCTTCGGCCAGCCAACAAGGTCAGGATATGCTGCTGGTCTAGTGCAGAGGACGAGGGCTGTGGCTCATAATTTTGATGGTGCACAATGTATTAGCTCAGCTGACATAGATGCCAACATCTGTGCTGGTTAGGCCATGCAAGAATGGTGTGCACACAGATGACTTGACGTCCTTCACTTCTCCAAGCAGCTACTGGTTCAGTCTACTGCGAAGGCACAAACAAAGAAGGGGACAGACAACAATGCTTACGCAAAGGGATTGCCCCTCAAGTGTATACTGGAAGAGGCTACACTGCCCCAGCTGTTCATGTGAACCACGTATCTCGCCATTTCCGCGTGTTGAAGATATTGAGGCCTGATCATAAGCAAAGGGTCAGCTAGGGGCTAAGTCGTCAAATGGTAGGCGACTTGGTTGATACAGTACGCACCGCTCACATCTCACTTGCTGGGATGTGGCAAACGGCTGCCGATCACTCGCACTCGATAGTCTGAGTAGCAGCAGCAAGCCCACAACCTGCAAGGCTGCTCTACTCAAAGCCATTTTGGGTGGAAGCCACAGTGCGACCCTGTCTACACAAGACACAAGTCTCTCCCAACCTACACAGACGTGCGCAGCACGCGCCCTAGTGCCGGACTCCGGCAGCCGGAGGGCAGCTCGGAAGGGAGTAACGCCATCCCGGAAAAGAAGAAGCTGTGCAGGCCAAGCTGGACAGGCCTTTGTCAGCTCCGTCTCGTCCAAACTTGTTAGTCAAGTCAGCAAGCAGGCATCTTGTCAAACAGTGACAAACGTTGCCTGACATTGCAAGCCAACGGCATTTGTTGTATGCGCAAAGCTCTCGGTACGATGTCGCTGAGGCTGTCGGCGTTATGCAGGGGTACCGGTCAAGGGAAGTTGCTTCAGCTTCATAACATCCCTGCATCCGGAAACACCCTACGACATTTGCAAACCCGCATTTGCATGACCAAAGGCACAAGTTTCAGCGCTCTTGCAAGCACAGGCAGGCCAGCTCGCTTGTTCGCAGCACAGACACAATCTGCCGTGCGACCAACACAAACAAGTGCATTTGCTGCGCAATACGGCTACGACCAAGCAACAGACGAGACATACGTAGTTGAAAAGATGGAGTGGAACTCCATGGCAGCCAATGCCGTTTCCCTTATTGGCAACACTGGCAAAGACGTGGAGATCAAACGATTAGAGACAGGAAGAGTCGTGGGGAATTTGGCATTGGCTTGTGCTCACAAGGCTGGCCAGACAACATGGTAGCCTGTCCCTTCTCCCTTGTTTGCTTTTGTGCAGGACTGCTTCTACTAGCCCTGTAGCAAAGCCTCGCCACAAGCCCTGTACATGACAACTCAAGTCTGCTGCTCTCCAGGTACGATGTGGACATTTGGGGCCCCATGGCAGAAAGAGTTGCTGAGCAGGTGCCAAAGGGATCCCACATCTGTGTGCAAGGGAAGCTGAACCCTGCCAGCTGGACCAATCGAGAAGGAAAGAAGCAAACAAAGTGGAAGGTCTGTTGCGCTACCATGCCAAGAGTCTGCGTCGAATTCAAAGATCTGTTGTATATGTGACTTATGGCAGCATATACAAAGCGTCGACAGAAATGTTGCTGACGCCAACAGCTCTTGTGACCAGACTTCTTTCAGGTCAATGGCTTGTTATGCTGGTGCTTGCAATATGTTTGTTGTTGCATCAGAAGTCCAACAGTCAAAACCCATCTTCTGTCTTCTCCTTATCGTGCAGATCACTGCAACTGAGGTGAGGTTTGTAGACCGGGCACAGGCCCCTTCCTCAGGACAGCAGCAGGGAGGGTGGGGTCAAGCCCAGCCCCAGCAGGCTGGCTGGGGTCAGGCTCAGCCTCAGCAGCAGCAGGTACAGGTGTCTCCAACAATGCAGACCTGACATCAGTGCATGCCATCGACTGCCTCTTCACCCCTTGCATGCCAATGCTGTTTGAGTCCAAACGCCTCTGGTCCAGCCTCTCTTGCAACCTTGCAATCAGTCAAATGCGTGATTTGGTGCAGGAGTGGGGTGCAGCAGCAGATAGCTTTGAACAGGCACCACCCCCAGGCTCAGAGTGGGCCCAGACAAACACCCCATCCCAACAGGCTGCATCTGCTGGCCCGCTGGTGTGCATAATCTGTCTCAATCAAGCCCACATTCTGTTTCTTCCCACTGTTCAGAAGCTCAATTTGCGCCGTTTTAGTGCTTTATTGAGCCATGTCTTGTGTCTGCTACAGCATGCAAGGTATGTTATAGTTACGCTGCAATGGACAAGGTTCATCAGTGTGCGTAATTGCAGAGCAAGGAGAGCAGCGCTGAGGACAAGTGGAGGTCAGTGATTGACAACCCTAACCTCTGGTGGAACAACACCACAAATAAGCGCAATCCTAAGGCGCCAGATTTCAAGCTGAAGAATGATCCTTCAGGCCAAGTTGTGCTTTGGATAAACAGCAGGGACACTCCAGACTGGGCCCGGCAGAAGCTTGAGAGCACAGGGGTGGCCCCAGCTTACCAAGCTAGCGGCTTTACTGACATGAACTGAGATGTCACCTGTATTTTTCTTGTTGGTTTGGTCAATGGCGCCCGCCCATTTGACTTACATTGGTGTGCTTCAGAGGAACACTGCTTTGTTTTGTCTTTGCTGTGCTAACAGACGGCTTTGCCATGAGGTACTACATCTACATCGTATACAGCGTGACATGTTGGTCTGATTCCTTGCAATTAGTGTACCACATGGAACGAACAGGTGTGTACCAGAAGGCTTATGTGTCATTATGACGCTACAGACCATAAAAGTACTTGATGGTCGAGTGTTACTGCTAATGCCTGGCCAGATACAGCAGTTGCTTGTGTGGCTCACCGATTTCACAGCAAAAACTGATGCAAGGCTGTTGAATCGCTCGCACCTCAGTCTGTTGTGGGATGTGGGTCGAACTCTACACGAGTTTTCAGCAATGTTGGTCCATAAAACACATAAAATATACAAGTAATAATCAGAAGCAAAATCACAGAATGTCCTCAAACAGGGTCTACCTCGACACGTCAAAGGACATAGAGATACAAATTGTACACACCTGCGCAGCTGCAGTATTTAAGATATTCCATCCATTGCGGTCAACATAGCTGCAAGCTCACCCTGCAATACTCCCCAGCACAGTATCAGAAAACATTAGCACATTCTTATTTGTCCTGAATAATGCACACACGATCACAGAAGAGTCCATGACTCATAACCTAGATCAGACTAGGTAGGATCCTGGTCAATAGAACAGCTAGAGTTTGGACTGCAAGTCCTGATGTCCTGCTGTGACGCCGTTGCAATCCAAGCTGCCTGCTGCTGCGTCTGCTGCCTCAGACTGTTCTGCTCTATAGCCACTTGGAACATGACCTCAAGCTTGTTGAATACCTACATGCAGTGCAGATGTGCTAATAGCAGGTGGCTGCTGTGCCCTATCCTGCCAGACGTTATCAAAAGGTCCACATATTGCAATAGCACGTGACAAACCAAGCAATTTGCAACATTTGCGCATGTTGGATGGTGCAACTACACCAGCAACCTCAACCAGCGTGCACAGTTGATATGCTATGCATTGTATATGTATATGTATATGTATATGTATATGTATATGTATATGTATATGTATATGTATATGTATATGTATACGTATATGTATACGTATATGTATACGTATACGTATATGTATAGGTATATGTATAGGTATATGTAAAGGTATATGTATAGGTATATGTATACGTATATGTATACGTATACGTATGTGCATAGTGCATTTACACACTTGTTTCCACCTGACAATACCTTGTCCAGCCACTCTATTCAGCTGCTTGATGAACACCCCTGGTGAGTGATGCACATGCTGACATAGCCAAGTGCGTGTGATAATAGGATAATACAGCCCAGCAATGTTGTGAAGATCTACAGTAAGCTGTCATGACCGCCTTATTTGTTCAACATGCAATAGCCAAAACATCACACTGCAAACTTCCACTGTGCAGAAATGAAGACACGAGCCACATACCTGGCAGAGTTTGGTGAGCTGGTGCTTGCTGAGCGCAGGCTGATTCAGCGCTGAAATGGTGAGATGGTGAACCTCCCTCACTCCGCTCCGCAACACATCATTGTCATCAGCCCTGCTAGCCATGGTGGCAGCTGCTGACAGGCTCAGGCATGCCTTCACTGTGAAAAGCTGCTCAAAAACCTGCCTGGGAGGCAGCTTCTGCAGCTTATCCAAAGCCCGACTGCCTTGCTGTGCCATGCCTTGCACATCCCCTGCCTGCATGAACAAAAGACAAGCGTTCAGTAGCACAGAGAAGCTGCAGGGGTGCACCACCAAAGCAGTGCAGCAAAACAATATGGTTTTTGACATGCAAGCACAGCAGTAACAATTTGCATACTCACCTTCCTGTAGACCGGCAGTGTTGCTGTTGTTGCATGCGTGGTGCGGAATCAATATGTGAAGTAGAAGGGTGTAGCTGCTGTCGTCAATGTCAGAAGTTTCACAGCCCATGTACGCATCTGACGCAGACATTACAACAATTGCATGCATGGTGCGTGAATGTGTACCTGAGCAGTGTGTACATTACGCTGCTGAACTGCAATGGCTGCATTAACAGCGGCCAGGCAGTTGTTTAGTACTGTCTCATGAAGAACCTCACTCATTGTGGCTGAAGGCTCATCTGGCAGGCTGCGGCCTGATGTCCAGTGAGACTCTACTTCTTGCATAACCTGCATACAAACTGGAGCATGATACACAGCTGGCTCACAGCTGTGGTGCAGTCATACAATGCCACCTAGAAGTGCTGCACTTTGATACATGTTTCAGCATGACCTGATGAGGGTGGGAGGCATGCCTGCCATGCATACATGTTTTCTGAACCCTTGTGTAAGAGCAGCTCAGCATACAAAGGTGACAGTATGCAGATCAGCATGACGACTAATGGAGAACCATTGCAAAAAAGGGCACAGGCGTGACACAGACTAGTGCTCAGGCGCGTCAAGGCGAGGACTGACCTCGAGCCACAACATGGCCATCTCTGCAGTGTCCTTCATCTCACACATGGCAGTAGCAATGCTGCCTGCAAGGCTGATACCTTCCCCACCTTCATTGCTGGCAGAGCAGATCTGAGTGTGAGCATCCACGTGCATGGGATTGAATAGCCGCCAGGCTACTGTGGCTGCTCTGTCGCTGATATCGGGTTTGGTGATGGCACCCAACTGATCCACCAACTGCCGCATGGTCTCAACCTACAGAATCACTGTGATATGACATCCTGCTGCCATACTTCTTTGCACCTTGTGGCAGAAGCGAGACATGCTGCAGACTAGCGTTGCCTGCAAACACTCCTGCGATAAGTGCACACAGGCATAGCTCTCCACAAGGAGGTCCACACTTGCCAATGCACAGCACTGTCAAAGTCAAGCTGGATAATGTGTTACTGCTTCTTTCAACATTGCATAAAGCCAACGCCAGTAAGGCCAGACACAGCCTGAGCTTTGCCGCCTGATGGCAGCAGGCTCACCCTTTTGGATTTCAGCGCAGCGTCGGCCAACTGCTGTAGGCTGGCAGCCTTGAAGGGCAAACTCATTCCTGCTCCTCCCAACATCACACTCCTGTCATCATCCCTTTGTTGCACCACAGCAGTGCCTTCCTTGCTGTTGTCTGTCTGCAGCAAGTCTGGGCCTAGGCGGTGAGACACCAGTGTTGCTTGAGCTGGCTGGGAGCCATGTGTGCCTAAGACTGATGCTGCTGCTGCTGCTGTGCCTGTTGCTGATTTGGCGGCTGGGGAGACTGGGCTCAGTGGGTGGGTCATAGAGGCACAGTCCATAGGCAGCAGGCTCCTAGAAGAAGGGCCCATGGGGGAGTGGTTCACTGAAGGAGTGCCCATTGGGGAAGGGCCTATGGGAGAAGGACCAGCTGGAGAAGGGAAAGAGGCAGGCACCTTTGTTGCTGTTGAGTCCATGCTGCGTGGAGACATCAGCAGAGTCTCTGTCACACTGCTTGCCTGCAGGCATCGCTGTGCTCAAGGTGTTGCCTGCCAGAGCAGGTTGCATGACGCCCTATTACATGCAAGACACACCTAGGCTTGTACAGTGTCATGGGCGTTGTGTTCATGCGCCAAACCACATCAGAGGTCTCCACACATATGCACATGTCAGATTAGACCAGATCATCAACATGTTCTAGCTGTAACATTGGAAAATGCTTCTTGGCCGAATGTGGTATGCATGGTGTAAGGGCAGCACCTGACTGCCCAGGTCACCAGACATCACCATCCTCTCTGATCTCTGCTCTGCAGCCTGAGCCTTGCTAGCCTGCTTGCAATTGATCCGCACGGGCCTGGCTGTGTGCACAGCAGCAGGCTTGGGCCTTTCCGGCCTGTCCAGAGTGTGTGCACTTGTTGAGGACTGTCCCGAGAGAACCATGTTAGACATGGTGTCGGTAGCATTGGCTGGCTGCCGCATTGACGGCAGCTCTACTTGTCTGCTGCTGGAACCTACTGGATCTGCATTCAGCCAATACAGTTGTCGAAATGCAGGCATGTAGTGTCACAGAGGTGGCTCCCGCAAAGCATATGCCCACCTGACGCAAACGCGTTGACTTGGTCATGGTGAATGGATGCCATGGGAGAGATGCACTTGGTTGACTCCAAGTCAATAACGAATCCAGCCAGCAGGTCTGGCATCTGTCTGTGCAGAGCTATGTACAATGGTGACTGGGCAGGGCTTGTGCAATGAGTATGCTGCTGTGTGGGCCTCTTGCAGCCTGCATGGCTTGCTTTCATCATAATGTCGCATCATTCCAGAATGCACATAGGCACATAGGCTGCCTGCTGACCAGAAAATGGCAGCATGGTCTGTAGAGGCTCACCACTAGGCTCAATGCCATCACTGTCCAGCATATCAAAATCACCCCACATCTGCTCAGTCTTGACCTGTTGCTTCACTCTTTCAACAGCAGCAAAGTATCTGTTCCAAAATTGCTCCTCGCTGCAGTACTTTGGGACCAATCGAAAGCGCAGCTGACGTAAGCCATCATCTGCCTGCAAGGTGCAGGCATACCTGTCAGGACTTCAAAGAATTGCCATCGAGGCATATGGCCCCAGACCACGTCTCAGGACTGACAATGAACTGACGATGAACGTAGTGGACACATGACATTATAGCAGGGCAGAGTTTACCTCCAAAACTGCTCCTGCTGATGCAAAGATGTCTGCCGGCAGCTGATTTGCTGCCATTGGTGCGTCTTGAAGGAAGATCTGAGGGCTCTACAAGGTGACAGATTGACAAACAGGTCACAACAGTTTCTTCAACAAGGACAGGCCGCATACGCAGGCAGCTTGACCTCAGAAACAACTGCTATTCAAGTGCTGACCTGAGAA